>Ga0182739_1000764_pt1 | contig 37514 bp, 27 predicted proteins | sample eDN5th30CBELigBY_FD_128873 | JGI IMG/M metagenome (GOLD analysis project Ga0182739, IMG submission 128873) | Enriched backyard soil microbial communities from Emeryville, California, USA - eDNA 5th pass 30_C BE-Lig BY (version 2) (version 2) | ecosystem: Environmental > Terrestrial > Soil >... | reverse complement strand
ATTATAATGTTTTTTCTTCTTATTGTAATAGGAGTCTTTGCATGTCTGTATTTTAGAGACTATTTAACAAGTAATTCTGTTCAAATGTCTGTTTACCCTTATTTAATGACAGGGTGGGTAATACTAACTTTTTTAACTATTATAGCATCATTAATTATGCTCTATCAGATTTGGACACTGAGAGGTCGACATACAGCATAAGTAAAAAATAAGTCGATCTCGTTTACGGAATGAATAGTAATATGAGAGTTAGGGGAAAATACTAAACGCTTATTTTACTTAAATATTGATGAAACATTCATTATTCCACAAAGAATGAGAATATCTTTACATTCCCTCTTAATTTATAAAAATCCAATTCTACTAAAAAATTTTTATTTATTGATAAAATTACTCCCATTTATACAGAAACTATGTTAATATTAAGAAAAATGAATAAAAAGAAGCAATTTGGAGGAGCCTGTCACTAACGGGCTCTTTTTGCGTTTTTTTAGGGGAGGGAAGGAATTTGGAACTATATCTTCAGCTATTCATTATTATTATTGCGACGAAGCTTGCGGGAGTCATTGCGGTTCGCTTTGGGCAGCCTTCGGTATTAGGAAAACTAATTATCGGGGTTCTTATCGGACCAGCTGTATTAGACTGGGTACAAAATACAGAGGTTATTGAGGCATTAAGTCATATCGGGGTTTTATTATTAATGTTTATTGCTGGGTTAGAAACGGATTTAAAAGAACTTAATAATAATAAAAAGTCATCTTTGAGTGTTGCGATGGGTGGAATCATTCTCCCGTTAATTGGAGGGTACTTCTCAGGACTTGCGATTGGGATGGATCAACACCATGCGATTTTCCTCGGACTATTGCTTTGTGCTACTTCTGTGAGCATTTCGGTTCAAACATTTAAAGAACTGGGTCAGCTTAAGAGTCGAGAAGGAACGACTGTATTAGGCGCTGCAATTGCAGACGATATTATCGTTGTTGTTGCTCTAGCATTTATGATGAGCTTCTTAGTCGGCGGTGATGTAAGCATTGGTGCTGTTATTGGTAAGAAAGTAGTGTTCTTTGCTATTATCGCTTTACTAGCGTGGAAGGTTGTTCCGTTTATGATGCGCAAGCTTGGCCGAATTAAAGTGACTCAACCAGCTATGAGTATTGCGCTCGGAATTTGCTTCTTATTTGCCTATCTTGCAGAATATTTTGGAGTGGCTGGTATTATCGGTTCTTTTGCAGCAGGGATTGCAATTGCTCAAACTGATTTTAAAGAAGAAGTGGAAAAGAAAATTGAGCCGATTGCTTATACTCTTTTCGTACCGGTTTTCTTTGTAAGTATTGGACTAACTGTTACGTTTGATGGTTTCCTAGACCATATTTTCATCATTATTGGCCTATCATTAGTGGCGATTTTCACAAAATTAATTGGTGCTGGAATGGGCGCTAGAATCACAGGATTTAACACTCGTTCTTCGATGACTATTGGAGCGGGAATGATTTCGCGAGGAGAAGTAGCCCTTATTTTGGCGACACTCGGATTAAGTCAAAATTTACTTGATCCCGATTATTTTACAACGATCATTATTGTTGTCATTGTGACCACTATTGTGACACCACCATTGTTAAAATATTTTATCAATAAACAAGAAAGTAATAAACAAGCTGCTTAATGAAAAACCTGAAAGAAGATTTTAATCTTCTTTCAGGTTTTTTCGATTTCTAATATGTATCCTGAAAAGCAGTTATATAAAACTCTGAAGAAAAACGGCCTCCATAATTCCGTTTTAAGGCTGTTGTTTTTTGATTTGTTAGTCATTTATCCTGAATATCTTAAAATGCGAATTTGACCATTTAACTGGGGTTTAAGGAGATTTTTGATTTTTTGCTATTTTACGAGATTTATTTTCATAATATTCCGAATGTAACAAAGTACCTGTATTGATACATTCAAAACCCTATTAAATCAATGGTTTCAGCGATTTCATTTTTCAAAAAACTTAGCGTTTTTTTCACACATACATTACAATAAAAGAAGGGAGAAGGGGGCGTAGTTATAGGATGCACACAACTTCAAAAAAAATAAAAAATGTCCAGCCGATTCGCCGGCTAGATCAAATAGAAAGCATGAAAAAAGCATTGCTCAAATATTGTAGCTATCGAGATTATATGATGTTTACAATTGGCATTAATATCGGACTTCGAATTGGGGACTTGTTGCAATTGCGTGTCAAGGATTTATTGGATGGTACGCATATTGTCATTGTCGAACAAAAAACAGATAAGGTTAAACGCTTCCTCATTAATCCACAATTGCGAAAAGAAGTGAGGAAATATGTCCGAAAAATGAAATTGACAAGTGATGACTATTTATTTCCGAGTCGAAAAGGAGCGGGGCCAATTACGAGGGTGCAAGCATATCGTGTGCTTAACAAAGCAGCGGAGATGGCCGATGTTCCAGATGTAGGCACACATACGCTTCGAAAAACATTTGGCTATCTGCATTATCAAAAATTTAAGGACCTTGCTTTATTACAACAAATTCTTAATCATTCTAATCAAAAAGATACTATGATTTATATTGGCCTTACTCAAGACTTAATGGATGAAACGTTAATGGACTTTTATTATTAATGAAATCACAATGAAAAACATCACCAACATATGTAAGTGATGTTTTTCATTTATATCAAATTTTTAAGAGAGGAAAAACGGTTCGCGAAAGAACGCAGGAGCTCATTCGCATTGCTCATCCTAAATTTAGAGAACAATTAACTGATGAAGCTAAAAAAATGGGGTATTTATTAAAAAAATAGGCGAGAACACCCCCACCTCAAGGAATGCGAAGGACGATAGCCCAATGAGTAGGTGGGGGTAGTTCAATATAAGGGAAGTGCCGACTTACTTGTGAGTTGGTTTTTAAATTTTTTTGAACAAATATCTTGAAAGTCAAAAAAGGTCAAGGTATAATACTATTAAAGGTCAAAGTTAGTCAAAGTCAAATATGATCTAAATTATAAGGAGGAGTACTCAATGAAATGTGAAAAATGCAAAGTGAATCAAGCAAATGTTCAATTTCGCATAAATCTAAATGGTCAACAACATGATTTAACATTGTGCTCCGTTTGTTATAAAGAAGAACGTAATAAATTAGGAGCTGCTATAGGAGGTATGGATATGGGAAAATTCCCGACAAATGATGATTTATTCTCATCCTTCATGCAACAGCCATTTCATAAAAATAACTCTATTTCACCACAAACAGAAGGTGGTAATAGAGGAGGATTACTTGACGAGTTCGGTCGTAATTTAACAGACGCAGCAAAAGCTGGATTAATTGATCCTGTCATTGGTCGTGATGAAGAAGTAAAACGTGTAATTGAAATATTAAATAGAAGAAACAAGAACAATCCCGTATTAATTGGTGAACCTGGGGTCGGTAAAACAGCAATCGCAGAAGGATTAGCTTTAAAAATTGCGGAAGGAAAAGTACCTGCAAAACTGCAGGCTAAATCAGTCTATATGCTTGATGTTGCTTCTCTTGTTTCAAATACTGGAATTCGCGGCCAATTTGAAGAACGAATGAAGCAGCTCATTGCTGAATTACAAGCAAGAAAAAATGTGATTCTTTTTATTGATGAAATTCATCAATTAGTAGGCGCTGGTTCAGCAGAAGGGTCTATGGATGCCGGAAATATTTTAAAACCAGCTTTAGCAAGAGGTGAATTACAATTAGTTGGTGCGACAACACTTTCTGAATATCGCCAAATTGAAAAAGATGGAGCGTTAGAACGACGATTCCAACCTGTTCAAGTGTCAGAACCGACACCAGAAGAAGCCCTTACTATTTTAAAAGGGTTACAAGAACGCTATGAAGCATATCATAGTGTCACTTATAGTGAAGAAGCACTTAAAGCAGCTGTCGAACTTTCACATCGTTATATTCAAGATCGCTTTCTTCCAGACAAAGCGATTGACTTAATCGATGAAGCCGGTTCTAAACTTAATTTAACAATTGAAGGAATTGAAGAGGAACAGGCGAAAGCTCGTTTAGCTCAAATTTATAAAGAAAAAGAACAAGCATTGAAAGAAGAAGCCTATGAAAAAGCCGCTGCTTTACGTGATGAAGAAGAAAAATTAGAAAAAATGCTTCAATCAGGCGTAGATGTAGAAAAACCAATGGTAACGGTTGAAGATATTCAAACAATCATTGAACAAAAAACAGGTATTCCAGTTGGTAAGCTTCAAGAAAATGAGCAAGAAAAAATGCTTCATTTACAAGAGGTATTAGCGAAAAAAGTGATTGGTCAAAGTGAAGCCGTTCAAAAAGTAGCGAAAGCTGTACGGAGAAGCCGAGCTGGATTGAAATCGAAGCATCGTCCAATTGGTTCCTTCCTCTTCGTTGGACCAACAGGTGTTGGTAAAACAGAATTATCGAAAGCATTAGCCGAAGAATTATTTGGATCTAAAGATGCGATGATTCGTTTCGATATGAGTGAGTACATGGAGAAACATAGTGTTTCTAAATTAATTGGTTCTCCTCCAGGTTATGTAGGTCATGAAGAATCGGGACAATTAACAGAAAAAGTACGTCGTAAACCGTACAGCATTATTTTATTAGATGAAATTGAAAAGGCGCATCCTGAAGTGATGAATGTATTTTTGCAAATTTTAGACGATGGACGATTAACAGATAGTCAAGGTCGTACAGTGAATTTCAAAGATACAGTCATTATTATGACAAGTAATGCTGGGGCAACAGAAAAACGCAAGGAAATGGGATTCTTAAAAAATACAACGGTTACTGAAGCGAACATTTTACAATCACTTGGGAACTTCTTTAAGCCAGAGTTTTTAAATCGATTCGATAGTATTATTGAATTCTCTGCGTTACAAAAAGAAGATTTATTACAAATTGTCGAGCTTATGTTACAAGAGCTTTACACAACACTTGATACACAGCAACTATCATTAGAAGTAACGGATGTTACAAAAGAAAAATTAGTCGAACTTGGATATAATCCATCGTTCGGGGCTCGTCCGCTTCGTCGCGTCATTCAAGAACAGCTAGAAGATGGTATAGCAGACTTTATTTTCGAACGACCAGAAGTAAAATCTTTCAAAGCGATTGTCGAGAACGAGAATGTAAAAATTGTCGAAGTGGAATAGTATTTATCGAATACCTCCTGATTTCCAGGAGGTATTTTTTATGCAATAAGGTTATATTTGTCTCTTCTTGTAATACTTTGTCTACAAACTGTAATATTCCTGTGAAGTAAGCGAAAAATAGTTTTCGTATAATATAAGTATGAAATTGATGTAGGAGGTATGTATGCTAAAGAAAATCATTGTTGGATTGTTGTTCATTGTCACATTGAGTATTGGAATTACTTTAAATGAAGATAAAACAGAAGCTGCAACATATCATACTAAAGCAATCTCTGTAGCCAAAAGTCATCTAGGCGTAAAATATAAATGGGGCGGCATTTCACCAAGTGGATTTGATTGCTCTGGACTTGTGAAATATGCATATGGTAAACAAGGTAAAACATTACCGCGAACGGCTGCGGAAATGTACAAAAAGGGGAAAAAAGTAAGTACGTTGAAAAAAGGAGACTTAATGTTCTTCGCTCCAAACAAGGCATCAAGACCAACTCACGTAGCCATTTATGTAGGAGATAATCAATTTATTCATTCTTCTTCTTCAAAAGGTGTTTCTTATGCTAAAACAAGTAATAGTTACTGGAAACCTAAATATATTGGAGCCAAACGGATTTAATACATAATATTTTCATACATAAATAGAAATCATCAAAAAGGCGGGCTGTTGCCCGTCTTTTTGATGATTTTTTCACACTTAATGTAAGTCCGTCTTTAAACAACGCATATAAAAAGCAGCGCCTTTTAGTACGAAAAGTTAATAACGTGAATAATCAATCTAAAAATCGGCAGCATCATATAATATAACATAACCTTGCTTTAAAGATTAAAGCAAAGTTGGTGGACATATTATAGCAATTCAAACGTCTCTCTTGCTGTTTGTTCAATAAAAATACATGGTTCATCTTCTGTCATCATGACCAGCATATGCATAGCTCTAGAACAAGCTGTATAGAAAAGGGTTCTATCAGATTCAAGGGCGTATTGTTGTTTAGATGCATTTGGAATAATAACGGCATCGAATTCAATTCCTTTAGCCAAATAAACAGGAAGTACGAGCAATCCTTTTTCGAACGAATACGTTTGCTCAGTTATTTGTTTGACGGATATTTTATGCTGTAATAAATGATAAATCATAGTACTTTCTTGTAATGTTTTACATATGATAGCGATTGTTTCATATCCTTTATCAAACAGTTCTTTTACGTTTGTAATTAAGGTCTCTGCTATATCAGCCTCATTACTTAATGTTATCAGCTTTGGTTTTTCCCCTTCGCGTTCAAATGGTTCGATTAACTCTTTACCTGGAGCGAAGTATTTAGTGAATTCAACAATTTGCTTAGTAGAACGGTAACTTTTGGTCAGAGTAATTCTTTCTTGATTTTTCTCCAGTTCCTCAGGAATAAGCGGGTTTGCTGTTGTAGCGTATGTGTATATGCCCTGATTAACATCTCCTAGTATGGTCATTCTTGTATACGGAAAGATGTACTTTATATAAGCAAACTGGAATGCGGAGTAATCTTGAACTTCATCGATAAACAAATGACGGACGGATTGATTTGTATGATTCCCTAGCAAGCGGTCTTTAAAATATGAATATGGTGCAGCATCTTCCCACGTCAAAAACTTGTGAGATAGATTGGCTTCTGTATGAACACAAATTTCTTCCCAATCCTCTGGTTTTTCTTCAAACTCTCCCTTCGTGAAAAGCTCACGGTAAGTTGCTAAGATATGGACAAACTCCAATTGCTTCACACGCCTTTTAATGGGGGAGAAATACTTATTTACGACTTCTGATCGGAGAAAGTTTTCTTCTCTATCAGGATCATCTTCGTCTTCTTTTTGACTTTTGTAATAGGCCTTCATATAGTCTTCTTTATCTAATAACTCTATTTTCTCTGTAACCCAGTCTTTCCTTTTTTCCGCCTTCTGATGTTTACGTATTTCTTTTAGCAGCCATTTCGAAACGAGTTCCATTCTATTAGGAATTGCGATTTCTTGATCTAAAGAATAAAAATAATCACGAATTTGTTCTTTTGAAATAAGAATCTGTTTACGGAAAGTCAGATTTTTAAAGCGAATTCCGTCAGATTTCAATTGAGAAATATATTTATCCAACATGTGTTTAAAGTCTAAGCTTGATTTAAAGTCGATGCTTTTTAAACGAACTGCATAATCTTTACTATCCATTTTTGTAAGAGTATATTCTATTTGTTCAAAAGGTGATTCAATCTTAATATCATTTTCTATTCCTTTTTTCAAGAAGTCCAATAAAGTCGTTTGGTTAATATTTGTTTCTCCTAACTCAGGTAGTACATTGGAAATATAGCTCGAAAATAAAGGGTTAGGTGAAAAGAGAAGAAGGTTAGTAGCAGTTAACTTTTCTCGAAAGCGGTACATTAAGTAGGCGATACGTTGTAAAACAGCAGACGTTTTTCCGCTCCCAGCTACTCCTTGCACGATTAAGAGACTGCTTCTTTCATTTCTAATAATTTTGTTTTGTTCCTTTTGAATAGTTGCTACAATGCTTTTCATCGCTGTACTCGCATTATTTCCAAGTGCTTGCTGGAGAAGTTGATCACCTATTGTAACTCCAGTATCAAACATGCCTTCAATTAAGCCATATCTTATAATGAACTGTCTCTTCAAGGTCATTTCCCCTATTATCGTTCCTTGCATCGTCTCATATTGTGCCTTACCAGGAGAATAATCATAGTAAAGACTGGAAATAGGCGCACGCCAATCATAGATTAGAAAGTTTTCCTCGTTATGATCCATCAAGGAAGCAATGCCGATATAAATCTGTTCCTCTTCATTTCCTGGATCTTCGATAAAATCAATTCTCCCAAAATAAGGGGAGTCTTTTAGCTTATTTAATGTTTTTAGTTCTTCGCCAACTTTTCCATGAAATCTTTCTCGTTCTGATAATAGCTCGGCCTGCTGTTTCAAACTAGCTTGTGTTTCAATTACATCATCTGGCTCATCCAAATTGACCGTGACATCTTCCCAAAAGTTTTTACGAAGACCAATGATACTTTCTTTTAACTCAGTAGCCTTGGAATATAACTTGTTCTTTTTGTATTCAATTTCACGGATGACATTATTAATTCGGTGTTGTTCAGTTTCACGATTCATTACATCAGCCCCGTTCTATATGCTTTTGTTCTCATTACATAAAATAACAAAAGTGGAAACTTGGTTATTCTATCACATGCAGATATTTACAACAACCCTATTTGCAGATTTGATTTGTTTAATCGTTAATATGTTAGACATCCGACCTTCAAATTCCTTGTTCAATAGAAACTCTTCTGTTTTGATTCATATAAAGAGAATATTCGTATCAAACTAATAATGTTTTGTATCGAAGAGAACTCTTCATCAGAGAGAGGTTTGCTACTGTTGGAAATACTGGTTGTTTTAATAAAAATAAAGCATTTAAAATGCTATGTTTAAGTTTTTAATCTATTTTTCAGTTTTTGTAACGAAGATGTTCAAATAAGTGCTTATATACAGAGTGATGAATGAATAAAGCATAGGAGGAAAAATTAGTGGGGGTCTGTGAACTTTGTGGTCGTAATGGAGTGGAAACAACCGTTCATCATCTACTTCCAAAAGAGATGGGAGGGACATTTGGATCAACAGCAAAATTATGTATACCTTGTCATAAACAAATACATGCCCTCTACACGAATGAGGAAATCGCTGCACGTTTAACAACGTTGCGTGAGATGAGGGAAGATGAAAAACTCTCGCGGTTTATTAAATGGTTGCGAAAGCAGCCACCCACTAAATTAATGAAAATAAAAAAATCGAATGAACGAAAGCAGAAGGGTAGATAAAAACATGTATGTTGCAACCGTATATTTTTGTATACTACTGGTAAGCGTGTCGGGTTATATACCCTATAAAAGCCTATAGCTGGTGCCTTTAAAAGATACATGTTTTATAGAGAGTTAATGGGGGAGAACAGAATGAATGACATTAGAAAACAGGCCGTGTTTTGGTCATCTTTTGTATATGAGAAGTGGAAATTTTATTTAGCTGCAACACCTAATGGATTGTGTTATGTAGGTTCTCCTAATAAATCCTTTGAAGAGGTAAACGAATGGGCAAAGAGACGATTTTCTAAATTGGAATTGATAGAGAATGATAGAGCGCTACAACCATATATAGAAGAATTATTAGAATATTTCGAAGGGAAGCGGGCATCATTTACATTTCCACTGGATATTCAGGGGACATCTTTTCAACAGGAGATATGGAATGCTTTAAACGAGATACCATACGGAGAAACATTTACTTATTCACAAATAGCAGAAATGATTCGAAAGCCGTCTGCTGTACGTGCAGTTGGGACTGCTATTGGAGCTAATCCCGTTCTTATCTCTGTTCCATGCCATCGAGTAATAGGCAAAAATGGAAAACTGACAGGTTATCGAGGTGGTTTGGAGATGAAGAAGCATTTATTAAGTCTCGAGAAAGAAAGGGAAGGTATCACAAATATCTAGCTTAAACATTTGAACCTCTTTCAGTTGTTAATGATAGATAAAAGTAACTAAAAAAATTTGGGACAAACATGGGGGAATTCCATGGAATTTAAGACAGTGGATCATTGGGATGAAGAAGTATGGAAGAAGTGGAGAAGCATCTATCATGAAGCTTTTGGTGAAAAAGGGGCAAAGTCTGAGAAGATTATCCGAAATATGTTTCGAAAACAAACATGCTTCTTCCATATAGCTCAAGATGAATCCGAGGTATATGCGATAGCGCTATCGGGAAAGTTGAGGGGAACAAAGATCCTTCTTATAGATTATCTCGCGGTTCGAGAGAAACATCGAAACCGAGGTGTAGGTAGGATGATAATTAATTATATAATGAGTTGGTCAATAAATCGTGAATTTGACGGTATTGTCATCGAAGTCGAAGCAGAACAGACGTCTGAAAATCTTAGACGTATCCGATTTTGGGAAAAATGTAATTTTATGTTACTTCCGTATATTCATCACTATAGAGTGGTTCCAGAGCCATACCAAGCAATGGTTTTAAAGCTAGTTCCTGAAGCAGAATTACCCGAGAAAGGGGAAGAGGTTTTTCACTTAATTGAACAATTTCATAAGAAGTCTTTTCAAGGAGCTTAAGTTTTTACATGATTTATAGCCATTATTATGTTTTCTTCTTATCTCTCCTAATTTGCTTATTCGTTTTCAATCGTTCTAAGGAGAAAACATAGTGAAGCCCCTCACGGTTTAAAGCGAAATTAGCTCACTGTGAGGGGCTTTTTGTTGAAGAAGATTTTTTATTCAATGATAATACTAAAATCATTCCAATAATACAAGCTGTACCAATCCATTGGAAAAATCCAAAAGGTTCTTTTAACCAAATGACCGTTGTTACAACCGCTGCTAGTGGCTCTAAACTACCTAGAAGGCTTGTTTCTTTAGGTGAAAGACTTTGTAAACTTTCAATATAAAACCAAAAAGCAATCATTGTACCGAATAGGATAACAAATACTAAATATAAATAGCTTTCTAGCGTTAAGCTTGTAAAGTCCATTTGCCAAGGCGGATGGATAAAGCTTAAGGCAAAACCACCGATAATCATCGCCCAGCCGACAACGACAAGGGAATCATATTGCCTAAGGAGAGGAATGGCATATAAAGTATAAAAGGTTAATGCCAGTCCAGATAAAACACCCCAAATGATTGCCAGTGTCGGCACAGACAGCCCGGAGATTGAGCCGTTTGTTAATAAGAAAAAGCAGCCAACTAAAGCAAGCGAAACCGTTAATAAGTCCTGTCGTGTTAGAACGGTTTGTTTACGTAAAATTAAATAAACAATAATCATGACAGGTGCTAAATATTGTAATAACGTTGCAACAGCAGCATTACCATGACTGATAGATGCCATATACGTGTATTGGACCGCAAGCATACCGAGTAACCCAAAGATAATCAGCTGAATAGCTGTCCTTCGATTTTTCCAGACCCCAAGTATTTGAGAACGTTCCTTTAGAAAAAATTGAACGGTTAACAGTAGAAAACCAGCTATAAGTAATCGTGTCGTTACGAGCCAATCTACATCGATGGCGTATTGTTGAAAGAGTTTTTGGGCCACTGTGCCGCCAACACCCCAAAGTATCGCTCCTGTTATAACGAAAAATAGTCCTGTTCTTCTATTAGTAGGTTTATTCATGATTGATTCTCCATGTTAAGTATAATAATAGTGTTATAATAAGTGAAAAATTGGTTTAATAATAGTTAAATTGAATAAAAAAATATAAATATATTGAGGTGATAAGTTTGCAAATGAAAAATTTTAAGGTTGATCAAAGCTTAAAAGAGCTAACCAAACATCGTACAGTCGCATTACCGATTGCATGCTACGAAACAACGATTGCCCAAAATATACACGGCTATATACCACTTCATTGGCATGAGGAAATTCAATTTGTTTTGATTGTAAAAGGGGAAGCAACTTTTCAAATAAATGAAGAGAAACTAGTCGTTCGAGAAGGCAATGGGTTATTTATAAATAGCGGCTATCTGCATATGGCGAAAGAAAACAACCAATCAGGCTGTGTCTATATTTGTTTAAATGTTTCTCCTCATTTTGTTTTACCTCAAGAACTGTATACAACCTATGTATATCCCTATCTTCAAGCGACTAATTTACCCTACTTATATGTAGGTGCAAATGAGGAGTGGGGGAAAAATATTTTAGAAGCTATTGTAAAAATCAATCAATGGATTCAGCAAAAATCACCATACTATGAAATCGACATTACGATACAGCTAACGTTAATTTGGCAAAACTTAATTATTAATGGCTTTCAATTAGAATACAATCAGACGGAAATGTTAAAAAATGATCGAATGAAGCAAATGTTAAATTGGATCCATCTACATTATGCTGAAAAAATTATGTTAGACGATATTGCAAGAGCTGGTCAATTGAGCCGTTCTGAATGTTGCCGATATTTCAAACGAGTTTTAAAGACAACACCATTAAATTACGTAATGGATTATCGAATTCAAAAAAGCTTAAGTTTACTGCAACAAGCAGAATCAAATGTTACTGAAGTCGCCTATCAAGTAGGGTTTAATAGTACAAGTTATTTTATTGATAAATTCCGAAAGTCTATGAACATGACACCATTAGCATATAAGAAAAGCGGAAAAGGACATTGAGATTCTATGTTTTTAACAAGTCATATTTACACCAGAACCCAAGAGAGGGTCCTATCCCTAAAGGAAAGAGACCCTTTATTATAAAATGTAGTTTAATAACATAAATTGGAATCAATAACCAATTATTTTGTTGAAAAGTTTAAGCAACAATTTTGTTGCTGGTGACCTTCTAATTTTTATCTTCATAAGATAATACCTCCTTAAACAAATGTGTTGAATAATTGTTCTTGAAGGAGAACCCAAAAATGTACAAGAAAGTCGAATGATCACTAAAGGCTTTTATTCATTCTCCTTTTAACCATATCTTTTGGGCTCCAGCAATCAAATTTATAGTTTGGCTTTGTTTGATAGTTAAGTCTTGAACATTGATAATCTACCTTCTTGTTGTTCTCCTTTAGCACCCTAAAATGTTGACAACTGGCACAGCAATGATATCTGTTGTAAATTTCCATCATAGACCTCCTGACCCTTCCTTTTTATTAAAAAGCTCATTACACATCTGAACAACTCGTATATTAACAAACTACCAATTTAATAATCTTAATATTCTAAAAATTTTATTATCTTTTACTAATACTAAAACCGAGGATATGATTTGTCACTAGAATTTAATTACATATTTAAAAAGTATAAAAAATGCTAATGAATCTAGAAAAAGTATAAAAAATGCTAGACAACGTAAATAGTGTCTAGGGACATTAAAGATTCAGAAAATTATAATTAATTCTACAAGAAGGAAAGGGAGGACCTTCGATTAAAGGGGGAGTTTTAAAAAATTGAAAGGAGTACCACTCTTGAAAGAACTAAAAGGGGAATTAATTGCAGAGTTTGTTGGCAGTTTTATTTTGATTTTTTTAGGTGCAGGCTGTGTAGCTGCTCTTGTTTTAAATGGAGCTCAATACACGATGTGGGATATAGGGATGATTTGGGGGGTAGCTGTAAGTCTGGCTCTTTATTTAACAGCTGCCATATCAGGAGCGCATATTAACCCAGCGGTCACATTAGCGCTTGCTGTTTATCGCGGGTTTTCTTGGGCTAAGGTATTACCTTATATTTTAGCACAAACAATAGGAACCTTTACAGCAGCCGCCTTAGTATACGGACTCTATTATAATGGTTTCCTTCACTATGAAACAACAAACGAAGTGATTCGCGGGAGTGCACAAAGTCAAACTTTGGCTAGTATTTTTTCTACCTACCCTGCTTTCTATCTAAATCATTTTCAAGCTGCATGTGTTGAGATTGTTATAACTGCTTTGCTAGTAGCTGCTATATTTTCCTTTATTGACGAACGAAATTCATTTGCTCCCACAAAAGCTTTATTTCCTTTGGCAGTAGGAATCGTTATCGCTGTAATCGGCGGTGCCTTTGGTGTGTTGACTGGGTTTGCAATGAATCCGGCACGAGATTTTGGTCCTAGATTATTCACAGCGCTAGTCGGCTGGGGACCTGTCGCTTTTGACGGAATAAAAGGATACTTTTGGATTCCTCTTATCGCGCCAATGATTGGAGCGGTGATAGGGGGAGGGCTGTATGATTATCTCATCAGCAAATATCTTCCTTCTAAAGGTTCTGCTTTGCAAGAAAAAGAGGATACTCAGGAAGAAATCGCCGCTTCTTCTGAAACTTAATAATGTTAAATAATGATAGAAAGAGGGATATTCTATGCTACGTTCAAAACGATTTGAGATTTTAGAAAAAAGACCCGTTAATAAAGATGGATTTGTAATAGAATGGCCTGAAATGGGATTTGTCGCTATGTCAAGTCCGAATGATCCAAAGCCTTCTATCAGAGTAGAAAATGGCCAGATAGTAGAATTGGATGAAAAAAAACGAGAAGACTTTGATATGCTCGACCAGTTTATTGCAGATTACACGATTGATGCAAGCATAGTCGAAGAAGTCATGGCTCTTGACAGCTTAGAGATTGCCCGAAAACTTGTAGATATTAATGTGTCCCGTTCAGAAATTGTAAAGCTGTCAAAAGGTCTCACACCTGCAAAAGTGCTGGAAGTTCTCAATCATATGAATGTTGTAGAAATGATGATGGCTTTACAAAAGATGAGAGCAAGGAAAACACCATCTAACCAATGTCATGTCACAAATGTACGTGATAACCCTGTATTAATGGCGGCGGATGCTGCAGAGGCGGGACTCTATGGATTTGACGAACAAGAAACGACCGTTGGAGTTGCCCGTTATGCTCCTTTTAATGCGTTAGCATTACTCGTGGGTTCCCAAACGGCAAGGAATGGAGTCTTAACTCAAGATTCTTTAGAAGAAGCGACTGAACTTCGTTTAGCAATGCTTGGAATGACTTCTTATGCGGAAACTGTTTCGATTTATGGTACGGAATCTGTTTTTATAGACGGGGATGATACACCTTGGTCCAAGTCATTTTTAGCCTCTGCCTATGCTTCAAGGGGAGCTAAAATGCGCTTTACATCAGGTACTGGCTCTGAGGTGCAAATGGCCGGGGCAGAAGGGAAATCTATGCTTTATTTAGAAATTCGCTGCGTCATGATGGCGAAAGGAGCAGGGGTTCAAGGACTGCAAAATGGTTCCATCAGTTGCATTGGCATACCATCCTCTGTACCGAGCGGGATTCGTGCTGTCTTAGCAGAAAACTTAGCTACTACATTATTTGATATGGAGGTAGCTTCAGGAAACGACCAAACTTTCTCACATTCGGAAATCCGCCGGAGTGCAAAAATGTTGTGTCAAATGCTGCCTGGTACAGATTTTATCTTTTCCGGATACGCTGCTGTACCGAACAATGAAGATATGTTTGCCGGCTCTAATATGGATTCTAGTGATTTGGATGATTACTTGATTATTCAGCGGGATATGATGGTGGACGGCGGATTAAAGCCGGTGGATGAAGAAAGCGTTATTGAGGTTCGCTACCAAGCAGCCAAAGCTTTACAAGCTATTTTTGAAGAGTTGGGATTCCCGATTATTACAAATGAGGAAGTGGAAGCGGCTACCTATGCGAATAGCAGTGAAGATATGCCGCAGCGAAATGTTGTTGAAGATTTAAAGGCGGCAGAGCGAATTTTACGAGATGGGATTTCGGGGTACGATATAGCTCTCATCTTAGCTAAGACTGGATATCGACAAACGGCCGAACGGATTTTCAATATGCTGAAACAAAGGGTAGCTGGCGACTATTTGCATACATCGGCCATTATTAATAAAGATAATGTCGTTATAAGCGCGGTAAACGATGAAAACGATTATATGGGACCTGGAACAGGATACCGCCTCAGTCCGGAAAGATGGGAAGAAATTAAAAACATTCGTCAAGCCATCAGTCCGAAAGACTTTGATTAAGGGAGGAACCGAACATGACGACATCATCATTTTCAATAGAGATGAAATTAACGGAAATTGGGACGGCGATAAAAGGGACGAACCCTAGGGAAGTTATTGTAGCCGTAGCCCCTGCTTTTGGAAAAGAAATGAATAAAACCATTATGAAAATCAATCACGCTTCTGTTCTGCGTGAAATCCTTTCGGGGATTGAGGAGCAAGGAGCTGTTCCCCGTGTCATTCGCAGCTTGCGCACGGCCGACTTGGCTTTTATGGCACACGGAGCAGCCAAAATGAGCGGTTCAGGTATCAGCATTGGTTTGCAGTCACGGGGAACAGCAGTGATCCATCAGCGTGATTTGGATCCGCTAACCAATCTTGAATTATTTCCTCAATCTCCGTTAATTACTCTAGAAATGTACCGGGCAATTGGACGGAATGCAGCCATGTATGCATTAGGGGAAAGCCCAAATCCTGTTCCGGTGGTAAATGACGAAATGGCACGGCCTAAATACCAGGCGGCGGCAGCCCTGCTTTATTTAAAAGAATGCCAGTCGCTTGTGCCAGATCAGAAGCCTGTTGAATTAAAAGCGGAATTTTTAATAAAAGACTAGGAGGAAAAATAGATGGAAAATTTAACGAAACAACAAACGAAAAGCTTAACAAAAGAAAACTATCCGCTCGGTTCAAAAAGTCCGGATTTGCTATTTACACCTACCGGAAAAGCGTACAATGAGTTAACACTGGATGCTGCTTTAAAAGGAGAGGTAACAGGAGCGGATTTGCGCATCAGTCCAAAAACACTTGAAATGCATGCAGATATCAGTGAAAGTTTAGGAAGAACACAACTGGCGAAAAACTTCCGCCGGGCAGCTGAAATGATCAAGATATCGGATGCTCGTATATTACAAATCTATAATGCTATGCGCCCTAACCGTTCGACTAAAGAAGAGCTTTTAGCGATTGCCAATGAATTAGAAGAAGAATACGGAGCGATAGAAAACGCTGGATTAATCCGCGAAGCTGCAGATGTGTATGAAAGGCGCGGAAGATTAAGGAAGAGTGAGGACTAAAAGATTGATGAAAAAAATTTTAGCCGGTGTAGATATCGGCAATTCATCGACTGAAGTGGCAATCGCAAGTGTGGAGGGAGATCATGCTGAATTTCTTTCCCAGCATTTAGTCAAAACAACGGGCATAAAAGGAACTACTGATAATGTGAAAGGCATCCGCCGTGCTTTGCAGGAAGCGGCTAAAAAGGCGGGCATCGAGCTAAAAGACATTGATCTTATCCGGTTGAATGATGCTGTGCCAGTTATTGGTGACCTGGCCATGGATTTGATTAGCGAAACGATTATTACTGAATCTTCCATGATTGGCCATAATCCGGATACGCCAGGCGGAGCCGGTTTAGGCGTCGGGGTAACGGTTTTAATCAATGAACTATTTGAGGTAGAAGAAAAAGACCAGGATTATATCGCTGTTATACCTAAATCTTTTGATTATGAATGGGTTGCCCGACGCCTGAATCAAGCAGAAAGCAAAGGAATATCCATTACCGGCGCGATTGTTCAAAAAGATGACGGAGTGTTAATACACAACCGCCTGAACAAAAAAATTCCCATCGTAGATGAGGTCGCTTTAATTGAAAAAGTTCCTCTTTTGAAACTAGCAGCGGTAGAAGTCGCTTTACCGGGTCATGTGATTCGGACGTTAAGCAACCCATACGGCCTTTCTACCGTCTTTCAGTTGGATCCAGATCAGACGATACAAATTGCTTTAGTCGCTAAAGCACTAGTCGGCAATCGATCGGCCGTAGTAATCCGAACACCACAGGGGGAAGTAGTGGAACGGAAAATAGAAGCGGGACGGATCATTTTAATCGGGACGAATAACCAACAGCTGGAAGTATCCATTAATGATGGGGCAGAAGCTATTATGGATACGTATGAAAAACTAGAAATGCTGGACACGCTGGCAGATGTCCAAGGAGAAACAGGAACGAATGTCGGAGGGATGTTTAACGGTCTCCGTCATGATTTAGCAGAACTTACTGGACAATTGCCAAATGAAATTACCATCTCTGATTTTTTGGCCGTTGATGCGGTGATCCCGACCTCTATTAGCGGAGCAATGGCGGGTGAGCTTTCCATGGAAAGCGGCGTCGCTTTAGCCTCAATGGTAAAAACAGATAAAGTTCCTGTTCAAAGAGTTGCGTCTTTATTGGAAAAAGAAATTGGGATTGCAGTAGAAGTTGGCGGTGTTGAAGCGGAAATGGCCATCCGTGGAGCCTTAACGACACCTGGTACGAGAAAACCGATTGTTATTCTCGATATGGGCGGTGGTTCAACGGATGCTGCCATGATGAATAAAGCCGGCAAAATCACCTCAAGTCACTTGGCCGGTGCAGGAGACATGGTCACGATGCTGATTAATTCTGAACTTGCCCTAGGGGATAAGGAACTGGCTGAAAAAATTAAAAAGTATCCTTTAGGAAAGGTACTGAGTTTATTCCATATGCAGCTAGAAGACGGAACGATGCTATTTTCCGAAACGCCTTTTCCTCCGTACACATTCGGGAAAGTCGTGATTCGGGAAGAACAGGATCTCACACCTTTATCAAGCAAAGTATCCATGGAAAAAATCAGGGAAATCCGGCGGAGCGCCAAGAGGAGAGTGTTTGTAACAAATGCGTTGCGTGCTCTTAAGCGGGTCATCCCGACAGGCAATTTAAAACACTTGTCTTTTGTTGCCATGGTGGGGGGATCGGCACTTGACTTTGAAATTCCACAAATGTTAACAGAGGAACTAGGCAGGTACGGCATTGTAGCTGGTTTTGCCAATATACGCGGCACAGAAGGCCCGCGAAATGCAGTTGCTACAGGCTTGGTCTTATCCTCTGTTAGAATTGGGCATGAGGTATTAAAATGAATAAAAGTAACATTTATATTACTATCTTATATAATAGCGCTCTTCCCCCTAATCAAATTCAAGAAGTCTGTGCCGGATTGGAAGAAGAAGGGGTCCCATTTTTACTTCAAAAGTGGGACAAAGCGGGCAGTTTTATTGAACTAGGGAGGGAAGCAGCATCCAGATCCCCTTTGCAAGTGGGGATAGGCATTGATCAAAATGGAGATTTATGTGTGCATCACGATAAATTGAAGCAAGAAGAACCATATTTACAAGACAGCCTTCAAAACGGGCGCACATTAGGAAAAAACGCAGCCCGTTTGATTAAAGGCTTGCCACTATCTATTTAGCAGGAAAGGATGGGAAAGGATGAGTCAGATTAATTTAGAGTTAGCGAAAAAACTGATTGAAAGTGCTGAAAAGGAAGCGAACGAAATCAAAGTCCCTATGGTCATTAGCATTGTTGATGAGGGAGGGAATTTCATAGCCTGCCATCGAATGGATAATGCTTTGTTGGTCAGCATAGATATTGCCCAAAATAAAGCATGGACTTCCGTTGCTATGAAAATGCCGACAGCAGATTTGGCGCAGGCAGCTGGAGCGGGAAAAGAGCTTTATGGTATTAATACAACAAATAATGGACGAGTTGTCGTTTTTGGCGGAGGAATTCCATTATGGAAAGACGGGCAAGTTATTGGTGCTGTAGGTGTCAGTGGTGGTTCTGTAGAACAGGATATACAAGTCGCTCAGTCAGCTGTGCAAGTATTTAGTGAGTTGGAATACTTGTTAAACGGTTAATCGATTTACAGAATATATTTTTGTAATATCTCATTCATTGTAGATGCATATTAAATTCTGTTCAAAACGTACCCTTGGACCACCTCACCTATTACTTCTACTTTACGGTTCTAAGGGTGCAATCTATTTAAACGGAAATATTGTATATATTTGAGATTTATATAAAATTTGGTGATAGAAGTAAGACAAGTCTTATTTATGTTTCCAAGGTGAATGATTGTGCGGAAGCTTATTGTATAAATGAAAGAGCTAATTCAATGATTGGATTAGCTCTTTCATTTATATAACAGTTATGCATTATTCAAACCAAGCTGTTTCATGTTGGAGCAGGGTTAGCAACCCCTAAAGGAAAAGACGTTGGATGGCCTATATTGGAATCAGATGTTGTTTTCTTGAAAAAGGAATAGATAAAATGGAAGAAAGCTTATCATTAGTGATATTTTACAAAAAATGTTAATATATTAATGGTTTAGTACGATTCATTATGAGAGCGCTTTCTTGCTATGTGAAATATAAAAGTTAAAGCAAAGAGGAAAATTAGGAGGGATACAAAATGATTTTTAAACTTAAAAATATCGTAGATTTGAAAACTCTCCAGGAAATTCAAGATCTCTTTGCCGATGCGACAGGTTTGGGAGTTGTTATTTCAGACGAAAATGGAGCACCGCTTACAAAACCTAGTAACTTCACTAACTTTTGTTCCTATATACGCTCAGCATCAGTTGAGGGATTACGGGGATGTATATTATCAGATGAACGTTTAGGAAAAATGGCAGCTAAACAGGGAAAGACAACTATTCACCGTTGTCACTCTGGTCTGGTTGATTTGGCTGCTCCAATCATTCTCGATGAAAAATACCTGGGAGCAATCCTTTGTGGGCAGGTATTAATTCAAGGGCAGGATGAAGAGCGACTTGATCAGGTTCGTCAGAATACAAAAAATCTTCAAATGGACCAGAACATTGTCGATCATTACCTTGATCAAATTGAATTTGCTAATCAAAAACGGGTAGAGGCAGCAGCAGATATGCTTCTTCTAGTTGCCAATTATATTGTTAAGATGGGGGCAAACTATTTTACCCAAGAAGAATTAAATCAAAAAAATCAAAAATTGATGGAGGAACTGCAGCTTCGTGCACAATTGGAGAAAACATTACAAGAAACGCAATTAAAGGTTTTACAGTCACAAGTTAATCCTCATTTCTTATTTAATACTTTAAATACGATTTCACGTCTGGCCTATCTTGAAGGCGCTGAACAGACGCAGGAGGTTACATATGCGCTTGCTAAAATACTTCGGTATAGTTTGCGTAACATAGACCAACTTGTAAGTTTAGCAGAAGAGTTAGAGCATGCTCTAAATTATTTAAACATTCAGCAGTCTAGATTTCGAAACAAAATTCAGTATGAACAAAGTTTGCTTTTTAATGTTGATGCTATAAAAATACCTATTCTTTGTGTCCAGCCAATTATTGAAAATGCTATTCTACATGGGTTTGAATCACAAGGTAAAGTGGCTATTAAACTATGTTGTTTTTCCATGAATGATAACGTGATAATTGAAATTTCTGATAACGGTGTAGGTATTTCACAAGAAAAATTATCATCCATACTTTCAGATGAAAAAACTAAAAGTAATGGTCATACTACGGGAATTGGTATAAAGAACGTACATAAACGAATTCAACATTATTTTGGAGAAGGTTATGGCATTACAGCTATTGAAAGTAGGAAAGGGGCAGGGACTAAAGTTCAGATTACAATCCCGAAAGTTGGGGGGGATTTGGCTTGAAAGTAATGATTGTGGATGACGAACCGTTAGAACGGGAAGTGTTAACATTGATGATCAAGAAACATAACTTTAAAGTAAATCAATTTTTCGAGGCAGAAAATGGTGTTGATGCTGTAAAATTAGCAAAGGAAGAACAGATGGATCTCGTGATTATGGATATTAAAATGCCTATAATGGATGGTCTAATGGCGGCGGAGATTATTAAAAAGGAAGTTTCTCATTGTCGAATAATTTTCCTTACAGCTTATGATGAATTTGATTTTGCCTATCGTACTATTAAATTGGGAGCGGATGATTTTTTATTAAAACCAGCTCATTCAGAAGAGATTCGACGAGCTTTAACGAAGTTTATACCAATGCTTGATACGAACCTCATTCCTACGCATTTAGAAGAAGCAAATGAGCATTACGATATTGTAAAAGTCAAAGATTATATCGAGGTTAATCTTCATATCGAGTTAAATTTAGAGAAGTTATCCAAGCTAGTCCATCTTAATTCACAATACCTTAGTCGTTTGTTTAAACAGGAAACGGGTTTTACTATTACACAATATATAACGAGTCGTCGTTTGGAAAAAGCAAAACATTATCTTGTCCATACGAGGAAAACGGTTGCAGAAATCAGTGAGAAATGTGGGTTTTCTGATTCAAATTATTTTGCGAGGGTTTTCAGAAAATATGAAGGTACGACGCCAACACAGTATCAACAACAAGCTATTGTTGGAAGAAAGAAACGATTAAATTCATTTAATAATTTTGTAATGTAGAGTGTACAGTTTATGTGAATGGGAGAAATAGAAAAATTGGTTCTGGTGCAAAAACTTCAAGACAATATCGTGCAGTGGATTCCAAAGGAAACACAATTGATTTCTATCTCAGTAAAACAAGGGACAAAAGGGCTGCAAAGTGCTTCTTCAAGAAAGCTTTGCGGTCTTTTCATGTCTCTAAGCCTCGAGTTAGTAGAGTCTATAAGAATCGGACTTATCCTATAGCCCTTGAAGAGTTAAAAAAGAGAAAAGCAACCTGATGGTATGCAACTGACAGAACAGAAGTACTTGAATAATATAGAGGATGCATGTACATGCATCCCTGTGTCGAATAGCTACGAGGAAAAGCGTGTTATAAGCTCGGCTAATAGGTGCCAGAATATTTAATTAAGCTAAAAAACCCCCATAATCGGGGGAATCTTGCAATGAATATAAGTTTTAAGAGTTTAAAGTTGATAGTCGTTCATTGTATTTTAACACTACTCAGTTCCTTTAGATTATATTTTATTAGCTTCCGATATAAGGTCGACCTTGCTATTTTCAATTCTTTTGAAACAGCTGAAATATTCCATCCGCTTTGAATTAAGAGTTTTTTTATTAACTCCATTTCTGCTTTTTCCGTTATGGAAAAGCTTGAATGTTCAACTTCGTCAAGTGAATGTTGGGTTTGAAAGTTGGCTAAATAATCGGGTAAGTGAATTTTTTTAATTTCAGCTGAACTGCTAAAGATGACGGCATGTTCTAGGGCGTTTCTTAGTTCCCTTATATTTCCCGGCCATTTGTAGCTTAAAAAGAAACTTTTTGTTTTCTCTTCTAGATGAAAAGGCAAAGGTTTATTATATTTTCTTGCAAATAAAGCTAAATAGTAATCGCTAATGGGAATGATGTCTTCTTTCCTTTCCCATAACGAGGGAACCGTAAATGAGATAACATTTAGCCTGAAAAACAAGTCTCTTCTAAACAGTCCTTCCTCAATCATGGCCTCCAGGTTTCTGTTTGTTGCAGCGATTACTTTTACGTCTATTTTAATGTTCTTTGATGAACCTAATCTAGTAAACTCTTTTTCTTGAAGTACCCTTAGTAAATGCACCTGTAAGTCAATCGGCATTTCTCCGATTTCGTCTAAAAAGATCGTACCACCGTTTGCTTCTTCAAATTTACCTTTCTTTCCTTCCCTTTTTCCCCCTGTAAATGTTCCGCTTTCATAACCGAATAGTTCACTTCCAATTAATTCTTTTTGCATGGCACCGCAATTAATCGTGATAAAAGGTTTATCACTTTTAAAACTTACTTCATGAATATACCTTGCAATCAGTTCTTTGCCCGTACCTGTTTCACCAGTTAACAAAATAGGGGTGTTTACCGATGCAATCTGCTGGCATTTATGTAATATATTTTTTATTTCCGCAGACTCACCAATCAAATAGTGTTTTTTTGAATGAGTTGACATGCTTGATGACGTTCTACTTTTATTTTGGAAAATAGCCATGTAACCAATTTCTTCTTTATTTATCACGATAGGGTTTAAATAGGCGAATTGAAAGCCTTCCGCTTTATTCATGAGATTTGATGGATTTTGAAGAAATTCTTTAATTTTTAAATGGTTATCAAATGTTAGTTCTTTTTTCAAATTTAAGGCATTCAGTAACGTTGGGTCTCCATCAACAAGAACGGATTCGTTACTAAAGACAAGGACAGAATGATCCCTCCATTTGAATGTACATTGGTAATAATATTCTTCCAGTTGCCTATACTTCGTTCTATAAATGGTAAGTAGTTGTTGTTCAATCATCTGTGCGAGGGAGACGGCTAATCCAAGTGTGTGAGGTTGTGTGCTTGGCCAAAGTCCAGTAAAGTCGATTGCTCCAATGATATTTTTGGTATATGGATGAAAAATAGGGGAGGAGGAACATGTCATTGGATGAAAGCCTTCACAAAAATGTTCAGCAGAAAAAACCTGAATGGGCTTTTTAGAAATAATGCTTGTACCAATGGCATTGGTGCCTGCTGCCTCTTCACTCCAATCCATTCCAGGAGAAAAATTCATTTTTTCCATTTTCCTCATAATATCTGGTTCGCCCTTTAAATAAATCATTTTCCCACTTTCATCATTAAGAGTAATTAAGTAGCCAGTCCCAATTAATGTATCATAAATATGGTTGATAATCGGTTTGGCTGCAAGATACAGATCTGATTCTGAAAGAAGCTTTTCTAGTTCAAATGAGGTAAGTGCAGTTCTCGCTTGTTTTTGTTCGGGATTAATACCCATCGATTGACAACGGCTCCATGAATCTAGTATTTGGCGGCGAACCACGGTTTGCAGATTTGTATAATTAGAAGGATTTGTCACGAATTTTTCCCATTTATGTTTTATTTCACCCACTTTATTATGCAAATCCTGTGTGGAAAAAATAGAGAGAAAATGGTTTTTCAACTTTTTTAAAACCTCCTCAATATTATTCGGAACATTTCCAATTAAAAATCAGTCGATTAGGGGGATGAAACGCGAATGATTAAGAAGTCAATTACAATAGAAGTAGACATTTTAAAATATTCTGTATATTTAAAATATTAACTTAGCCCGCCATTTAAATCAAGCAGTTTAACTGTATCGAGAAAACATTGTGTAGCGCTACATGTGTTGCAAAATACTACAGTCTTTCTATTAATCTCGTTTTACGCGACAACTATTAATGAGTGGGAGTTTCACTTGATAAAGCGTACCGTATAGCCTTATTTATTCGAAAATTCGAGGATTTTAAACTGGTGGCACACTACTTGCATTATTAAGGGTAACAGCAAAAATATAACCAACGTATTTGTACATAAATTGCTGTTTAATTCATTTACTTACACTCGAAGGGAGAGAGTTGTAATTGGCCAAATCTCAAATTCTTGCCATTGATGCGGGCGGTACAATGACAGACACGTTTATTATTGATGAAAAAGGGGATTTTGTCGTAGGGAAGGCACAAACAACTCCGCTAGATGAACATATTGGACTATTAAACTCTGCTAAAGATGCTTTGAGCCAATGGAATGCGAAAATGGAGGATGAATTCCCTAACTTACTTGCAGGTGTTTATTCCGGAACGGCCATGCTCAACCGTCTTGTTTCACGGGTAGGGCGTCGTGTTGGATTAGTTGTTAATAAAGGGATGGAGGATAACCATCGAATGGGTCGCGGGCTTCAGTCATTCCTTGGATACTCCTATTCCGACAAAATCCATATTAATACACATCACTTTGATCCGCCTCTTGTTCCAAGAAAATGGACAGTCGGCGTAACAGAGAGAGTGGACCTTTTTGGGAACGTTGTCATTCCTCTTTATGAGCATGAAATTGAACCAGCCATTCAAAAACTGATTGATGAGGATGTAGAAGCGATTGTAATCAGCTTACTTCACTCCTATAAATATCCTACTCATGAAAGAAAAATTCGCGATATCGCGGAACAGATTGTAGCAAAAGCAAATAAAGATATTAAAGTTTTTGCAACGGTAGATTATTATCCGGTGCGAAAAGAATCCCACCGGACAAATACAACAATTGTCGAGGCATATGCTGCAGAGCCTTCACGCAAAACATTAGAAAACATTGATACAGCATTGAGGGAAGCGGGAACCAATTTTGATCTGCGGATTATGGCCAGTCACGGTGGCACAATTAGTATAAAAGCAAATGAATTGGCAAGAACCTGCGTTTCAGGTCCAATCGGGGGAATGGTTGGAGCCAAATACTTAGCCGAACAGCTTGGATTGAAAAATGTCGCATGTTCCGATATTGGCGGAACAAGCTTTGATATTGGTCTGATTACGCAAGGAGAATTAGCTATTAATGCAAGTCCTGATATGGCCCGTCTTGTCCTATCATTGCCGCTTGTTTCCATGGATACAACGGGTGCGGGTACTGGAAGTTTCGTTCGAATTGATCCTAACTATGGAAATATTACTCTAGGACCAGACAGTGCGGGATCCCGTGTCGGTGTTTGTAACCCTAAGGGCGGTCTTGATACGGTTACCGTTTCTGATTGTCACGTCGTTCTTGGTTTAATCAATCCAGATAATTTCATTGGCGGAGTGATTAAGCTTTCAAGGGAAAAAGCCTATGAAGCGGTTAAAACACAAATTGCAGATCCGCTAGGGTTAACGGTTGAGGATGCAGCTTATGGGGTGATTGAACTATTAGAATCACAGCTTCGAAACTACCTTGAATCTATGATTCTAGGAAAAGGATATTCACCTTCGCAATACGTTTGCTTCTCATACGGCGGCGGAGGTCCGTTACACACTGCGGGTTATACGAAGGGGCTTGGCTTTGAGGATGTTCTGATTCCTGCTTGGGCAGCTGGATTCTCTGCATTCGGCTGTGGGGCAGCAGACTTCGAATATCGTTATGACAAAACATTGGATTTAAATGTCGATGATAGAGCAGAGGATTCGGATATTCTCTTAGCTGGTAGAGAATTACAAGCGGCATGGGATGAATTAAAGAAAAAGGTGACAGAGGAATTTAAGAAAAATGATTATTCTCCAGAAGAAGTTGATTTCCGTCTTCTTTATCGGATGCAATATCAGGGCCAATTGAATGACCTTGAAATCGAGGCTCCTATCTCTGCCTTTAAATCTGTCGATGATTGGGATAGCCTTATTCAAACATTCGAAGAGACCTATTCAAGAGTCTATGCAAAATCTGCCCTTTCTCCAGAGCTTGGCTATTCCATCACAGGTGCCATTGTTCGTGGCGTGGTTGAAGTGGCAAAACCGCAAATTCCACAGGAGCCATTATTTGGTGAAACACCACCTGTCGATGCCTTTCTAGGATTTCGCAAAATTTATTGGAATGGCGAGCACCTTCAAGCAAAGATTTATGAAATGGAAAAATTGTTGCCTGGCAACCGAATTGATGCATTTTCAATCCTTGAATCAACAGCTACTACATTGGTTGTTCCAATTGGGTTTGAGGCTTATCTCGATGAAAATCGCATTTTCCATCTAAAAGAGATTAAGGAATAAGTTAAAAGTAAATATCTTAAGGAGGTACTGAATTTGGCGAAAACACTGACGGGCGTTCAAAAAGAGAAAAGAGGTATTGGCTGGGATGGCAAAACGCTAAAGGAAATGCGGAAGGAAATAACTGAAATTAGTAAGGAAACGGGTCATTATGCGGGTTTGAAGACGCTTCCGTTTAAGGAAAGCGATCCGATTCGTTTTGAGAAAATTTATTCCAAGCTGCGTGGCGGAGTCGTTCATGCAAGGGAAACGGCAAAAAAAGTGGCTGCGTCTCCAATTGTTGAGCAGGAAGGCGAATTATGCTTTAGTTTGTACACGCCTGAAGCTGATTCAATTGTTACATCTACTGGGATTATTATCCACGTAGGAACAATGGGCGCTGCGATTAAATTTATGATTGAAAACGATTATGAGGATAATCCTGGTATTGCCGATAAAGATATTTTCTGTAATAACGATAACCATGTAGGCAATGTCCACACATGTGATGTTCATACACTTGTACCTATTTTCTGGGAAGGTGAAGTTGTGGGCTGGGCTGGCGGTGTAACGCACGTAATTGATACAGGAGCATCTGCCCCAGGAAGTATGCCTATGGGTCCTGTTCAACGATATGATGATGGTTATCAAGTGACATGTCGAAAAATTGGACAAAATGACGTGTTATCGAAAGATTGGTTGCTTGAAAGTACAAGATCAGTCCGTGCGGTGAAATACTGGACACTGGATGAAAAAACGCGCATAGCTGGATGTCATATGATCCGTGACCTTGTATTAGATGTAATCAAGGAAGAAGGCGTCGATGCTTATAAACAATTTATGCGTGAAATTATTGAGGATGGGCGCCGAGGCTTTGTGAATCAGGTAAAAACCATGTTAATTCCGGGTAAATATCGTCAAGCTTCATTTGTAGATGTACCTTTTAAAGATTTGGATCTCCCTTCATTCGCTAAGCTTAATACAATTATTCATACACCTTCTGAAATCACTGTTCATAAAGATGCACAGTTTGAAATTGATTTTGAAGGAGCAAACCGTTGGGGCTGGCACCCGTTCAATGCAACACCTGTTTCAATCACGAGTGGAATATGGGTCATGCTTTCACAGACTCTTGTACCAAATGACCGGATTAATGATGGTGCCTATTACGCAAGTAAGTTTGGAATTCCATATGGATCCTGGTTTAATCCGGATGACATTCGTTCTGCCCATTCAAATACATGGCATGCGCTTGTGGCGGCATGGTCTCCACTTTGGCGCGGATTAAGCCGGTCTTACTATGGACGCGGTTATTTAGAAGAAGTAAATGCTGGAAATGCTCATACATCTAACTGGTTGATGGGAGGAGGGTATGATCAATATGGTCAATTATCCGCAATGAACAGCTTTGAGACCTCATCATGCGGGGTGGGGGCAAGTGCCGTTCAAGATGGAATCAGCCATTCCGCTGCTCTCTGGAATCCAGAGGGGGACATGGGGGACATGGAAATTTGGGAAATACTTGAACCGCTCATCTTTTTAGGAAGACAAATTTTACCTGGGTCAGGTGGGGCTGGTAAATACCGTGGCGGAAATGGTTGGCAATCGCTTCGTTTAGGTTGGGGTGCAGAAGAATGGACCATGTTTGTTGCTGGTGCTGGAGTAATGGCGACAGACTGTGGTCTAATGGGAGGATATCCAGCCTCTGCAGGGTATCGATTCCAAGCAAATAAAACGAACATCAAAGAACGTATTGAGAAGGGACTACCTATCCCATTGGGCGGAGATGTGGATCCGGATCATCCTACCTATGAGGAAAATATGGATGCCGAGGTTGTGTACCGTGATAGACAGGCGGTGTCTACACAAGAACAATTTGGTGATTACGATGTCATTATGAACTACCTTCGTGGGGGCCCAGGATTCGGCGATCCGCTTGAAAGGAATCCAAAGCAGGTAGAGGAAGATTTAAATGAAAAGTACATCCTTCTTCGTTATGCAGAACAAGTGTATGGTTGTGTCTTTACAGAAAAAAATGGGGTCTATACGGTTGATTTACAAGCAACTGAACAAAAGCGCAAGCAAATCCGCAAGGAACGTTTAGATCGCAGTCAGCCAACAAAAGAGTGGATGGAAGGCGAAAGAAAGCAGATTTTGAATGAAGATGCTGCGATACAAGTTAAACACATGTATGCACAAAGCTTTGCCTTAAGTGAAAAGTTTACAAATGAATTCAAGAGCTTTTGGAACATTCCTGAAGAATGGATGATCTATGAAGATGATTTGGGCGTACCTACACTCGGGTCACGCATTAATCGATTCAAACAAAAGAAAAAACAATAAAATTAAGAAAAAGAGGTGAAGAAAGTGGCAAAATACGATAAGAAAAGAATTGCCGAGTTGATTGATGGGACATTAGAATTTTATCAGTTGAAAGATATGATGACAAGCCATAAAGACCCTGAGCGTTTTGAAATTTATAGGGAGGTTTTGCAAGATCGTGTGAGTTGGGATGATGCAATCCTGCTTCCATATGGATTGCATCTATATATTGTGCAAAAAGCAAATGGAGATCGTATCGTCAAATGCGACTGCGGTCATGAATTCTGTAATTATAAAGAAAATTGGAAGCTGCATGCGCAAATTTTTGTTAGGGATACAGAGGAGAAAATGAATGAAATTTATCCTAAATTAATGTCACCAGACCCAGAGTGGCAGGTTATTCGCGAATATTATTGCCCAGGATGTGCAACTCAGTTGGAGGTTGAAGCAGTTCCTCCTTGGTATCCGATTATTCTTGATTTTGAACCGGATATTGATACGTTCTATAATGAGTGGATTAAGAAACCATTGCCAACGGTTAAAAAATAGATTTTAAGTGGCGATTTTTTAGGATGGGAGGTCCTTAAGGGGTTCCTTATATTTTTCCCGCAGTGAGACTTCCATCAGAGGGTGATGAGAGAAAACTCCCACTGATGGAAGTCTCACTTTATTTATTGATCTAAATACACAACAAAAAATACTATTGTTGATTCTATGATTAAATAACTAGGTTCTGGTGCAAAAACTTCTTTACTTTTTTACTTTATTTTTGAACCAGAACCGAAATAATCAATCACCGAAACAAAACCGGCTGTTTTAAATAACACAGTCGGTTTTTCTAATTCAAGAGACTATTTCGGTAATCAAGTGGTTATTTATAGGGGCTTTCGAGAAGTTTCGCGAATTTTTGGAGGCCTTTATTTCATAGCTATTTCAAGTTAGTGCAGAGAATAAAATTTTATTTTACCTCGCGCTAAAATACGTTGTCAATAATAAATTTGTAATATTTTCAAAAAATGTTATAATAGTCTTACAATTGTTTTTTCAATCGTATTCTGAATTCCGCTGTATTTTTTGCAGATAGAAGAATTATGGATACGTTTTTTTTATATCTTTTTTTAGACCGAAGAAAAATTTAAACACTTATGTGAGCTTTGAAGGAAGTTAGTTGAATAAAATCATCAATTTACTATCTAATAGTAATCGAATTTTTATTCTACAAGGAGGACTGGAATAATGAATCTAATTAATAAGAAAGTTACACACAAGCGTTTTGGTATGGGTAGTATAGTTAAACATAACGATTCTAGTATTGAAATACATTTCGCATCGGAAAATAAAAAGTTTGTTTTCCCCGATGTATTTGGAAAGCACCTAAAACTACATGATAAAAGTGTTGCTAATTCAATTGAAAAAATTATAGAAAAAAAGGAAATGGAACGAAAGGAGGAAGAATGGAAGAAAGAAGAGGAAAAAAAACTACAACAAAAAAAACAGGAACTTCGCTTGGAATATGAAAAACTTATGAAAAATCATAAACTTCATCCCGAATCACAAATGGTCTTTTGGTGTGACATAAAAGAACAGAATAGTGCTTTTTCAGAGTGGAAGGTTTTTTCAGGCGTAATAAAAAGTGGTAATAATAAGGGGAAGTCAAACAAACCTATCCGCTTGCACCAAAATAGTGCTGTCCTGTTAACAGCAATAGATTCCAGCATGCCTGAAAAAGACAGACGTATCTTAGGTGTCTATATGGTGAATGAAGATTTTATCGGTAAGCTTTGTGAAGATGGATATATTCCTGCTCATTCAAAATACAGACTCCAACTTACAGAACAGGAATCGGATCAGATGCTTTTCTGGGAATACTATGTAAATGAAAAATTCCCCCACAAAATGACATGGAATACAGGTAAATACCGTTATTTTGATAATTCATGGATGGCTCAAATTTTGCTTGATATAGTTTCGTTGAAAAGTGACCCAAAGGAACGAGAGCTGGCACAACAATTTTTCGAACAATTTTGTAAAATGAATCAGATAACAGATCAAGAGTTACCAAAGCCTAATGGCGCATTAATGCGTATTTAGACGCTAGCTCAAAGATAATAAGAATAACAGGGGACTGACACGTTTTTAATGGGGAACAGTGCCTGGCTATTGTGAAGCGGTAGTGTGGTTGAAGCTGGTATAATAAAAATACTATTCAGGACCGATTTTCGTTAAAATAAATATTGCCGATTTTCACAAATTATAAATGTCCAAATGTACTTGTGTTTGATAATAAGTTATTAAGCATGCATTGCTTGATAACTTTGGGAAAGAATTTTGATGGGACCGGTACCGCCAACATTTCAGAAATTTTGTACGCTAAGAAGAGTTTAAGCTAAAAAAGTCGATTCCTTAACGTTCAGAGGAATTGACTTTTTTAATTTGTCTTGTTCAAAGGCTCTCGTTCGTTAAATAATATTAGTATTTTTGTAGGGAATTGATAAATTGCAATTGTGACTTTTAAATGGTGAAAAAATCTGACCTGAGTATATCTTTGGCCTTTTGAGTTTCGACAAACAATTGGAAGGTATTGATAGTATGGGAAAAGTATTATCAAGTTATAAGTCAACGACTTTTTTGAGTAGGGGGGCACACTGTTATCATCTAGCTATGGCTACCAGGTGCTTAAAGGTTATAGGCTAATCAAATATTAATCAATTTTCCTATTCCCCTATATGATTTAATAATGACTCTGTCAATTCTTTTCTTATTTGTGTAATATGTTTTTCCATTAGTTGTGCTGCTTGATCTGCATCACCTGTGGCGATTGCTAAATAAATCTCTTTATGCTCATTAATCGTATCTTGGTTGCGTTCATGATTGGCCAGTCTTTGTCTTCGAGTAGCTCGGATTGTATCTTGCATATGTCCACTTAGGGTTTTAATTAATTGTAAAAATATTGAATTGTGTGAAGCACAAACAATACTAATATGAAAGTTTAGGTCAGCTTGAAGTCCTAATTCTACATCATTTTTAGCGTGATCCATCATTTCTAGTGCTTCACGAATTCGATTTAAGTCTTCAGAAGTAGCTCTTTGTGAAGCTAAAGAAGCACATTCCACTTCAAGCATACGGCGAAACTCCAACATTTCATAGATTAGTTTTTTTTCAGCGTTCATGATTGTGGAGGAAATTTCTTCTACCACAAGATTTTCTGGTGTTTTAATAAAGCTCCCGCTGCCTTGTTTAATCTCAACTATCCCTTTAATTTCAAGTTTTCGTAATGCCTCTCTAACCGACGTTCGACTTACATTAAAACGGCTGGCTAAATCTCTCTCTGTCGGTAGTTTATCTCCAGGCTTTAATTTTCCATTCAAAAGGTATTCATTTATTTGATCAACAATTACTTGATAGGCTTTTTTCTTTGGCTGTGTCATCCCCTATGTCACTCCTCTAAAATAACTGTACTATAAATGTCTTAATCATACAAAAATCAACATGTTTAATCAATATCAGAAAAATTGGAATTGTTAATTTTTTCATCATTTGTTACAATTGATAAATGTTGGACCAATTTCAAATGACTGTAAATTGGTCCAACCATTTATAATGCGGCAATAATTAAGAGTAATAAGGGGAGAATGCAATGATAGCAACAAATGAAGAATTGGTTTTGGCTCTACGGAGTGTGCTTTCAGAAAGTCAAGTAACAATAAATCAAACGATATTAGAGCAGCATAGCAAAGATGAGTCGTATCATGCTCCCAGTCTACCGGATATAGTCGTATTTCCGAAAACGACGGAAGAAGTGAGTAAAGTAGTAAAAATAGCGGGTCAATACAAAGTACCGATTGTACCATTTGGAAGAGGTTCGAGCTTAGAGGGACATGTTATTCCTTATGACAACGGCATTACCATCGATTTTTCCCTCATGAATAAAATATTAGAAGTTAGGGAAAATGACTTTCTCGTAAGAGTTCAACCAGGTGTGACACGTTCTGAGTTAAACAAAGAGTTGAAAAAATACGGCTTGTTTTTCTCAGTAGATCCGGGAGCAGATGCATCACTTGGCGGTATGGCAGCAACAAATGCTAGTGGAACAACATCGGTTAAATACGGAGTCATGCGCGACCAAGTTCGTGATTTAGAGGTTGTTTTAGCAGATGGAACTGTAATAAATACTGGGAATTTGGCAGAAAAGTCTTCATCTGGATATCATTTAAACGGTCTGTTCGTCGGTTCTGAAGGCACCCTAGGCTGTTTTACAGAATTAACACTTCGGGTCTATGGTATTCCTGAACATGTTATGGCTGCTAGAGCTTCCTTTCCAACAGTTAAAGATGCTGTAGCTGCGGTCGTAAGTATTTTACAAGCAGGCATTCCGATTGCAAGGGTTGAACTTGTAGACAAACCTTCTATGAAACAAGTGAACTTGTATAGTGAAACAGCCTACAAAGAGCAACCAACTTTATTTTTAGAGTTTCATGGTAATGAAGCTGGATTAAAGCAAGATGTTGAATTTATGAAAGAGATTGTAACAGAGCACAATTGTGAGGGCATTGAATTTGAGACAGATAATGCCGCTCGAAATCAATTATGGGATGCCCGCCATAATATAGCTTACGCTTATATCCATGGAAACCCAGGGAAAAAGCTGATGGTAACTGACGTTTGCTTACCAATTTCAGAGTTAGCTGGAGCAATTGAGCATGCGAGAGAGGCCCTGAATACGCTAGAGTTACCTGGAGGCATAGTAGGTCATGTCGGTGATGGTAATTTCCATGTTCTTCTGATGATTGATATGAACGATGCTAATGATATAAAAAGAACAAACGAATTTAATGAAGCGATTGTGATGTATGCGCTAGAACGCGGGGGAACTTGCACGGGAGAGCATGGTGTCGGTGTTGGTAAACAGAAATATCAAGAGAAAGAGCATGGAAAAGCGTTGCTTGTGATGGAAAAGATTAAACAAGCACTCGACCCTGATACTCTTTTCAATCCAAATAAAATTATAAAAGTGAAAAGATAGGGGGACATTGTATGAAAGTTTTAGAAGCCATAAGTACGATAGCTGGAAAATATTTCGCTGTATGGGTTATCTGTATTGCAGTTATTGCTTTTATAGCCCCGACTCCCTTTTTAATATTTGGTGGATATATTACTATTTTGCTAGGCATTGTTATGTTTGGTATGGGGCTGACGTTGAAAGCGGTTGATTTTAAACTAATCTTAACGAACCCAATTCCAGTTATTATTGGGGTTTGTGCTCAATTTATTATCATGCCGCTTGCAGCCTACTTGATTGCCTATATCATGAACTTGCCGGCGGAATTGGCTGCAGGGCTTGTTCTTCTGGGTTGTGTACCAGGGGGGACAGCTTCAAATGTTATGGTGTATCTTGCTAAAGGAAATGTACCTTTATCAATCACAATGACGTCTTTTTCGACACTATTAGCACCGATTGCAACACCATCATTATTACTTTTACTTGCAGGTAAATGGATGCCGGTAGATCCGATGGCCATGTTTCTTTCAATCATTCAAGTAATTATTCTTCCAATCATCTTGGGTATTTTTATTAGAAAATTTCTTCCGAGAGTTGTTGAAAAAAGCATTACTGTTATTCCTTTAATATCAGTTGTGGCAATTATCATCATTGTATCTGCTGTTGTCGCGGGGAATGCACATAGCCTCGCTACAGCTGGATTCCTTGTATTTATAGCTGTAATGCTTCACAATGCATTCGGTCTGCTGCTTGGCTATTTTACAGCTCTTGCATTAAGACTTGATGAAAGTAATCGAAGAGCTATTTCTATTGAAGTTGGCATGCAAAACTCAGGTCTAGGAGTAGCATTAGCCACTGCACACTTTGGACCATTAGCTGCTTTACCTAGTGTTCTTGGCGCTGTTTGGCATAATATTTCCGGTCCAATTATTGCCACTTATTGGTCAAAAAAACCTGCGGACAAAATACAAACGGTAAATGCTGCGCTAGATAAAAGCGAAGGCAAGGCAAATATTCAATAAGGGGTACTGCCACATGCCCATCAAGTTAACAACATAAATGACGTTAAGATAACGGGTACTAAGTTAAGGCTGCTACGGCAGTCTTTTTCTTATTAGGCTTATATCTCTAAGTATTGCCACATTTAAAGAGAAAAAAGTCACATAGAGTGCAACGTATGTAAAGTTTATTTGTTTTTTTCTTAGGAGAACTGTGCAGAGTGGATAGAGAGGCTTCCAATATGAACAGAATGTTATGAAAGCGAATACAGTAAGTAAGGGGCAAGGCGTTTAGTCATCGAGAAATAACACCAGCTAGCCTTGTCTTTTTTATAAAAGGAGAAAACAAAATCTATTTTAATAAGTAGGACTTCTACCTACGAAGATAGTGTTATTGATAATAAGAAATATAGAGAAGTTTTCAAGGAAGTATCATGAGGTTGAGACGGGACAAGCCTACATGGGAGATGGTTTGAGAAGATTACGAGGAAACGATGAGGAGGGGAGGTTCTGGTGCAAAGACTACATTTATTTGAAACAGGTATATAGATTCCTAATAAAATTTCAGACTGTAAGCAAACTCGATTTTCATTGAGTTTGTCTACAGTCTGACAGCAGACGTATAATCTGCTGTTTTTATCTAGTTATTCTGTTTTAATGTTTTGAACGAAATGTTCGAAAAAGGAAGAGATAGAAGATTTCATTTCAGATAATTTCTTTTTTGAATCTTGTATAAGGCTTGTATTTTCCGCTTCTTTTGCTGTTCTTTCTTCTACTTCTTTTACACTTTGTGGTTTTTGAAAAGCAACCGAAGCAGTATTTTTACGTGATTCTTTCATAATACGAGCAAATAAGGTAGCTGGATTATCGCCGCCTGAAGTCGTTAGATAGAGGGCCTTACTTGGTTGATCAAACCCTAAATGGACGGACATCGTCACATTCGGTGTATACCCAACAAACCAAGCATCTCGAATTCCTCCATTTGTTCCTTCTTCTTCCGTTGTACCTGTTTTTCCTGCAACAGGAACACCAATTTTAGCGTTCTTTCCTGTTCCATTTGGCTCGGTTATGACTTTTTGCAACATTTCCGTCATATGATAAGCGGTTTCTGATGTAAAAACATCGATACCTTTTATTTCGGCTTGTTCCTTCTTTTGAACGAACTCTCCGTTTTTATTTTTGATTAACTTAATGGCTTTCGCTGGTTTAAAGTATCCATAGTTAGGAAAGGCAGCGTACGATTGTGCCATTTGAATAGGGGTAACTCCTTTTTCCATTCCGCCTAACGCCAAGTGCAACTGTTTGTCTTTGTCTTGTATCTCGATGTTCATTTTTTCTAATACTTTTACACCAGTTTTTATGCCGATGTCTTGAAATACTGCAACAGCAGGGATGTTGGCTGAACGAATTATGGCTTGTTCTAGTGTGATGTTGCCTCCATATTTTTCTCCTGCATTTTTAGGAGAATAGCCGTTAAAATTTGTTTTTTCATCAACGACGGTGGATTGTGCATTCCACTTTCCTGTTTCCAAAGCAGGTGCATACACAACAAGTGGTTTAAGAATAGAACCTGGTTGATAATATTGATATGAACGATTTAAGTATCCTTTAACAAAATCCCGTCCTCCATATAAAGCAATAATGTTTCCATTGTCGTTATCAACAGCTGCTATTCCTACTTGCACTTTTTTGTCTTTAGATTCTTGATCGTCTTTGTAAGAAAAAGATTGAGCCGTTTGGTACATATGCTGTTGAAATTCAGTATCTAAATACGTATAAATATGATACCCATTACTTTGTAAATCTCTGTCACTCAGTTCATAATCTTCTTTTGCTTCTTTTAATACATAATCAACATATGAATCTAAAGCAGAAGTCTGTTTAGTCTTGGCTTGTTTCAATACAACGGTTTGTTGTACCGCTTTTTGATATTGGTTTTCTGTGATAGTTTCATTCTCTTTCATTGCTTGTAAGACAATATTCTTACGTTGATTTCCTGCTTTTAAGTTTTTTGTATATGTAGAAGGTGCTTTTGGCAAACCGGCTAAATACGCACTTTCAACTAAGGTTAAATCATAAACGCTTTTATTAAAATATTGTCTCGCAGCTGTACCTACTCCATATACGCCTTCTCCTAAATAAATCCGATTTAAATACATTTCGAGAATTTCTTCTTTGCTATATTTGCTCTCGATAATAATTGATAAAAGGGCTTCTTGATATTTGTGTAAGACATTTCTATTGTATATGTCCCCGTTCACATTTTTAATCAATTGTTGTGTAAT
>Ga0182739_1000763_pt1 | contig 37568 bp, 33 predicted proteins | sample eDN5th30CBELigBY_FD_128873 | JGI IMG/M metagenome (GOLD analysis project Ga0182739, IMG submission 128873) | Enriched backyard soil microbial communities from Emeryville, California, USA - eDNA 5th pass 30_C BE-Lig BY (version 2) (version 2) | ecosystem: Environmental > Terrestrial > Soil >... | reverse complement strand
GATCATCTATGGGGAAATCAAGAATTACAAGGCTTTTTGAAGCAAGCTTACAATGAGAAAGTTCTTGTAACAGGAATTTGTGCAGGGGCTGTTACAGTTGCTAAAACTGGTTTGCTTTCTGGAAGAGAAGCAACTTGCTATCCACTAGATGTTCAAAAGAACGAATTGATAGCTGTTGACGTTAAATATGTTGAACAACACGTTGTTGCCCATGGTGATATTATTACTGGCGATGGTCCACAAGGTGCGAAAGAATTTGGAAAAGCCCTTGTTAAAGCATTACGCTAATTCTACATTTTAGTTGGATAGAGTGTGGTTCGGAAGTGAATTTCGAACCCATCGCTTCCATTAAATATAAGCATTTTTTGTGAGAATAATAAGTTTTTGCGATTCAAGGAGGTTTTTTAGTTTGGGCAAAAAAATTGCTACACTTATTACCAATTTATTTGAGGATGTTGAATTTACAGAACCTGCAGAAGCATTCAAAGAAGCTGGTCATCAAGTGATTACAATTGATAAACATGCAGGAAATGAAGTAACTGGTAAAAAAGGCGCAACCGTAAAAATTGATAAAGCCATAGATGAAGTTAATCCTGCAGACTTTGATGCTTTGCTTATTCCGGGTGGTTTCTCCCCTGATTTACTACGTGAAGATGACTGCTTTGGTCAATTCGCAAAAGAATTTATCCAAGAAGGCAAACCTGTTTTTGCCATTTGCCATGGACCACAAGTATTGATCGATACAGACCTATTAGAAGGCGTCGACATAACTGGTTTCAAATCTATTCGTAATGATTTAAAAAATGCAGGGGCTAACTACAAAGATGAAGAAGTTGTGGTAAGCAATAATATTGTGACTAGCCGTTTTCCAGATGATATCCCGGCATTCAATCGTGAAGCGCTAAAACTATTAGCAAAATAAAATAATGAAGCGTTGGTTTATATTATTTTCACTAAAAGTAGTATGTAATATTGTTTTCAGATACAATCTAAAAAGAATTTTTTAAGGAGGGTTCATACAATGTCATTAAAAGGAAAACGTGTGGTCGTAATAGGAGGTACTTCTGGTATCGGATTATCCGCAGCAAAGGCATTTCTTGATGAATCTGCTCAAGTCATTATTGCAAGTCGTTCTGATGCAAAACTATCGGAGGCAAAGAATGTACTTGGTGGTAATGTGGAAGCATACAATATTGACTTTCGAAGTGAAGAAAAACTAGCTGACTTTTTTAAAATGGTAGGGAATTTTGATCACCTTGTCGTTACGGCAGGTGAAGGTGCAATGGGTCATTTTAGTGACTTACCTGTTGCAGATGTTAGAGAAGCGTTTGATAGTAAGTTTTGGGGGCAATACTTAACCGTTCGTGCTGCTATTCCGTACTTAAATGATACCAGTTCTATCACATTGACCTCTGGTGTTTATGGAATCCGTCCACCACAGGGGGCAACTACACTTGCTTCGATCAATTCAGCGATCGATGGATTGGTTAGGGGGCTTTCAGTAGACCTGGCCCCTATACGGGTAAATGTTGTTTCACCTGGTATCGTAGACACCCCACTCTACGGAGGGATGCCTGACGAGCAAAGACAAAATTTATACAGTAAAATTGCACAGCAGCTACCTGTTAATCGCGTGGCACAGCCTGAAGACATTGCTGAGACCTACGTGTACTTAGTGAAAAATGGTTTTACAACTGGTACTGTTCTTCTTATTGATGGCGGGGCTCACTTGGTGTAAGTGAGCATTATAATGTTATTTTTGTGGCTATACTACAACAATGTATAGCCACATTTATTTTTTAAATAATAATCCAATTTTTCAATAAATTAAACCACTCGTCGTTTACGTACATACTGTAATGTTTCATCCTTCTTTCATCTCCTTTTGACTTAAATACTTGTCATCTGTTATAAAAGGATAAAAAATAACAGACGAGACGACTTAGCGCCTCCCCTGTATGATGTCAAACAAAACTTGACGGTCTATTTTATTACTAATGTTTTTTCTTTCATTAAGATATCTTGAAGAACTTCTTCTAAGTATTTAACAAATACCTCATAATTTTCACTCATTGGAAAATGCCCGATTCCCTTCATTTCCACAAATTTTGCTCCAGAGATTTGATCGGCAGTACGTTTTGAATCCGCAGGAGTAGATAGGTAATCATATTCACCTGTCATTAAATATACAGGGCATTTTTCAGCATCGATTAGGTGTAGCTTTCCACGAAGGTCATGATCAACACTATAGAAATAAAGATCCCCCTTAAACACACCTGGTGCTCCTTGGCTATAATACCACCATGTTAGACGACGATCTTTTTCAGGGCTTTGTGGCGCCATAAGACCCCAAGTCCCAGATGCACAAACCTCTCCACCATGCGTATGAGGATGGTTCCACCAATCCACGAAATAGCCTGGAGTATAATCGGCTCCTTCGACAGGAATGGTTGCTCTAAAGTAATCCGGATATTCAAGAGCGAGCTGCAGGGCTACATTTCCACCAAATGAACTTCCCATGAATACAGGATTTTCAAGTTCAAGCTCCTCACAAAAACTTCTAACAAATTGAAGAAACCACTGGGTAGTAAGTTTATATTCTTCCTTCCACCACTCAACAGCATGTGGAGGATCTGATTTTCCATGACGTGGTAAATCATAAGCAATAACCCTGAAATTTTTGGTTATGTTTCCATCCTCTAAAAGTCCGCGCCACTGGCGGTTATCAGAGCCTGCCGTATGTTGACAAACAAGAGGGATACCTTGACCATTTTCCTCAAAGTAAACCTTGTATTCAACATCTTGTACATTTACGTAAACATAACGACCTTTAACCGTAGATAATTTACTCATTTTTTATCCTCCTTTTTATGCTACTGTAAGTTGAACTTCTCTTGTTACATCCAGAAGGCGAGTCATTGCCCGTAGATTTGCCATTAACTCCTTGATATCGCCATCTATCTGTAAGTTACCTTGGAACATGGCAGCAAATAATTCGTGATACATTGGAGGTGGAGTCGGCTGAGTAAACTTCCTCCAAGCGTCTACTGTTCCACGGATTGCAAATTTCCAAGGTTCCAGTGGAGTTGGATTTGAAATAATATTCTTAATTTTCCCTTCCAAAACTTCAATCACGTAACTCTCTGGGCCAATCTGCCAAAGGAATTTTGTAGTGAAGTACTTTCCAATAACATTGAGTTCCTGGTCATTATTTACCGTTTTCTGGAACTGGCCCATCCATTCTTTTGTTCCAACATGCATATTGCTTGTCCCCCTTATGAAATTGTTAACCTTGTAAGCGGCTACACTATTTATTAATGCAATTACCATGCCAATTAATTATAGTATTCAAAATAGAGGGAAAACGCAGATTATAACAGGCCTGTTCATTTTTTAACACAAGATTCCGACTTCATATCATGTATATTTGACCGGTCTATGTTCGGACGAATGAACAGTATATATACCATTTATTCGATACTATATTTTTGAATTTTCCGATACAAAGCACTGCGAGATATACCCATTTCCTTTGCAGCCTCAGTACGATTGCCATTCGTTTTGTGGAGAATGTATGTGATATATTCACGCTCACTAGTTTTTTCAGCTGATTGGTCTGCTCTTAAAAACTCATGTGCATGAAATGAATCGAACGTATCTTCATCGTGTAGATAAACAATTCGTTCAATTACATTTCTGAGTTCCCTTAAATTCCCCGGCCATGTATGTTGTTTAAATAAACTAATTGCTTTTGCATTGAGGGAGATTTTTTTTCGTTGCGCTTTTTCGCAAGCTTTGGACAACATGGTATCAAAAATACTTTCTAAATCTTCCATTCGTTCTCTTAAAGAAGGGATCTTTATATTAAACACGTTTAAGCGATAGTAAAGATCTTCTCGAAATTCCCCTTTTTCAACTAGTTCTTTCATATTTTTATTTGTAGCAGCTAAAAAACGTACATTAACTGGAATTGGTGTAGTACCGCCAACCCTTATGACTTGTTGCTCTTCCAAAGTTCTAAGAAGAGTAGCTTGTAAATCTAATGGCAGATCTGCTATTTCATCTAAGAATATTGTGCCTTTGTTAGACGCTTCAATTTTCCCTTGATTCCCTTTGAGTTTAGCACCTGTAAAGGCCCCGCCTTCATAACCAAACAACTCTGTACTAATTAGTTCTCGCGGCAATGCTGCACAATTAATTGCGGTATAAGGATAGTCCCTTCTTTTGCTTTGATTGTGAATAAAACGAGCCATATAATCTTTCCCTACTCCACTTTCCCCTTGTATAAGAATGCTTGCATCACTTTTTGAAACCTTTACAGACATTTGTATGGTCTTCTCAAAAGCTACATTTTTAGTATTAAAGGCAAAATAATCGGGGGTTACTATAGTATTGGGTAAAATTAACTTTGTTTTGGGATGTATAAATATGATGGTAGCTAACTGTTTGTCTTTACTCAATATTACTTCTGAATCGATAGCAAATTTCTTTCCATCCACTTCAAATTCATTCAATACCGAACCATTATCAAAACTACTAAATATTTTTTTTTCTTTTGATTTCAAATCAAATTTGTTTTTTTCAAACAACATTAAAAAGTCTTGAGCCGGCTTATTTTTGAATAACTCAATACCATTTTTATCAAACGAAATAATGCCTGTTTTTTCGTTCAACTTATGAACGTAGTCGGTTAATACACTTGATAAAACCTGTTCTTTGATTTTTGTTTTATTAAACTGGTATCTTTCTGTAACGGCACGAGCACCGGCACCTGCCAGTGTATATAACTCTTTCAAATCATTTTTGGGACCTATGCGGCAAACGTCAAATGTTCCTATATAAACTCCATCAACAAAAATAGGACATGCAGAACAATCCCAGCCCCGAAGAGCTAAACAGTAATGCTCATTCCCTGAAGTAGCCATAGCAGTCCGTGTTCTAAGCGCAATTGATAATCCTGTAGAACCAACATTTTCCTCTGTCCATCGTGCCCCAGGACATATTCCGCACCGGTCAGCTAATTTTTTTGCTTTATGATCGGCCATCACTTCTAATAAATATCCATCTGCATCCGCAAGCAAAAGAAGGTATCCTCCCCCTTTTAAACGTTTACAAAATTCCTCCATAACTGGAACTGCGGCGTTAATCAGGTCGGAATTTTTTTGTCGTCTGCTTACAAAATCACTTTGTTTAATATGTGAAAAAATTTCCTCCTTTTCATAGGAAACGTCCAATTGCTTACACCTATTCCACGAATCTAAAATTTCTTTTCTTACGTTGATATTAGTACTTCCCTCAAGAACAAACTGTGTCCAATTCTCATCTGCCATTATCATATATATATCCCTCTCCGCAAAACTGAATTTTTTTATATCCTGATATAATAAATGTATATTTTCACCAGACCCAATAGCCTTGATAAGGCTCAATAAAAAAGTTTCTTGTTTGCTTTTTTTATCTCCAAATAATTTTACATAAACATTATTAAATAAATGAACTTGGGCTGTCCGATTAATCCAAATCGTAATATTATGATATTTTACATTATTCTGTGTTGAAGTATTGACCCTTACATAAGGATCTCCATAAGCGATTATTTGTTTATTATGTTTTTTATAATTATCTTCCATTATGTCTAAATCTTCAATATATTCAGCTGCAAGAACACATTTATAAATATAATTTTCCCAGTCAAAACTCTTGATGACTATATTTTCAAATTGTTTAATACCAGTACTTACGATTGGATAGTTTTCAAGAATAAATCCACGCTTTTTCGTAACCAATAAAGAATGCCAAAATATCTCTTCTGGATGGACATCACGATCGGTATTACTATAGGAAGCAGCAATTATTTCAAATGCCTTCTGAAAGGCTTGTTTCTTCTCTCCCTCAGATCCACGTCCCATATAAATTGGAAAATCTGGCGTATCTGCAATTGTAACGAATTCATTAGAAAAATAATCGTCATTGCTATTGATTTTATCATCTAAAAAATCCTGATAAAAATGATCATTTCCATATCAAGACGCTGTGCTAGCTGGAAAAGGAGTGACTCACGTTTTCAATCGCGAAGTGGATCATTGTGATATGAGCAATAACATATGTTTCTCTGTCAAACGCACGAAGTTGTTCTACAACATTAATCAATCCCTTTTTAAATTCAATTACCCAAGGAATTTCTTAAAGATATATATTTATTTAAAAACTTTTTTAAATATCTTTTTACAACTTTAAAAACACATAAAACATGAATATTAATGTAGATTGGTAGTGTTTATAATGGTATAACCTTTATAAACAATTAAATTATAAAAATGGTGTCAACAACGGAACAAAACTCCCGATTATCAACGATTTATGACAGCTGGCTGAATGCCAGCTTTTTGCTTCTCACGAAGCCTGTAAGAGCCTCCCTTAATATTAAATGTAGTGGCGTGATGTAGAAGACAATCTAGTATTGCGGTTGCTATGGTTTTGGCTTTATCAATTGTCATTTCACCGTCTTGGAGCAAGGTATTAATAACTTTTCCTACCATCCTTCTAATGTCTTGCGGCCTGTTTAATCGTATATTTTTAGTAAATTCGCTCCCATTTTCGGCCATGTTATCACTCCTATTTTTAGGGAATTAAAAAACCCAATTATATCAAGGCTTCTGGGATTTTTAAGATAACAAAACATGCATAAAAACCCCGGTTTTATTTACAAAAATAACACTCATTTCAACATGTTTCTGAAAAGATAATAAAAGTGATAATAAAGATAATTCCCGGCTGTTTTTGGAGAAATAAAGACGGTCTGGAAGCCGTACCTCGTTTCAAATGACTTCAAGGAACCCAATAAAGGCTTTTGGTTTGTATTGACTCCTATATGCCCCCGTTACAATCTTTTCATATCTCTCTAAATCTTCAACCATAAGAACAAAAGGTGAATTTTGCGCCCGAATCAATTCATTTTCAAAGCGGATCCTTTCTTTAATCGTAGATGCTAATTCATCCACGCTGTTTTTTCGCTCAGTAGCAGCGGTTAAATAAGTTTCCTTCTCTCCATTTGACTAGATGATCGGCTGTTCCGAGTGATCCGTGCTTCTTTACTATTAAAAAAACGACCGCTACACCCCTTTCGAATTTCTTTCTTAACCCCAAATTTCTTGATGTTGCTGATGGCTTCTGTGTGAAAATAAATGACCAGTGGTATGAAAAAATAAAAATAAATGCGTCTGAGAGCGAATCTCAGACATTGAAATAAGAACGGTTTTTTATGAAAATATCCTATATAGAACAAACATTCTATGATAGAATAGAAGTAAAGATAATTAAGGATTATCTTTACTATACATAATAAATTTATGTTATCTTTCTTTTAGGAGGCAAAAAATGAATAACTTGACGCTTCTTAATACAATGACTAGTGAACAATTTTTAGCTCATTTACAAAATAATCTACATAATCGACATCTACTCGATGAAAATAGAAATCTATCGCTCGCTAATAGTTCTGAACAAGATTTTTTAGAATTGTTTTTTATGGAGAAAGTTTTTCCGCAAGATAAACAGCTTTCCCCTCATACGGTTAAAGCGTATCGTTCGGATGCAAAAACACTACTTGCTTTTTTAACAGAACACTCGCTTTCTTTTCGAGACATAGGTTTTCCAGAAGTAAAAGCTTATAACCAATATATTAAAGAAAAGTATGCAGCTAAATCAGCGATTAGAAAATTGGAGTTTTTCCGGAGGCTATTAGACTTTGGGTATGAAACACAATTTTATAAAGCGCATCTTTCCACTTGGATCTCTAAGCCAGTATCTAAAAAAGGACACTATATAATAGAAGAAACTCGTCATGAAGAAGAACAAACCCGTGTACAAGTTAGGGAATTAAATCAAAAAGATGCGGAATATCTAATCTCTTTCTTTCCTAAAATTGTGAAAGCTAAAAGGAATCGAGATCAGTTGGAGAAACGGAATTTACTGATTGGCTACTTACTATATACGACCGGACTTCGGGCAAGTGAACTTTTGAGCTTGAATTGGGGAAGTTTTCGTTACAATCGGCAAGGTTACCTATATGCTGATGTTATTGGGAAAGGAAAAAAAACGCGGACCCTCCCTATAAGAGAAGAAACGCAAGAGCTTCTATTTAATTATCGAAAAAGCCTTGGAGAGTCCGTAGAAATAAACATCGAAGACACCAGCCCACTCTTTTTCGCACTATATAATAAGAAAGAAACTCGTTTAAATAAAAAACGGTTAACTTATCCAGCCCTCTACAAAATTGTTAAAGAAGCCGTTCTTATGGCTGGACGAAATGCAAGAGTCACACCGCACTGGTTCCGTCATACTTTTGTGACCACTCTACTCGAGAATGATGTTCCATTAGCTGTGGTTAAAGATTGGGCGGGCCATTCGGATATTTCTACCACTAATATATACTTGGAACGTATAAATCAGGATAATACACATGTTCATTTAAATAAAGTGAAGATATTTAAATGACGCTTTATTTTTATACAAAATTCGTTATAAGAATAGAACCAGTAGTATCTTGAAAAATTAATAAATTTAAAAGACCATTTCCCACTCTTTAAGAGAGTCAGAAATGGTTTCTTATTTTCATGTATATATAATAGAAGAAACTCGTCAAAGATTATTTGACTTCTCTGTTTAAACATCAAAAAAATGATGTTTCTGAGCAGCTCTGTATTGCATTGGATGGACCCGTGGATTAGAAAAGAAAGTTAAATTCGTCTGAGAGTGAATTTCAGGAACACTAAATATAAAAGTTTTAAATTAGTTACTTTTTTCTCCTGATGAAGCACACATCCACTTATTTATTAATCTTTTCTAAACTATCATTTTAATCTCATTATCAGACTTGTTCATTTTCTTCTAATACAACCAACTTTCTAGCACGCTCCATAACTTGCAACAAAGTCCGATAGTCTTCTTCCACTTCATTTAGCTTGTGTTGTAGCCGATTATTCTCTTCTCGTAAAGTGTTATTCTGTTCCAATATTATTTGATAATTTTGGGAAAGCTGCTCTTTTTCTTTACTCCATAATCGTGAAGACCTATCCATTTTTGTCAAGAATAATATGGCCTCTTTCATCGTAACAGAAGATGAGGAGTCACTCACGTTCCGTAATTCATAACGAGTTTCTTTAATCTCATCTTTTGGAAATGTTGAAAGTACCTTGTCAGTGCCACGGTAAGGCTTTATCTTGTTTTCTTTTCTCTGCTTTTTTGACAATTCAATTCTTGATTTATATCGCTTGCGCAAAAAGGAATTCCAACGGAATCCACAGGCTGAGGGCGTTCTTGATAGTTCTCTACTTACCTCTTCAAACGCTTTAAGCTATGTGCTTCCATTTTGGATATGTCGCAACACTACCTCAGCCAATAATAAGTCCTCATCCTGATTCCAAGAGTCATGTCTTGTAATTGACATTTCTCTACCCCCAGTTCACGATTTTTCATAATATATATATGCATTTGCTAGGAAAAATAGAATATCTAGCGAGATGCATTCAAGCCGACTAAATCGAATTTCACCAGGAATATTCGATTTGTTCTCCAGAAACGAAATTAATTATAACTTAGAACAAATTTCAGACAAGAAACTAGTTTATAATTTTTCTTTTAACTTTAATTGTGTGACTTTTTTAAATTACCTTAAATAGAAAAATTATTATATTTAGAGTATTTATAGGTTAAAGGTTAGTCTTATATTCTATCGAGGAAATATTTGAAATGCATTTAGATGATATAAATGGTTCTAGCGCAAATATGACTTGTTAAACATATAGAATTTCCATATCCTTTTCATCTATGAATGATGATGCCACCCAAATAATCTATGTATAAATTCAATCTTACTTTGGACAGACTCCCTCCTTGTTGAAGTTGTCCTTTTTTCAGCCTATACATCGCTTCCACTACACAGAGGCTGTTCGAAATGTTTTTAGTCCTGCTCACTTCTTTATAAAACGATAATTTTGCTCCACTATCTTATTCCATCCGTTGTTTAAGTTACATACTACCAGGTATGAATTTCTCTTTTTTCAACTCTTCAATGGCTATAGGGTAAGCTAAGTTCTTACTACTGTCACAACACAAGGTTTAGGAACATGCCACAAAAGACCGCAAAGCCTTTTTAGGAATTATTTTGCAGCCTTGTGGTCTCTTATTTTGATTAGATAAAAATCGATGATATTTCCTTTCAAATCAACAGCACGATACAGGTACGCTTATTGCTCTTTTACTTTAATATACGTTTCATCAACTCTTCAGGGGTCATTGGTTTACTTGATTCACTTTTCTAATTCAAGAGCATCTAGATGAATCCAACACATAATAGTGGCGTTAACGATAGACAAACCTCGTTTCTCCATCATTTCCACCAAATCGAGAAAACTTAGTTTGTACCGTAAGTACCGTTTTACCATTAATAAAATAATATCAGGCTGATAAAACTTCTATTTGAACAAACTTTCCTTTTCCACAGATTAATGTATGAAAGCAAGGTAACGTGGGGTCTCATCTTCCCTATTAACTAAGGGGAAGAGCAGGCTTCTGTGTCGTGTTTTTTCTATACTATACGTTCACAAAAGTATGCTTAATTTTTATAATTCAGACTTACACTATTTTCTTCATTTTTTTCTCTCCTATTTAATTAATAGAAAAAAGCCGTTTTCAAACTACGAAAACGGCTTTTTATTCTAAGAGTAATAACTAGGTTACTTCTTCCACTCAATACTCTCCTGTTTCTCCCTGTTTACTTCCAGCTTAAATATATCAGGTCTTGCATAATGACCTGTAGAATCGAAATCAAATTGACTATAAGCTATTTGTTTCATATCAAGGTCAGCAAGAAGTATTTCTTCTTTTCCCCAAACAGGTTCTGCTACATAATCCCCCATTGGGCCAACAATAGCGCTTCCACCAGTACACATCACTTCTGGAGAAGATTCAAGATCAGCATAACAAGCTAAATCCTTAGGATACATATCTTTCGTTACATATTGATTACAGGACAAGACAAAGCATCTTCCTTCCATTGCAATGTGACGAATAGTGGACTGCCACGTCTCCCTTGCATCTGCAGTTGGAGCAATATAAATTTGAACACCTTGAGCATACATTGCCGCCCGAGCAAGCGGCATATAGTTTTCCCAGCAAATTAGTGCTCCTATTTTTCCATATGGGGTATCCAATACAGGTAATGTACTACCATCTCCTTCTCCCCAAACAATCCGTTCTGCTGCAGTCGGTTTTAACTTACGATGTTTCCCTAGTAATACTCCATCCGGACCGAAAAATAATACAGAACAATAAAGAGTGCCACCACTATATTCACTATCTCTCTCAATTGCGCCCATTATAAGGTATACACCTGCTTCACGTGCAGCTTCACCAAGTTGATCCGTCGTTTCTCCGGGTACTGGTATTGAGTTCTTCCAGTATCGATACCAATCTTTCCTACCGTTATCCGAACGGTTCCCTATTATAGTACCAAAGGACAAACCTCTGGGATATGCGGGAATGAAAGCTTCTGGAAAAACAACGATTTTTGCTCCTTTTTCACTTGCTTGTTGTATAAGAGTGATTGCCTTTTCAATAGTTGCATCCTTATCCATAATAATAGATGCGGCTTGAATAACAGCGACTCTTACACTTTGATCCGTACTTGCCATATACAAAACCTCCTTTTACCGATAATAAATATTTAATTACTAGAATTTTATAATCTTTCTAGTACATCTAGATACGTGCTGTATTTAACTATCCAACTATTTTAGCGACTGAGTTAGTATCTATCCTAGTTGTTCTTTTTCTTTATCACACGTATTGTTTTTAGCTCATTATCTTCCGCACCTTGAACAGGAAGGTCTGCTTCAATATTTTTTCTTGTATATTTTATATTATCCTCTGTAATAATCTCACCTGGTATGAAGATTGGGATCCCCGGCGGATATACCATTACAAATTCAGCAATGATTCTTCCAGCAGATTGTCCAAATGGAATCACTTCTGTTTCAGCATAAAAAGCATCACGCGGCGCTAAAGCAAGGGAAGGAATTTCAGGTAATAGAACGGAACTGTCTACCCTTTTATCCATCTGAACTTTATTCTCCCGTGACAGTTCTCTTAAAGCTTGTACAAGTGTAAATAAATCTTCCTCAGAATCACCCGGTGTAATAATACAAAGAATGTTATAAAGATCGGACAATTCAACTTCAATATTAAATCGATTTCGCAGCCACTTTTCAGCTTTATATCCAGTAATACCTAACTCTTTTACGGATATTAAAAGCTTTGTTGGGTCCATAGTAACTGCAGTACTAAATTCTAAAATTTCACGACCCATACAATATAAATGATCAATTTGGTTTATTTTGGAACGTATCTCTTCTGCTTTTCGAATAGTGTCCTCTAGTAATGCTTGCCCCTCAGTAGCCAACAATTTCCTAGCAACATCTAATGAAGCTAGTAATAAATAAGAGGTAGAGGTAGTTGTTAGCATACTTAAAACAGACTGTACACGCTTATGAGAGACAAGATTTCCGCGCAAATTCAAAATAGAGCTTTGGGTAAGGGATCCACCTAATTTATGCATACTTGTTGCAGCCATATCAGCTCCAGCCTCCATTGCAGATAATGGAAGCTCCCTATGAAAATGAATGTGAGCTCCATGTGCTTCATCTACAAGTACAGGAGTATTTCGGGAATGAGCAATTTTCACTATCTTTTCCAAATCACCAGAAATACCGTAATACGTTGGATTGATAACGAGAACAGCTCTTGTATCTGGATGTAGTATTAATGCTCTTTCAATAGATTCCGGTGTGATTCCATGAGAGACTCCAAAATAGGAATCCACTTCAGGATGAATAAAAATTGGAATGGCACCTGAAAAAACAATCGCACTCATAATTGATTTATGAACATTTCGCGGGACAAGAATTTTATCACCTGGTTCGCAAACAGACATAATCATGGCCATAATAGCTCCACTTGTTCCCTGTACGGAGAAAAACGTATAATCTGCACCGAATGCTTTGGCGGCTAATTCTTGCGACTCTTTTATAATTCCTTTCGGAAGATGCAAATCATCCAGGGGAGCTATATTTATTAAATCAATCGAAAGAGCATTTTTACCGATGAATTCTCTGAAGTCAGGGTCCATTCCATTTCCTTTTTTATGGCCAGGAATGTGAAATTGGACTGGATTTTTTTCTGCATGTTTTGTTAAAGCTGTAAATAATGGAGTTTCAAATTGGCAAACCAATTTTTCACGCACCCTTTCTTATGTTGCAAAATATAACAATCATAGTTGTAATAGACGTAAAAGTGTTCTTTAGATAAATAATGTCCGATATAAAAGGAACCAAATTCTCCAAAACGGGCACTGACTTCTTCCCTCTTTACACTTCTCAGATATATCATTCTGAAACACGTAGGGAAGTATTAGACAGTATATCTCACAAGATCATAACTTGTTCCTTGTAAAATCGGTTGTAGTCAGTTAAACCGACTCCCTCGTTTATTGCAAAATGGCTACACACTATCAAACACTACTGCAATATGATTAGGGATCGTTTAAAGTAGCTCTTTTAACTTATATTTTGGCAATATGAAATTGGCACTCATGGTCAAAAGGAACGGGAGCTAACTTTGCTTCCATCAGATGCGCGTCGAAATCATATTCACTAAAAGATGGTGAAGGGACCATAATCTCATCTTCAAATTCAAGATAGGTTCCTAAAATTTAGGTAGTCGTTTCATCTACCCCATTTTTAATAATTAATTGTTTAGTGGACAGTAATACGCAGGAAGCAATAACTGTCTTCAACTGAATGACATGTGTATGAAAATAATAATTAAGCTCATTAAGACTATCAGAGATTGCCTCGAGAGCTTTAGGCAACTGTCCCGCCTACTTCTCCAATTAATTTAGTATTTAAAACAAAAAACATATAGTGGTGAAAAGATAATTGTGAATCAGTTCACACCTTTAACTACAAATCATTATTATTTAGTCATATATGGATTTTTAATAGAATCCACTTCTTAATAATAAAAGATTTATAATTTTTATAACCAGCCAATCAGATGGTTTTTTAGCCATCCATTTTTTAAAAAATAAAAAGAAACAACCATGACAATATCATGAAGTTATAGAAACCTCAAAAATAATGATAGTGGATCTCCCAAAGTTTACTTAGTCATTTTCTTTATATTCATCGCAGTGAAAGTAGGTATCGGCTGCATCGATAACTTTTTAAGTCTCTTTAATATTATCAAACGCATATATTCATGTTTTCGGAAGAACATTCTGTTATCTACTAAGTATTTCATAATCACAGTAATTTTATAAACTACATTTGGGGCAACAGTTTCAGGCTTTCCAACTTTCTGAATTACTTGTTCAGTTAATAGTTGTTCTAAAAGATACGACTGTTATGTATGTTACCCGGTATTACAATCGCTCCAAGCACAAAACCCTTACATTCCACGACCACATAAAGGGGACAAGTAAACTGTTTTGTATGTTCATCCTTCACATAATACCTATTCTCTGAATCACTTGGACGACCTATTTCTGAATACATATCTTTCGCCAAGTCATAGATGAAAGATAAATCAATTACCTCCTCTATTTTTCGGACCGAGTGGTTCGCCGGCACCAGTGGATTTAAAGCAATCATTTCAATTGAACCTCGTTAAATGGAATTATGTTTCGAAAGTATTATCGTCACCTCAGGATATTTCTTATTTCACATTTAAAATAAAAAAGCTGACTCAAAAAGTCGTTAATAAAAACCTTTTGAATTAGCTTTTTGTTTTATCTTTTTTGTGGTTATTTCTGGATATAACATATCCTAAAAGTAATAACTTTTTGGACATCCACTTTCCTTCTGCTCTATTTAAGAAGTCAACATTTTAAGAAGCTATTACAACTGATTTTGATTGTTTTTCAGGATAACAAAGACTTGCGACAATTCCCCGCTAGCTAATCCGTTTATGTTCCATCGCTTCTTTTCTTATCTTTTGGGTAACAGTTAAATTAGGCAAAACAATCCTTTCTCACTATACATATTCCAGCTTGGAATATACTTTTTAATAATTCCCATATGTCTTTACATTTCGATTTAGCTTCCAACTTCCAACCCCCATATACCACGTCCTCATTATCAAATTGAAGCGTCAAACCAATTGTTATTTTCCTACTCATTATTTTTAATCTGCTATACCTTTTATTAAAAACAAAACTTAGACAAAAAGTAACCTATCGTTACAACAATAGGTTGAAAAGTCACATAATCGGCTAAGAAATAAACCAAATATATACTCCAAGGGCAGTTACAGCCAAGGCAATAATGACAACATAAATTAAAGTTAGATTTGTAAGATTTCTTTTTGTTGAGCTACTATAGTTATCGTCACCTTTCCCCGCAATTAATAGTGTTGAAACAATAGAGATTATTGCAATTATGATTACCAAAGCATACATAACCTTCATGTTCCACCTCTAACACGTTTTATTTATAGCATGAATTGAAATAGGATTAAGTAAGCCGCAATGTACTGCACACTTATATGTTAGTAATTATCTTTTTTGTAAATTGATTCCTTGTAATAACTATATTATAAGGTAATTGTATTAATAAATAACCATCCATTTAACAATTGTTTTAATCATCCAATCCCTTCTCAACGTTATTATTTATATCTCTTTTTACACTCAATTACCGATGAAATATAGATTAATTCACATGAAATCAGTTAAATCTAACTCAAAAATTTTTTTTACTTTCTTGAATACTTTGTGACAAAAATCACGTTCTCTTGCCTTTTTAAATTTGCGCAACTAATATAAAACTCAATTGTGAATCAAGCAACATATTAACTCATTATTATTAGTCTATGAAACTTCAAAATCATAGAAAGGGGTTTGTCCATGAAAAAAAAATGGGCTATTTTAACCGCAAGTTTGAGTATGGCCGTTATATTAGCAGGATGTGAACCTTTGTTAGTTTTTGATCCAAAAGGGCCTCAAGCTCAAATACAAGCTAAGGATATCATGTTATCAATCTGGATTATGTCCTTTATAGTGATAATCGTGTTCGCAATCCTAGCTTATATGTTAATGAAATATCATACATCTAAACAAAGACCAGACTATCGCCCACCATACATTGAGGGCAGTATTCTCGTCGAGGCCATATGTGTCGGGATTCCGGTATTAATCGTTATATTCCTGTCAATTGTTTCTGTTCAAAGCAACTATAAAGTGGAATCAACACCGGCAGTATATAAAGATAAGGAACCACTCATCATTTACGCATCTACTTCAAATTGGAAATGGCATTTTAGCTACCCTGAAGAAGATATTGAAACAGTAAACTATTTATATATACCAGCAGGTCGTCCACTTGAATTTAAACTATATTCATACGGACCGATTACAAGTTTTTGGATTCCACAACTTGGAGGACAAAAATACGCGATGGCAGACATGGTTAACACATTACACTTAGCTGCAGACGCCCCTGGTGAATTTATGGGACGAAATGCAAATTTTAATGGTAAAGGGTTCGCGGAGAATACTTTCAATGTTACGGCAATGACCCAGGACAAATTTGATCAATGGGTAAAAGAAGTGAAAGAAACAGCTGAACCATTAACAAAGGAAAAATTTGAGGCCTTGTTGGAACCAGGGCATGTTGGTCAATCAACATACACTGGAACACATTTGACTTTCCTGCCTGCACCAGAAGGTGAAAATGGGGGACACCAACATGGATCTTCTAAATCGAATGATTCTAACAATCACTCTTCCGGTCAACCTTCTAATTCTGATGATGGAAATTTCAACCACAAAAACCATTAAGCTGATTGGAAAATTAGAATTGTAAAAAATACAACAATCCCGAAAGGAGTCACAAAGAATGGAGTTCTTTGAACGTTTTGCAATCCCTCATCCAAGTCCTGCCATTTATGCATCAATGGTTGCAATCGGTCTAACTGTTATCGCAATTGTTGCCGGCTTAACTTATTTTAAAAAGTGGGGATATCTTTGGCGTGAATGGTTAACAACTGTAGACCATAAACATATCGGAATCATGTATTTAATATCTGCATTACTCATGCTTTTCCGTGGTGGGGCAGATGCAATTATGATACGAGCCCAACTGGCTGTACCAGACAACAAACTGTTGGATGCTCAGCATTATAACGAAGTTTTCACTACTCATGGGACTGTTATGATCATATTTATGGCTATGCCTTTTATTATGGCTTTCATGAACTATATAGTTCCATTGCAAATTGGAGCCCGTGATGTGGCATTTCCACGGTTAAATGCACTAAGTTTTTGGTTATTCTTTATGGGTGCGATGCTAATAAACATCTCTTTTGTCATTGGTGGTTCTCCAGATGCAGGTTGGACTTCTTATTTCCCACTTGCTAATAACGAATTTAGTGAATCAGTAGGAACAAATTATTATATGTTCGCTTTGCAGATCTCTGGACTTGGTACATTAATGACTGGTATTAACATGATTACCACGATTCTTAAAATGAGAGCACCTGGTATGACATTAATGAAAATGCCGATATTTACTTGGTCTGCGTTAGTAACTAATATTATCATTGTTTTTGCTTTTCCTGTATTAACGGTGGCACTTATTATGGGAACTATGGATCGACTATTTGCAACGAATTTTTTCACGTCAACAAATGGCGGTATGGATATGCTTTGGGCCAACTTCTTTTGGGTTTGGGGACATCCTGAAGTATACATTTTAGTTTTACCGGCTTTTGGAATATACAGTGAGATTATTTCTACCTTTTCTGGAAGAAACCTGTATGGATATAAATCAATGGTTGGCTCTATGTTGATCATCTCATTCCTTTCATTCTTGGTTTGGACACACCATTTCTTTACAATGGGACAAGGAGCTCTAACCAACAGTATCTTCTCGATTACTACAATGGCCATTGCCGTGCCGACCGGGGTTAAAATTTTTAACTGGCTGTTTACGCTTTGGAGAGGAAAAATTGTTATTACTACTGCGATGCTTTATTCCTTGCTATTTATTCCGATTTTTACAATAGGGGGAGTTACTGGAGTTATGCTCGGAATGTCAGCGGCTGACTATCAATATCATAATACGATGTTTCTAGTAGCCCACTTCCATATGGTTATTATTCCAGGTGTAGTATTTGGTATGCTTGCTGGTCTCCATTACTACTGGCCAAAAATGTTTGGCTTTATTCTTGATGAAAAAATTGGAAAATGGACTGCTTGGATCATCTCCATGAGCACTTTATTAGCATTCATGCCGATGTTTTTCTCTGGTTTAGATGGACAAGCTCGCCGAATGTACACATACTCTGAGTCTACTGGTTTTGGAATATGGAATATGATTTCGTTTATTGGAGCAATTGGTCTAGCGATTGGATTTGTTTTAATTGTTTACAACATTTACTACAGTACTAGGTATGCTTCCAGAGATATTAGTTCGGATCCCTGGGATGCACGTTCACTTGAATGGGCTACTCATAGTCCCGTACCGGAATATAACTTTGCCATTGTGCCACATGTTACGTCAACTGATGCGCTTTGGGACTCTAAGTATAATAATCATGTATTATTCCCTGGCAAATATGAAAAAATTCATATGCCAAATAATAGTGGTATTCCGTTTATCCTATCCTGCATTTTCTTTGCATGGGGTTTTTCATTCGTGTTTGGTATGTGGATTCCTGCTATTATTACAACGATTGGAATCTTTATTTGCCTCGGGCACCGTTCATTGGAAAAAGATTACGGACGTTATATCTCTGTTAAAGAAATCGAAGAAACTGAAACGAAATTGCGAGGTGTTTAATAATGAAAATCAATCACTCGCTGCCACTTGAATATAGTACACATCAAAATCAAATGAATATTTTAGGATTTTGGGTTTTTCTTGGGGCCGAAATTATGCTTTTTGCGACGCTTTTTTCAGGTTATTTTACTTTAGTTAATCGGACTGGTAACGGCCCAACTGGTGCAGATATTTTCGAAATAACACCTATATTGCTTGAAACAATGCTCCTCTTAACAAGTAGCTTTACAATTGGATTAGCCATTCATGCTATGCGATTGGGTAACAAAAAAGCTATGAACGTCTATTTTGTTCTTACTCTTCTTCTCGGTTTAGGATTCTTAAGTCTTGAAGTCTATGAGTTTATACACTATGTTCATATTGGTGCTGGACTACAAACTAGTGCATTTACGGCTGCTCTATTAACTTTATTAGGGACACATGGAGCGCACGTTACATTTGGTATCTTCTGGGGACTGTTTATTATTGGGCAACTTAAAAGTCGCGGGTTAACCCCAGAAGTAGCCAACAAATCTTTCATTTTCTCTCTTTACTGGCATTTTCTAGATGTTGTTTGGATCTTTATCTTTAGCTTCGTCTACTTGAAAGGAATGATGTAACAATGAAAGAATTATTACCTCTTAAACAGGTAATGGGCTTTGCCTTCTCAATGATTCTAACATTCATTGCAGTAACTGTATATTTCTCAAATATGTCTTTTGCTACAGGGATGACCGTTCTTTTAGTTACTGCATTCTTGCAAGCAGGACTTCAACTTGTCGTGTTTATGCATGCAAGTGAAACCGAGGATAAAGGGGCTATTTATACAAACATCTATTATGCATTAGCCATTGCTCTCGTTACCGTCTTCGGTACATTGCTTTGCATGATCTGGGGTTATATATAAAAGAGTGTTATGCTAGGCACTCTCTATGATGGAAGTGCTTTTCACAAAAAATGATACGCTAATAAAAAATCCTTTTAAATTAGTATTATGACCAAAAACCCTTGCTATAGCAAGGGTTTTTCTATTTTATATATCAATAATTCTGTTTATTTCTGCAACTTCTGTATTTTTCAATTGTTTCTGTATTTAAATCTTTACATGTAGGGGTCCAGCCGACAAAACGCGGATATTATACGCTAAGGAATTTTTTAGAAGGTAAAACCCTGATTTTTCTACGCTAAGCAGAAAAATCAGGGTCTTTTACTTCCTAAGTGGACGTAGGGAGTGTATCGAGTTCAAAATCTCAGGTATAAATGAATATTCACCCAAAAAGTTAATGTGTTCCCATCCTAAAGGAGATATATGAGGTAGTAATTCCTCTTTATATTTTCCTGTCATTTTCGAATGTTCAATTGCTTGCGTCAAATACACGGTATTCCAAATGCTGATGGCATTAATAATTATATTTAACGAGCTGGCACGCTGTAACTGATCTTGTATCGCTCTTTCTCTAAGTTCTCCATGTTTTCCGAAGAAAATAGCTCGTGCCAAGGCATTCATGGCTTCACCCTTATTTAATCCACGTTGGATTCGCCGACGTAATGTTTCACTAGAAATATAGTCTAATATAAACAAAGTTTTATCAATACGTCCCATCTCTCTTAATGTAGTAGCAAGGCTATTTTGCCGAGAATAAGAACCTAGCTTTCCCATGATGAGAGAAGCAGAGACCGTTCCTTTACGAATGGAATGTACCAACCTTAATACATCATCATAATTTTCCTGAATGATCTTGGTGTTAATTCTTCCACGTAGCAACTTCTCCATTTCTGGATATTGGTCTGGCTTTTCAAATGAGTAAAGTTTTGAATCTGCAAGGTCTCGTAGTCTTGGGGCAAACCGAAATCCTAACAAATTAGTTAGTCCGAATACTTGATCTGTATATCCGGCCGTGTCTGTATAATGTTCTTCGATTTGCAAATCGGTCTCATGATGTAATAAACCATCTATAACATGAACAGCGTCTCTTGCGTTTGTATTAATCACTTTCGTATAGAAGCTAGAAAATTGGTCACTAACAAAGCGATAAATGGTTGTACCTTTTCCCGTTCCATAATGTGGATTTGCATCAGCGTGTAAGGATGAAACTCCTACTTGAACACGCATTCCATCTGAAGAAGAAGTTGTACCATCCCCCCAGTACGACGACAAGCTCAATTGATGCTGAAAATTTACCAGAACGGCTTGTGCTTTATTCATGGCATCTTCATATAAACGCCACTGTGAGGCTGTGGACATTTGCCGGTAAGAAACTCCTTGTGTTGCTTCTGCCATCTTAGTAAGACCGATGTTTGTTCCCATAGCCATAATCGCTGCCATGATCGCTGGCTTTTCTTCTTCTTTTGGAGGATGCAGCGTAGAAGCATGAAGAAACTGCTTGTCGAATCCCGTCCAACTTGCTACTTCCAAAAGCAAATCTGTCAACTTCACACGAGGTATCAGCTGATATAGAGATAAACTATATTCTCGTGCTGTTTCTGGAACGCTTTTCTCCAAACGATGGACATGCAGCCGTCCGTCTTCAAAGTTAACCCCATCTAATTCTGTGATATTCGCTTTAATCCATTCAAGCCGATTATGTAATGCATCGATTTTCCCTTCCAAGTATTCCTCAACAGAAGGTGGTGCGGTAAGTTCATTAAGGTGCTTGTTTTGCTCCCATGTTTCTTTTGTCACTAAATAATTATCAAAATCTTGATGCTGACGACTTCCTTTAATAGAAACGGTACCTGAGCGTACAAGATTTCTTAACTCGGTAAGAACAGCCATTTCATAATATTGTCGATTTATATTCCCATCATCATCATAAACGTGCTTTTGCCAGCGATTCGAGACAAAATCTAAAGGAGCACCTTCTGGAACCTTTCGTTTATTATTCTCGTTCATCTCTTTAATGGTCTCAATAGCTTGAAGCAATGGCTCGCCTGATTTTGTAGAAGTAAATTCTAAGAATTCTAACAATGTTGGTGTGTATTTACGTAAGTAGTTAAAGCGAAATTTTAGTAAGTCTAAGTAATCGTAATCCATTGGGCGTGACAATTGTTTAGCCTCTTCTATAGAGTTCACAAAGTCCTCCCAAGACATAATGGCTTCTAATGCCTCAAATGGGTCCTTACCTTGTTCTTTTGCCTGTATCAATGCTGTTCCCAAATCGGCAAAGTGAATAACCTTTTCATTTACTGATTTGCCATTTAACTTCTGAATCTCTTCTTGAGCCTTACGTCCTTTTGACAACAACAAGGTAATTTGTCGATCATGTATCTCAAAGGCATGATCGGTAAGGTTTTGGCTAAGCTGGAGAAGATGTAAAATTAAAAGTGCAAACTTCTTACTTTCTTTAAACCTACGGAATGAACGAGGTTCATATTTGGAACCTAAGCGTGCTAACTGCAGGATCCTATTTGGATGAATTTCTTTAATATCCACATTAAGTTGCAAAGCTCGTATGACTTGAAGACGTTGTATAACCTTTAAGAAAGCATCCGGAGAAGATTGACCTGTAACTTCTCGTAACCAAGCAAGAGGTGTCTTTGAGTAGGTAGAACTTACATCAAGTAAGTGATCTAACTGTGGTTTTTGAGATTCATTTAATGTAGAGACGATAGATTTATAAATTCTCTCTTCCGCCCGTTGACGTGCCTCCCAAACAATCCTTTCAATTGTTGTCATGGCTGGCAAAATTACTTTTTGTCTTCGCAATTCTTCAATTGTAGTGCGAATCAAGTAATTAGTACTCCCGTTCTCAAGAGCCCGTTGAAGAGTATATTGTGCAATTATTCGATATAGCCCAAAGGATAAATTTTGATAGCCATAATGTTGCCGTAGTTCCTCTAGGTGTTCATTGCGAGTTGCTATCCGTTTTGCATATTGTGTATATTCTTGAGGGGAGACATCAATTTGTTTCGCAATATAATCGAGCATCTGGCTGGGAATGTCTTTAATCTGAAATAAAGTCCAACCCGGATACCGAAGGACAGCGAGCTGTAAGGCAATCCCTAAGCGATTATGGTCTCTCCGGTGCTTATTAATAAATCCAAGATCTTCTGAGGTAAAAGTATAGTGCATTTCTATACCATGTTCAGACATGTCGTCAGAAATAGACATAAATATATTTCGCTGATCAGGGGTCAATAGTTCTTTCCCTCTCATGTTACACCTCCTCGTTGGATGGTTCTTTCTTTCCCAAGTAACGATATAACGTTGTTGCTCCTATTCCTGTGGCTTCTTTAATTTGAGATAAGGAGTAGTCTTTGCTTTCATACATCTTCGTGGCCAGCATGATTTTTTTTAATTCGACCTTTGGTCTCCCTCCATTTCTTCCCCTAGATCTGGCTGCTGCCAGTCCATCTTTCGTTCGTTCACTAATGATATCGCGTTCTAATTCAGCTATGCTGGCCAACATTCTGAAAAAGAATCGCCCCATAGCTGTTGTTGTATCAATTTTATCTTGAATAGACACAAAATGGATTTCCTTTGCTTCAAACTGTTCCATGAGTTCAATTAAATGTTTGGTACTCCGACTTATACGATCTAATTTATAGACGACCACTGTATCTCCCTTACGCAGAACTTTAAGAAGCTCGTCCAATTGAGGACGGTTTTTTCTTTTTCCTGATTCTATTTCTTCAAAAATTTGATCCACTTCATAATGATTCAAAGCATCTATCTGTAGTGATAATGACTGATCTTGCGTACTTACCCGTGCATATCCAAATTTCAACAAAATACCCCCTTACCTAATACATTTACTATACCAAAAATGGTGTTGAGATAGATATATTGGTAATTTGATTTTGGTTATATTTTTGGTTATACATTTTAATAGTTTTTGATTATTTTCGGAGGGTCTCCTTTTCATGACCAAAAACGGTCGTTTGTGGTATCGTCTTATAAAAAGATAATGGATATTTATGTTAAGATAAATAAAAGATTGTGAAAAGGTGTACTTACACTAACGGAGCAGTTTAGTTTAAGTATATTCCTTCACAAAGTTAGAAAAAGCTGATTTTACAAATTAGGAAAAATCAGCTTTTTCTATTATTAATTTTTAAATCAATCTGTTGTCATTAAACCTCAATTACTTACCCGTGTGTTCGAGACTATTTGATTACGACCGTAGGAAACTGCTGCTACAATAGCTGCAAACGCTACTGATGCTGCACCAAACCAAGTGATCGCCATGACTGACAAGCCTTCCACGGCAATTCCTCCAATGCCAGCACCGGCAGCAAAGCCGAATTGCACAAATGAATTGTTTAGGCTAAGGATTATACCAGAGGCATCAGGAACAAGAGAGACTAAGTTAAAGTTCTGAGGGGGTACAAACGTCCATGCCACAATCATCCATAACATAAGTAACACGATGGTGACAATAACCAAACCAGAGAATATTGACAGTAATGCGAGGGAAATGGCTTGGATACCCATTCCTCCGACAAGCGCCATGTCAATTACGGAAGGTCCTTTGCCATCTTCATTCCAAGCACCTTCTACTTGATAAGCTGAAGTAGAAGCTCCCCATAAAAATCTTTTGGAAAGGGTTGTAATTGTTTATGATGCATGCTGCATACCCCCTGATTTATCTAACATTTTGTGTTGTTACATGATGATTAATACTATTTTGTTACATACTTCAACCATAGCCCACCATCGTCAAGTTTTTCGATTTCTTTCAAAAAGAAATTTACTGGATGCTGATTTGTTAGAAAAGAGCTCGTTTCAAATAGCGTCACGGAATTAGATGCACCATCTGCAATTGGAACTAAAATCAGACTCAATTCATCAATTAAATCTACATTCAAAAAGGAGCCATTTAAAAAGCCCCCGCCTTCTAGCATTAATTTATCGATTGCAAAAAGATTTTTTAGCTTTTCCACTACTAGACTAAAGTTTAATCGTTCTTTTCCACCGAAAATATAGGATATACCTACCTCCCTCAGATGAGCCAGGTATGCATCAGACACTTGCTCTGTAAGGACTTCTACTATGTGATCCTCCAACCTATTCTCATTCCATGGAGCAATTGAATTTTCTGTCCATCCTAATTTCCCAGAGGGATCTACTGCTATGGCATAACTCTCAGCATCCTTATTTGCGACGTAATCTGTTCTAGGAATCGACGTAATGTTGTCATGCTTTAAATCTAATTGATGTCCTAAAGTAAAGTGTTCTTCCATGGTAACCCTGCCGCACATCCATGCTTTACATCCGTAACGTTCATGAATTTTTTCGTATTCTTCTGAAAAGTGAGCTCCTCGTTCCGTTTTCAAATAATCTCCAACCACTTTCCCATCCAATGAAGTTAGCATGTGGCAGATAATATATGGTCTTTCCAATGTGATTCCTCCTTTAAACTATAAAATACTGCCCCAAATGACCGGTCAGTTTATTATTTACGTTAGTACCTCATCAGACAAGTTATGCATCCTCGTAAGCAAGGGATGTAGACAGATCACGATAGGCATTAATCTGTTGTTGCAGTTCAGCGACCTTCTGCTCAGCACCGGCGATTGCATCAGTACCAGCTATAAAGCGAGCCGGTGGTTCCTCTTGACTTGCGATGGTGATTAGAGCCTTAGCGAGTTTGACAGGATCACCTTCCTGATTACGATTCTTTTCTTTAAAGAAATTCTTGAATTGTTCATTGCGCTCGGCGTAATCATCAATAGATAATTGAGCATAGAATGTTGATTCTGGTTCTAAAAGTTCGGTACGGAAGAAGCCTGGGTCAACAATGATCGTTTTGATTCCGAATGGAGCGACATCGAAACGTAACGACTCCATCCAACCCTCAAGACCGAACTTCGAAGCTGCATAAGCAGCATTGAATTCAAACCCAGCCAATCCAGCAAGAGAAGAGATTGAAATTATGTGTCCAGAACGTGCCTTACGCATCACTGGCAACACGGCACCGGGTGACGTTCATCGGACCAATGAGATTGGTTGTTATTTGACCTTCTAACTGCTTCGGAGTAAACTCCTCGAAAAAGCCACCATAGAAGTTACCTCCGTTGTTGACCAACACATCAATGCGTCCAAATCGGTCAACTGCCAACTTGACAGCAGCCTCGCAATCTGTTGGGTCAGTAATATCCAGTTTCACGATTAATAAATTTTCGTGATCGCCAAGGACTTTAACTACCTTTTTGGTATTACGGCCAGTGGCGACGACTTGGTAACCTGCGTCAAGAGCAGCTTTTGCGAACTCCACACCCATTCCACGTCCAGCACGTTAGAAAAAATTTCTTTCTTCCCAACATCTATTAAAGAGCTTGTTTCGTTGGACGAATTATAATTTCGCTTACAGAAACAGTTTCAGGTGTGCTTATGGCATAAGCTACTGCTTCTGCAACATCCTCTGACTTTATTCCGAAACCTTCTGTACGTGCACTTGTCCTCGCCATTTCTTGTGTTTCCGGATCATTTATAGTGTTATATAATTCAGTATCCACCGCTCCCGGAGAGATAATGGTGCTACGAATATTATTTTCCTGTCCTTCTTGACGTAGCCCTTCCATGATCGCACGAACAGCAAATTTTGTCCCAGAGTACACAGCTGAACCGGACCATACAACATGTCCAGCTACGGAGTCAGTTGCAACAATGTGACCCGATTGTTGTTTTTTCATGATTGGTAATACAGCAGCAATCCCATTTAAGACACCCATAATATTGATGTCTAGCATTTGTCGCCATTCATCAAAGCGTGTTTCTGAAAGTGGAGCAAGTGGCATGACTCCAGCATTATTGTAGAGTACATCAACACGACCATATTTTTCGACTGCCAAATCGACAACAGCTTGAACTTCTTCTTTATTTGTTACATCTGCAACAGCATATGAAATATCAGCATTTGGTAATGATTCAACAAGAGCTTTCAAACGATCCTCACGACGAGCCGCAATAACTAATTTTGCTCCTTCTTGTGCAAGTTTCTTCGTGGTTGCTTCACCTATTCCACTAGAGGCACCCATAATTACAACAACTTTATCTTGAATAGACATATTAAATAACACCCTTTCTTTTTGGCTTAGTAGATTTTCGTCTAGCATAGAAAACCATCATTGAATGTTTAAACAACATCTGTCTATAATTATAATTAGAAACAGGATGCTTTCAATCGTTAAATGAACGTGATTCGTTGTTTATTCAACAAATCAATAAAAATTGTTGATTATTTTTTAGGCATTTTTCTAACAGTTTCTATTACCAATAAGTTTTTACTTTTTTATAGTTCATATTCCTACCTTCGTTAATAATCAATTTAAGGAAATATGATGTTTATCCAACAAAGTAATCGATATTGTAGATAATCTTAAGGAAAGTCTGGTGATCAAACGATGACGAAAGTAGATAGAAGAGTAGTTAAAACTAAAGAGGCGATAAAAAAAGCAATTCTTGAACTTATGAATGAAAAAAATTTTGATGACATAACCATTCAGGATATTTCTGACAGGGCAAATGTGAACCGAAGTACCGTCTATCTCCATTACCTGGATAAATTTGACCTATTAGATAAACTGATAGAAGAACATATAAACGAGCTTAAGGAAAAAAATGAATGGGCATGTCAAGAGGAATGGGTAGAGGCGACCCAGGTCTTTTACGAATATTTTGGGAATCATTATTTGTTCTTTTCGACCATGTTAACTAGTAAAGAAGCAGCCCCTTATTTTCGAAGGAAGTTCCTAAAGTATGTGATGGAAGGGTTCAAGGAAGAGTTACACGAAACAAATAGAAAAAATGAAGGTCTAAATGAAGATGTTATTGTTAAATTTGCAGCAAATGCTTATGTAGGGGTTTTGGAATCGTGGTTAAAGGAAGGAATGCCTTCTCCGCCTCAGTTAATAGCAAAAGAATTGGGTATTTTGCTAGATAGGATTCTATAGTTATTAATAAAAGATATTTAACAAAAGGCTAGGTATTTTCTATACCTAGCCTTTTGTTATTTGGATTCTAATTTGGAAAGTTGTTGTGTAGGAGTCAACATGTAGGTTCTAAGTAAAATAGTTACCAAACCTAATATTAATGATAGGATTCCCACCAATATGACGTATTGTGTACCCATTTGTGATATAAATAACCCGCCTGCAGCTGCACCCACTGTTGTTCCTACGTTACAAGCTGAAATAAATAATCCATTGGCAAAATCAGGTGCTTCGGGAGCTGAAGATGAAATCAAATATTGATTAATATTAGCCATAATACCTCCAGCCAATATTCCCCAAAGGAAAGTGATTATTACCATAGGTACGGCAAACTCTCCAGTAAAAAATAAAAGGGTGTAAACTACACTCAATAACAAAGGAAAAGTTAAGATAGACTTAATAGGACTATTAGTGAGTACCCTCCCTGCCACTATGTTTCCAATAATATTGGCTCCACCGAAAACGAATAACGTTAAACTGATGGTATTCGGAGACATTAGGGTAACAGTTTCCAGGTACTCAGCAATATAACTATATACCCCGAATACGGAGGCATTTAATAAAACAACAGTCACTATGGAAACCCATAAAATAGGTTTTTTTAATACGGAAAGTTGTGTACCATAAGACAGTCTTTCTTCAACAGGCATAGATGGTACAAAAATCAATGTTGCAATCAACATAATAGCAGTAACGATAGCAAAGAATGCCATCGCCATTTCATACGAAAAGGCACTGTCAATAAAACTTGCGATTGGTACACCCGCAACCATACCAGCCGATACTCCAATAAATACTTTAGAAACAGCTTTTGGAGCTTCTTCTTTACTTACTGAGGAAGCAGCTACTGTAAATGCCATGGAACAATAAATGGGATGAAATAAACCAAGAATGATACGAACAATTAATAAAATGGTAAAGTTAGAAATAAATATCGATGCAATGTTTCCCAAAGTGAAAACACCTAATACAAGTAACATGATCTTCTTGCGTTCTAAACCGGAAAATAATAACGGCATCGTAGGACCAGACACTGCAATCGCAATGGCAAAAAGACTCACCGCTAAACCTGCTGTTGATATGCTGACATTAAAGTGTTCAGAGATGGAAGGCAATAATCCAATAACCCCCATTTCGGTATTTAAGATGCCGAAAACTCCTATAGTCATTATGAAAATCAATAAATTATTTCGTTTTGCCAAAAAAATACACCCCCACTTTCACTAATGATTAAACTTAACAAATCCTCTAATGATGTTTAAACAACATCTGTATATCATTATAAAAAGTAACGGGCGGTTTTCAATCGCTAATTACAAGCGATTTGATGTTTATTCAACAAATGAATCGAAATTGTTGATTATCTGCAGGAATGATTGTTGATTTCAAGGTGTTTAAAGTGGGTGAGGAGAAACTTATATTGTGAAGAATTGTACTTAAGGCTAACGGATGCAAAAGTGGAATAAAGCAACGCAATCGCGTTGCTTATTTTAATGTTAAAAATATTCTGTTGCTGTATTGATAATTACGTTAAAAATAGCCAAACAGCTGTATTATGTTAATCAATCACTAATTTTTATTGTTATAGTATTTCTCTTGGATTTCCTCCAAAAAAAGTTCTGCTGGTTGAGAAAAAACTTGCGATTTCTTCCATATTATGTATATCCCTGACTCCAACTGAGGTTCTAGCGGTCTAAAGCATAATTCACTATCAATTCCCGTATCCACTAGTTCATCAAAACCAATTGCATAACCAAATCCTTCTTTCACCATCATTGCTGCATTAAAAATCAGGTTAAAGGTTGTTACAATATGTAATTTATCAAATTTATCTCCAAACCAATCAGAGATTTCATTTTTAGATAGGGACTGTTTAACTACTTGTCTGGAGCAGATTAATGGTACGTTTAATAAATCGTTTACTTTTACCGTAACTTTAGAAGCAAGCGGACTGTCTTTTCTCATAATTATTCCCCATATATTTTTATATGGCAGCATGATGAAATTATAGTTTGATACATCTACAGGCTGTACTACAACTCCAAAATCAATTAATCCTCTATCCAGTCGTTCTGTTACATCATCGGAATTACCGCTATAAAGATGATAATAGATGTTATGACTACGAGATTGGATATCTTTCGCTACTTTTGCAAAATATGTCATAACACTTGTTTCAGCAGCGCCAATATAAATATCACCACTAATTGCATGTTCATTCATTGTCTTAAATTCCGCAGTGGTTTTATCGAACATATCAACGATATCTTCTGCTCGCTTTCTAAGTAAGCACCCTTCATGTGTAAGTTGAACATTATGGTTACTGCGAATCAACAGTTTTTTGCCTAGTTCTTCTTCTAAGTTTTTCAATTGTTTGGAGAGAGTAGGTTGTGTCACATGCAAAAAATTTGCAGCTGCTGTGATACTTCCTTCTCTTGCTACTGTGAGAAAATACCTCAACACTCGAATATCCATTTTCATTACTCCTTTCTTCCTCATTATACATCACAGGTATTCCTTCAAGGAATACCCGTTCATAAGTTATAGCCATTAGTTATTAAGATGTTTATCCATTAAAATAATTCCTAGAGGTCAGATTGTCAAGACTACCCCCAAAAAATTAAAAAGGAGTTGTTTTTTTGGATAAACGAAATAAGTTTTTGATTCTTATACTAGGGGTCGGTGTATTCAGTATTATGAATACAGAATTCGCTATTATAGGCATATTACCTCAAATGGCAGATCACCTTGGTGTTAGTATTTCACAAGCAGGATTGCTTGTCAGTGCGTTCGCGCTTACTATCGCTATATGTGGTTTAATTATGCCTTTACTATTTTCAAGTGTAAACCGCAGGAAGATTATGTTATTGGTGCTTGGTCTTTTCCTTCTAGGCAATATTGTAACTTTCTTTACAAATAGCTATATAGTTGCCATGCTAGCTCGTATCATTCCGGCTATTTTCCATCCTGTTTATTTTGCGGTAGCTTTTTCAACTGCTGCTAGCCTTGTTAGTAAGGGCGAAGCCCCTAGAGCTGTTTCAAAGGTTTTTATGGGAGTGTCGGCAGGCATGGTGCTTGGTGTGCCAATCGCAAGTTTTCTAGCTAGCACAATATCACTCCAAGCATCCCTGTTATTCTTTGTTATTGTGAGTGCCGTCGTATTCATTGCAACGTTGATCCTCTTCCCATCTATGCCCGTTACTGAAAAACTTTCTTACGGACAACAGGTAAGTGTGATGAAAAAGGGTGTCACTTGGATGTCTATTGCTTCTGCCTTGTTATTATCGTCAGGAATATTCGGAGTATATAGTTACTTTTCAGAATATCTACAAAATGTGACTCAAATGTCCGGACAATCCATTAGTTTAGCGCTAGCCATATTCGGAGGAGCCAATATTATCGGTACTTACCTTGCAGGAAGATTATTAACCACTCAACCCGTTAAGACAGTTATTACTTTTCCTCTCGTGTTAGGTTTGGTGTACATCATCTATTTCTTTACGGGAGAATTTGCTTACGCTACATTTTTTGTAACATTTGCATGGGGATTATTAGCCGGATTAGGTAATAATATGAATCAATTCTTGATTACTTCTGTGAATCGCGAAGCACCAGATTTTGCAAATGGTTTGTTTGTGACTTTTGCCAATTTAGGTACAACGATTGGTTCAGCTGTTGGTGGACTATTTATTTCAACTTTAGGTACTCAATATGTCTTAATTGTGGGATTAATATCACTGGTATTAGCTCTTCCTTTCCTACTATTAAGAAATTATCTCTTGAGAATCCGTTCTCGTACAAGTGTAGTACACAAAGTAAGCTAATAAATAGCTTGTCCCCGTCAGTCCGGAGAAAAGACAACGGATTAAGCATATAACTAAAACAATCTGAGATCATTTTAAAAAAGTGGAGTCTTTCTCTTGCTTTGGAGTCCACTCAAAGGTTGATGCTATATTCATCAAATTAAGGTTGGATTTAGCTTGGATAAGGAGAGTAGAGGATGCGGTATACAATAGGAGAAGTAGCTAAGAAATTCAATATAAATATCTCAACTCTTAGATATTACGATAAGGAGGGTTTAATTCCGAATCTTGAAAAGAATGAAAGTGGAAATCGAGTCTTTGACGAAGAAGCCATTTCAGGATTAATTACAATTGAATGCCTGAAAAAATCAGGAATGTCTATAAAAGACATCAAAACTTTTATTGATTGGTGTCAAGAAGGAGATGAAACATTGAAAGAACGTCTAGAAATGTTTTTAACCCGTAGAGAGGTACTCCAATCTCAAATCAAAGAATTAGAAAGCACATTAAATTATATTGATTACAAGGTTGAATACTATACTAAAGCCGTATTGGATGGAACCGAAAAAGTTGTTAAAGAGAAAATGTCTAATCCAAGACTCCTTAAAATGTAATAAAATAGTGAAGCCGTCGTCTATCTGATTCATAATGATTCGAATAGGAGACGATTTTTAAGAAATAAGCGTGTTTAAATATTCATTGAAGAAGTATTCTAATTTATCAAAAGGAATCTTCTCCAGAAAAAATCAACAATTCTTTCGAATCTTTATCTTCTTAGTAGCAGTGTTAACTTTGTAAATATTTCACATATTGTCATTCCTAAAATTTTCCTTGAAATCACACTTGACCTAAAGTTAGGTTTAGGGATTAGTATAATAGTGCAAGCTAATTCAAATAGCCAAAAGGAGAGGAATAATAGATGAAAAAAGATTTAAATATTACACAAGAATGGGATAAAGTTTTCCCGAAAAGTGAAAAAGTCAATCATCGTAAGGTAACTTTCCATAACCGTTATGGAATAACATTGGTAGCTGATTTATTTGAGCCCAAAAACATTGAAGGAAAACTTCCAGCAATTGCTGTATCCGGACCATTTGGGGCTGTTAAAGAGCAATCATCTGGACTCTATGCTCAAACTATGGCAGAAAGAGGATTTTTAACAATTGCCTTTGACCCGTCATTTACTGGTGAAAGCGGAGGAACACCTCGTTATGTCGCATCACCCGATATCAATACAGAGGATTTTCAAGCCGCTGTAGACTTCTTATCCGTTCAAGAGAATGTTAATCCTGACAAAATAGGCATTATTGGCATCTGTGGCTGGGGTGGAATGGCTTTGAATGCTGCGGCTATTGATACAAGAATCAAAGCAACTGTGACTTCTACAATGTATGATATGTCTCGTGTGAATGCGGAAGGATATTTTAACGCAATGGACGAGGATGCACGATATGAAGCGCGAAAAAGCTTGAATGCACAAAGAATTGTGGATTATAAAAATGGAGATTACGCAAGAGCTGGAGGAGTTGTTGATCCACTTCCAGAAGATGCACCATACTTCGTAAAAGATTATCATGATTACTATAAAACAAATCGTGGGTATCATGAGCGCTCATTAAATTCTAATGATGGTTGGAATATTACTTCATCATTATCATTTATGAATATGCCACTTTTACAATACAGTAACGAAATTCGTAATGCGGTTTTCATGATACATGGTGAAAAAGCTCATTCTTTATACTTTAGTCAAGATGCATTTAAAAAATTAACAGGTGATAATAAAAAACTTACGGTGATTCCGAATGCTTCTCATACAGATTTGTATGACAAGACTGATATTATACCATTTGAGGAAATTACAGAATTCTTTCAAAAAAATATGATTTAATTATTTATTCAAATGGTAATTAGAGTTGAATAATTACTATTGAAATAATAATCAAAAAAATAAGAACCTCTCAATTTTATATATATTTGAGAAGTTCTTATTTTATATGACGGTCGATTTCGATACATTCAGCTATTATACTTCATTCTGTCAAACGACCGATCCTGAAAAATTAAAAACTGGAAAACAGTAGAGGAGGTTAATTTATGGACCGTATTGAAAAGAGCAAGGAAAAGCTCAAACAGCTATTCGGTGAGGGAGCAACTGCCGCACATGTTACAGATCCTGATTTTCAGGACATTCTTAGCAAATTCATTTTTGGGGAAGTTTTTTATCAAGGTAATTTGGATGATAAACAGCGTGAGTTGATTACCCTAGTCGTTCTTGCAACCAATCAAACATTACCTCAACTAAAAGCACATGTTACTGCTGCACTGAATGTTGAGCTAACACCCGTAGAAATCAAAGAGGCGGTTTATCAATGTGCTCCATACATCGGATTTCCCAAAACATTAAACGCTATTAATGAGGTCAATGAGGTTTTTCAAGCAAAGAATATCTCATTACCAATCGAAAGCCAAAAGCAGGTTGATGAAGAAAATCGTTTTGATAAAGGGCTTGCCGTGCAGGTGGAGATATTTGGTGAAGTCATTGCAAGTATGCGAGAAAATGCCCCGGCAAACCAAAAGCATATTCAGGAATATCTTTCAGCTTTTTGCTTCGGAGATTTCTATACCCGTGGCGGACTTGATTTGAAAATACGGGAGTTGTTGACCCTCTGCATCGTAAGTAGCTTGGGCGGTGCTGAAGGTCAAGTAAAGGCACATGTTCAGGGTAACCTAAATGTGGGCAATGACAAGGAAACATTGATTACCGCCATCACTCACTGCCTTCCATATATGGGCTTTCCAAGAACACTAAATGCATTAGCGTGCATTAATGAAATTATTCCTGAATAAAAAAATAAAGTTTATTGGAGGAATTAAAATGGCAAAACATGAAGAAGTAAAAAATGGTGTTATTTTCCCAGTAGGAGAAAAAAATGAAGCATATGCACAATATTTCGTGGGACAAAGTTATCTTAAAGGTTTAGTTTCCGATCCTAAAGTAAATGTTGGTGTTGGGAATGTAACCTTTGAACCAGGATGCCGAAATAACTGGCATATTCACCGGAATGGATTTCAACTTTTATTAGTAACTGGTGGCGAAGGTTGGTACCAAGAAGAGGGAAAACCAGCTCAGTTTTTAAAAGCTGGTGATGTGATTGTCACTCATGATGGTGTGAAACACTGGCATGGTGCTACAAAAGATAGCTGGTTTGAACATATTGCAATTACTGCGGGAACTCCGGAATGGTTAGAACCTGTTGATGATGAATGGTATAACAAGTTATAAAACTAACGCATCGAATTAATTGATTCGATGTGTTAGTTTTATAAATAAATATTTAATTGAGCTGCCGAGTATTTTCGGTGGCTTTTTATTATTTATGGTGGATGTTACCAAAATGTATCAATAATTAAAATTTGTACCATAATAGGGGTCCCGTCAGGAAAATGCGGATTTACAACGTTAAGCCTATTTTCCAGACGATTCCCCCGTTTTTAACAACGTTAAGAAAATTTTAGTGGTCTTAAAGAATCTAATGAGATCACTTTCTCCGAATTAAAATGATATTCTCCTAGTAAATTAATATGTTCCCAACCTAGAGGCGACATATGGTGCAATAATTCTTCATTAAAACTACCAGACTGTTTTTGATATTCAACTGCTTTTGTTAGATGTAAAGTATTCCAAATACTGATGGCATTGATGATTATGTTTAAAGCACTAGCCCTTTGCAATTGATGTTGTATTGTCCGTTCCCTAAGCTCACCTTGTTTTCCGAAGAAAATAGCTCTTGCTAATCCATTCATGGCTTCTCCTTTATTTAATCCCCTTTGTATTTTTCTTCTTAATGATCCATCCGATATATAATTCAAAATAAAAATCGTTTTTTCTATTCGGCCCATCTCACGTAAGGCTGTAGCTAAGCTGTTTTGTCTTGAATAAGAACCTAGTTTCCCCATAATAAGAGATGCTGAAACTGTTCCTTCCCTTATAGAATGAGCTAATCGCAAAACATCTTCATAATTTTCTTTAATAACCTTTGTATTTATTTGTCCACGTAAAATGGCTTCCAGTTTTTGATACTCACTTGCTTTATCTATTGTAAATAATTTTGAATCCGATAAATCTCTTATTCTTGGAGCAAACTTAAAACCTAATAGATGAGTCAATCCAAAAATTTGATCAGTATAACCAGCCGTGTCTGTGTAATGCTCTTCTATGTTTAAATCAGTCTCATGATGCAATAAACCATCCAAAACATGAATGGCATCCCTTGAATTAGTATGAATAATCTTTGTGTAGTAAGAAGAGAATTGATCACTCGTAAATCGATAGATGGTGGCTCCTTTTCCAGTTCCGTAATGTGGATTTGCATCTGCATGTAGTGATGAAACACCTAGCTGCATTCTCATACCATCTGACGAAGATGTTGTACCGTCGCCCCAATAGAAAGGCAATTGTAATTTGTTTTGAAAATTTACTAATACGGCTTGGGCTTTATTCATTGCATCTTCATACATGCGCCATTGAGATACATTGGCTAATTGCTTATATGTAAGTCCGGGTGTTGCTTCAGCCATCTTGCTTAAACCAATATTCATTCCCATTCCTAAAAGGGCAGCCATAATAATAATCGTCTCTTCCTTATCTGGTTTTCGATTATTGGAAGCATGAGTGAATTGCTCATGAAATCTTGTTATATGAGCAACATCCACGAGTAAATCGGTTAGTTTTATTCTTGGTAGCATCTGATAAAGGCTTGAACTAAACTTTTTTGCTTTTTTTGGAACATCTTTTTCTAAGCGTGCGAGTGACAGCTTTCCTTTTTCAAGAGAAACTCCATCCAACTTGTTGGAATTGGAAGCTAACCACTTTAACCTTTCATTAAGGCTGCTGGTTCTCTCCGTTATATAATCCTCGAATGATAAACTAACTGATAATCTCGTATTCTCCTTCGTTTGATTCCATGTATCTTCCGAAAACAAATATTCCTCAAAATCTCTATACTGTCTGCTGCCAATAATGGAAACATCTCCTGCTCGAACATGCTCCCGAAGTTCTGTTAAAACAGCCATTTCATAGTAATGACGATTTATTGTTGTACCATCATCCTCGTATAAATGCTTTTTCCATCGTTTTGAAATAAAATCCACAGGTGAGTCGTTAGGCACTTTTCGCTTTCCGGATTCGTTCATTCCTCGGATAATCTCAACAGCCTTTAAAAGTGGCTCATTTGCCTTTGTGGAATGAAATTCCAATACCCTTAATAGCGTTGGCGTATATTTTCTTAGTGAATAAAACCGTTTTTGCAGTAAGTCTAAATAATCATAGTCGGCAGGACGTGCAAGTTCCTGAGCTTCTTCGACTGAAGAGACAAAGAAATTCCATTCGATAACGGATTCTAAAACCTCAAAAACATCTAATTTTTCCTGTTTTGCTTTGATCAAAGCTTGTCCGATGTTCGTAAAGTGTATAACTTTCTCATTCAGCTTTTTACCGTTTTGTTTCTGGATTTCCTCTTGAGCCTTACGGCCTTTTGATAAGAGACTAAGTATTTGTCTGTCATGAATTTCAAAAGCTTTATCTGTTAAATCTTGAGTAAGGTGTAATAAATAGACGGTTAATATCGAATATCGTTTATTTTCCTGAAAATCACGGAATGCATAAGGCTCATATCTTGAACCTAAGCGAGACAGCTGTAACAGGCGATTGCGGTGTAAATGATTAATTTGTACCGTTTCTAATTCCATTCCTCGTATGTATTCGAGTCGCTCTATTACTTTTAGAAATGTTTCGGGTGAAGGATGACCCGGCGGTTCCTTTAACCAACCTAATATCGTTTTATTGGATTCGGATGGATGCTGCGAAGTAATGATCTCTTCAAGCTTTCCTTTTTGTTCATTTGTAAGAGATTGACTAACAGTATTAAACAGTTTCTTTTCAGCCATTGCCCTT
>Ga0182739_1000762_pt1 | contig 37579 bp, 35 predicted proteins | sample eDN5th30CBELigBY_FD_128873 | JGI IMG/M metagenome (GOLD analysis project Ga0182739, IMG submission 128873) | Enriched backyard soil microbial communities from Emeryville, California, USA - eDNA 5th pass 30_C BE-Lig BY (version 2) (version 2) | ecosystem: Environmental > Terrestrial > Soil >... | reverse complement strand
CTGGTACGTCGTCAAGGACGTGCTGACGCGCGAGGAGGCGGACCGCATCGCCGTGGACCCGGCGCGGCGCGCGGGTTTCCTCACCCGCGACCCGGACGTGCTCGACACCTGGTTCTCTTCCGCGCTGTGGCCGTTCTCCACGCTCGGCTGGCCGGACGAGGAGCCGGAGGTCAAACGCTTCTACCCGACCAGCGTGCTGGTCACCGGCTTCGACATCATCTTCTTCTGGGTCGCCCGGATGATGATGATGGGCCTCTATTTCATGAAAGAGGTGCCGTTCCGCACCGTCTATATCCACGGCATCGTCCGCGACGAGCGCGGGCAGAAGATGTCGAAGTCGAAGGGCAATGTCGTCGACCCGCTCGAACTGATGGACGAGTACGGCGCCGATGCGCTGCGCTTCACCATGTCCGCGCTGGCGACGCAGGGGCGCGACGTAAAACCCTCGCGCGGCGTCATCGAGGGCTATCGCAACTTCGCGACCAAGCTCTGGAACGCCGCCCGCTTCGCGGAGATGAACGGCTGTGTCACCGTGCCGGGCTTCCACCCGGCCGACGCCAAGGAGACGCTGAGCCGCTGGATCGGCCACGAGACCGGCAAGGCCGTGCGCGAAGTCACCGAGGCGCTGGAAGGCTTCCGCTTCAACGACGCGGCCGGCGCGGCCTACCGCTTCGTCTGGAACGTCTATTGCGACTGGTATCTCGAACTCGCCAAGCCGGTGCTGCTGGGGCCGGACGGACCGGTGAAGGACGAGACGCGGGCGGCCACCGCCTGGGCGCGCGACGAGATCTGCAAGCTGCTGCACCCGTTCATGCCCTTCATCACCGAAGAGCTCTGGCGGGTGACGGCCGAAGGCGGCCCGGCGCGCGACGAGCTTCTGGTGCTTTCGGGCTGGCCCTATTCGGACGGCCTCGACGCGCCGGATGCCGAGGCCGAGATCGGCTGGGTGATCGACCTCATCATGGCGATCCGCTCCGCGCGTGCGGAGACCACGCTGCCGGCGGGCGCGCAGATCCCGCTCGCGCTGGTCGGGGCGAGCGCCGAAACGCGCGGCCGCGCCGAGCGCTGGGGCGATTTCATCAAGCGGCTGGCGCGGATCTCGGCGATCGAGGTCGCCGACACCGCGCCGCCGAGTGCGATCCAGCTCGTGGTCCGCGGCGAGACGGTCGCGCTGCCGCTCGCCGGCCTGCTCGACCTCGGCGCCGAGCGCGCCCGGCTCGAGAAGGAAATGGCCAAGGTCACCGCCGACATCGCCCGCGTCGACGCCAAGCTCGGCAACCCGGACTTCCTAAAGCGCGCGCCCGAGGAAGTGGTCGACGGCGAGCGCGAGAAGCGCGAGGAGGCCGAAGGCCGCCGCGCCAAGATCGCCGAGGCGCTGGAGCGGCTGAAGGGGACGGGGTAGGCGTTCGGTAGTTGTCTTATCTCGTTCCGCCCCTGATCATGTTTGCCTGAGATGGACATCGGGTAAGGGGCACAGCGGTCGCCGCAAACTCTGCCTGCTCCCTCCCCCCTTGTGGGGGAGGGGTGGGGAGGGGGAAGGCCACGGAACTCAGCGCTTGTGAAAGACCCCCTCCCTGTCCCTCCCCCACAAGGGGGGAGGGGACGTTGGGGCGCTGTTCTTCGCATCACGGATGCCATGTTCGCGTGGATTTTCCTCCGACCTGCGGCCTCGGCTTCGCCATCAATTCCCGTGTGGTCATTGGCGAAAACTCGGCCGGGCAGCTGGCTCCATCCCTCCCCTTCAGGGGAGGGTGGCGACCCCGGCCTTGAGCCGGGGGAGCCGGGTGGGGTGATGTTACTGCGCGCTTAAACCCCACCCCGCCGCCTTCGGCGGCGACCCTCCCCTTGAGGGGAGGGATGGGCGCGTGGGGAGCCTTCCCGGACCCGTCGGTTTCGGGTGAATAGTTGCCCTCGTTTGTCCCGCGGCTCGCCCCATCCTCCGCTCATTCCCGCGCACGCGGGAATCTAGCGTAGTGGCCCCCGGATCCCCGCTTGCGGCGGCGACCGCCGGTTCGTCTTTTCCATGCAGGCTGCCCGCAATGCTGATGCGCAAAGGCCGATCAGCCCTTGTGCGCCATTGCGGCCTTACCGATAATGCGTGGGTAAACGACCGTTCGAAATTGCAGTCTTCCCCACTTCCACTGGTTCTCAGGAGCGGCGCTCGTCCCGCTTTGACCGCCGCGGCCGAAGGAGATCGTTTCGTGCGCATTCTCTTATGTTCGCTGCTCGCTGCCTGTGCCCTTCTCGCGGGGGCACCGATGTCCAACGCCCAGACAACCTATCCTGAACGTCCCGTGCGTATCGTCGTGCCTTATCCGCCGGGGGGAGGCGCCGACGTTCTCGGCCGCCTGCTGGCCGACGAACTTTCGCGGTCGTGGGGACAGCCGGTCGTCGTGGACAACCGCATCGGCGCGGGCGGCGCGATCGGTGTGGATTTCGTCGCAAAGTCACCGCCCGATGGCTACACGCTCGTGCTGGGCGTGACCGGCGCACTCACCATCGCGCCCAGCCTGCGTCCGCTGCCATACGACCCGGTAAGCGATCTGGCCGCCATTTCGCTGATCGGCGCAACGCCCAGCATGCTGGCCGTCCATCCCTCGGTGCAGGCCAAAAGCGTGAAGGAGCTCATTGCTTTGGCGAAGGCGCAGCCGGGAAAGCTGACCTTCAGCTCCGCCGGCATTGGCACTTCCGTCCATATTGCCGGGGAACTGTTCAAGTCGATGGCAGGCATCGACATCCTGCATGTGCCCTACAAGGGGGGCAATCCTTCCGTGCAGGCCCTGCTCGCGGGCGAGGTGTCGATGACCTTCGAGAACGTGCCGACATTGCAGCCGCATGCGCAGTCGGGCGCGGTCAGGGGGCTGGCCGTCTCCGGCCGGACGCGCTCCAGCGCGGCGCCCGACCTGCCACCGGTTGCGGAAACGCTTGCGGGCTACGACGTCACCACCTGGTTCGGCCTGTTCGCTCCGGCCCGGACGCCGAACGTGATCGTGCAGAAGATCGCCAGCGATGCTGCCAAGGCGCTCGCACAGGATTCGGTGCGCAAGCGGCTGAGCACGCTCGGTATCGAGCTCGTGGCCAGTTCGCCTTCCGAACTCGCAGAGCACGTGAAGTCGGAAAAAGAACGCTTCGCCAAAGTCATCAAGGATGCGGGAATCACCCCTCAGTGAACGCCATGCCGCGGCCACAGGATGCCGGCGGCCCAGCCAACCGTGGAGTTGAAACGAGCATGTCCAAGCAACAACGGATCGTCGCGCCTGAAGTGGCCGAGTACCCGCCCGGCCATTGGTCGAACTGTATTCGCGTCGGCGATACGATCTATCTCTCCGGCTTCACGTCGCGCGCCAATGACCTGACGACGATCCTTGGGAAGGGCGACGCCTACGAGCAGGCCAAGGTCATCTTCGGCAAGATAAAACATTGCCTCGAAGCTGCCGGGGCGCGCATGTCGGATGTCGTGACCATGACGATCTATGTGACGAACATGGCCGACAACAAGGGCGTATGGCGTGCGCGCCAGGAGTTCTTTTCGGGCCACTTCCCGTGTTCCACACTGGTCCAGGTGGCCGGGCTTGCCTCTCCCGACATCTTGTTGGAGATCACGGCACAGGCGAAAGCCGGCAGCGGCGCATAACGCCGATCCACCTGGGCCCATTGGGGCAGGGCGACTATTCCGCGCGGACATCGGTGAAACTCGGCCGGGCAACTGGCACCATCCCTCCCCTTCAGGGGAGGGTGGCGACCCCCGGCCTCGAGCCGGGGGAGCCGGGGGGTGATATTCCCCGAGCGCTCGTAACCCCACCCCGCCGCCTATGGCGGCGACCCTCCCCTTGAGGGGAGGGATGGGTGTGCGGGGCGGCTTCCCAGAGTACGAGGCGGCTCACCGAGACGGCAATAGCCGCGCACAGACACTGCCAATACTCAAGGCGTCCAGATCGTGGATTCGGGACTACGCGCGGTGAGGGGGCGCACCAAGCCTCAGGAAACCGCAAGCACGGTGCCCGTGTCATACTGGCGGACGAAGTCCACGCGCGAGCCGTTCCAATGGTAGCAGTAGTGCCGTCCCTGGTTCGGGATACTCACGACATCCGGCCAGAAGGCTCCGACACAGCTTCCGCCTCGCATCCGAACGCTGTTCCAGGTCAGTCCGTCGCTTCCAGCCGCCCGGAGTCTGCGCCCTTCTGCCTGCGAAGGGAGATAGTCGTTCGGGTGCAGGACACCGGGAACGGCGTTCACGTCGTCGAGGTCGCGATCCACGCTCCCGAGGAGGACCCTGAAGTCCGAAGTCCAGCCGGCATCCTCATGGGTGGCAGCCATGAACCTCTCGTGATGATGGATGGTCTCGGCGATCGCCACTTCCTCGCTGTCGCCGGCGTAGTAGATGCCGTAGGTCCCGTCCGTGAATCTCCCGGGCCGGAGCGGCGAACAGTGAACGAAGGGAGCCATGACGTAGCTTGCACCGGGTCCTGCGACACGCCGGTGAGCAGGGACCTTGCCGAGGTCGCCGACTTCGAGCCTGATGCGCGGATTGGTCTTCGCCTCGACTGATGCGAGCGCCTCCCAATCCTTGGGATCGGCGATGTCTTCGAAAAGGTCGACCGGAGGGTGGATGGACCGGATGATGCGGTAGGTTTGCGGCCATTGGACCCGGCGGCGCACCGCCAGTCCACTCACCATGCTCCGCGCTCTGCGTCGAGCCATTCGCGGAGTGCCGCGAGGTCCGAGATCTCGCCTCGCAGCATCAGTTGCAGCGCTGACAGATCTCCAAACGTCGAATTTGGTTTCCTGATCCAGGCATATCCGCGGGCCGGCTCCTTGAAGAGGTAGCGCAGGCCTTTATGGATGCCCATCAGGTGGGCCATCCTCGTCCGGAGGTCGCGGTCGATCCTCCCGTGCGCGCCGTCCTTCCAGCGTGCCCATGTGCGAGCGGACATGCCGCCGAGCAGACTGCGTGCTTCCGCGTCCGTCAAGCTCCACGCCTTGAACAGGTTGACGGTGGTGCGCGCCAGGGCATCGGCCTCGTCATCGGAGATGGCGGGACTTGCAGTGTTGGCAGGGGTGACGACAATGGGCTGAAGCAGCACGGCTATCCTCCGCTTGGCAGATATATAGCACATTGTTGCCAATTGGCAAGAAGAGGGTTACGGGACCGCCCTTAAACCCCACCCCGCCGCCTTCGGCGGCGACCCTCCCTTTGAGGGGAGAGATGGGTGCGTGGGCGACCTCGCGGACCCGTCGGCCGACTCTCGAACGAAAGACGCACCCGTCAGCCAACCGGCGGACGAACCTCCACCCTTGATCCCGCCGCCCGGACCTGCCACATCGGGCACGCCATGAACATGCCGATCCGCCCGCCCGAGGGCGCTGCAGCCCGGTCGCCCCTGGCGGACGAGGTCGAGCGGCGCCGTACATTCGCGATCATCTCGCATCCCGACGCTGGCAAGACCACGCTGACGGAGAAGCTGCTGCTGTTCGGCGGAGCGATCCAGCTTGCCGGTCAGGTCAAGGCCAAGCGCGACCGCCGCTCGACCCGTTCCGACTGGATGGCGATCGAGAAGGAGCGCGGGATCTCGGTCGTCACCTCGGTCATGACCTTTGCCTACGACGAGCGGGTGTTCAATCTGCTCGACACGCCGGGCCACGAGGACTTCTCCGAGGACACCTACCGCACGCTCACCGCCGTCGACTCGGCGGTGATGGTGATCGACGCCGCCAAGGGCATCGAGGAGCGCACGCGCAAGCTGTTCGAGGTCTGCCGGCTGCGCGACATCCCGATCGTCACCTTCATCAACAAGATGGACCGCGAGAGCCGCGACCCGCTCGACATTCTCGACGAGATCGAGAAGACGCTGGCGCTCGACGTTGCGCCCGTGACCTGGCCGATCGGGCAGGGCCGCGACTTCATGGGCACGATCGACGTCGCCTCCGGCGCGGTGCGGCTGATGGAGGGCGAGGACAGCGGCGCTGCCGCGCTTCAGCAGAAGAGCATCCAGGAACTGACCGCGCTCAATCCCAATCTCGATGCCGACACCATCCAGGGCGGGCTCGATCTGGCGCGCGAGGTCTGCAAGCCGTTCGACCTGCAAGCCTTCCGCGAGGGCCATCTGACGCCGGTGTTCTTCGGCAGCGCCCTGAAGAATTTCGGCGTGCGCGATCTGCTCGACGCGCTCGGGCGCGATGCGCCGTCGCCGCGCGCGCAGGATGCGGATACGCGCCGCGTCGAAGCCGACGAGCCGCAACTGACGGCCTTCGTCTTCAAGGTGCAGGCCAATATGGACCCGAACCATCGCGACCGCATCGCCTTTGCACGGCTGTGCTCGGGCAAGCTCTCGCGCGGCATGAAGGTCAAGCAGGTGCGCACCGGCCGCATGATCTCGCTGCAGGCGCCGCAGTTCTTCTTCGCCAAGGACCGCGCGCTGGCCGAGGAGGCCTATGCCGGCGACGTGGTCGGCATCCCGAACCACGGCGCGCTGCGCATCGGCGATACGCTGACCGAAGGCGAGGCGCTCAACTTCGTCGGCGTGCCGAGCTTCGCGCCGGAAATCCTGCGCCGCGTGCGGCTGCCCGACGCCATGAAGGCCAAGAAGCTCAAGCAGGCGCTGCAGGAGCTTGCGGAGGAAGGCGTGGTGCAGGTGTTCCGTCCGGTGGACGGTTCGCCGGCGCTGGTCGGCGTCGTCGGCGCGCTGCAACTCGACGTGTTGCGCGTGCGGCTGGCCGACGAATACGGGCTCGAAGTGTCCTGGGACATCAGCGAGTTCTCGCTCGCGCGCTGGATCAGCGCCGATGACCGCAAGAGCTTCGATCAGTTCGTCACCGCGCATCGCTCCGCGATAGCCGAGGACCTCGACGGCGATCCGGTGTTCCTCGCGCGCAACGCCTTCAACCTCGACTATACGGGCCAGCAGAATCCCGACATGCGTTTCCGCGACATCAAGGACGCGCACGCGCCGGCGAAGGCCGCGTAAGCGGCTGACCGGGAGAGCAGGGCAGTGGGGCTGAGCGACTGGGACGACCGCCTGACGCTGGCGCTGGTCCGTCCGCCGTATCGGGACGAGACCGGCCATAAGGGCTGGCTCGAACCGTTCACGCGCGCGCAGCCGCATGATGTGAAGCGCCTCGACCTGCGTATTCACGGCTGGCCGCGATGGGTGCGGCCGCTGCGCGTCGCGTTTCTCGCCGATTTCCACACCGGTTCCCATGCAGGCGACGTCGCGCGCCTCGAGAAGATCGTGGCGGAGGCGGCGGCCTATGCGCCCGACCTCGTGCTGCTCGGCGGCGACTTCGTCAACATGATGCCGTTCGGCGGCGGGCGGGTGCCGCCACGGACCATCGCCAACATCCTGGCGAAGCTCGACGCGCCGCTCGGGCGCATCGCGGTGATCGGCAATCACGACCGCAGCTACGGCCCCGACGAGGTGGTGGAGGCGCTGCGCGCCGTCGGCATCCAGGTGCTGAGCGATGCCGTGACGAGGCTGGCCTTCGAAGGCGCGCCACTGACCATCGTCGGCATTCCCGATGCCCGTGTCGATCGGCCCTCGGTGGCGCCGCTTTTGTCCTCGCTCAGCCCCGACGAACCGGCGCTGGTGCTGGCGCACGATCCCTACTGGTTCCGCTATCTTCCCCCCGGGCCGCATCTGATGCTGGCCGGGCATACCCATGGCGGGCAGATTTGCCTGCCGTGGATTGGGCCGCTACGCAATGCGAGCTGGGCGCCGATGCGGTGGTGCTACGGCATGATAGAAGAAGGGGGGAGGCGGATGTACGTCACCAGCGGACTTGGCTGTAGCGGGATTCCGCTGCGCCTCAACCGGCCGCCCGAGTTTGTCGTGCTGGACATCGCCGGGGCATGAACGCGTCGCCCTCGGGGCCGCACACCGCGACCCATACCGCAGGCAATCTCGCCCTCGCGCTCGGCCTGTTGTGGCTCGCCGGCAATGCGCTGCGGCTGCCGATCCTGGCGGTGCCGCCGGTCATCAACACCATGCAGGCCGACCTCGGCATGTCGGGGACGCAGGTCGGCATATTGTCCGGCCTCCCGGTCGTGCTGTTCGCGGCCGTGGCGCTGCCGGGCTCGCTGATGATCGCGCGGCTCGGCGCGGTGCCGGCGCTGATGGTCGGGCTCTTGATCGCGGCGCTTGGCTCCGGCTTGCGGCTGTTCGTGGACGGGGTAGGCATGCTCTATGCCGCCACCATCATCCTGGGCGCAGGGATCGCGGTGATGCAGCCATCGCTGCCGGCGGTGGTGCGGCAATGGACGCCGCTGCATATCGGCCTCGCGACGGCGGTGTTCACCAACGGGCTGATCGTCGGAGAGATCATCCCGGTCGCGCTGATGCTGCCGGTGGTGATGCCCGCGGTGGAGGGAAGCTGGCGCGCGGCGCTCGCCTTCTGGGCCCTGCCGCTTGTCGCGATCGCGCTGCTGATCCTGTTCACGCGCCCACGGCCCGCTGCACCTGCGGCGGCAGGCGGGGCGCCGGCGCGCGCGCATTGGTGGCCGGACTGGCGCCATCCGCATGTCTGGCGGCCGGGCCTGATCCTCGGGAGCGCCAATGGGGCCTATTTCGGCGGGAACACGTTTCTCCCCGGCTATCTGAATTCGATCGGCCATCCCGACCTCGTCGGCGCGGCGCTGACCGCGCTTAACCTCGGCCAGCTTCCGGCCTCGCTGCTGCTGCTGGTGATCGCCAGCCGCATCGAGCGTCGCGCCTGGCCGTTCGTGGCGCTCGGCGTCGGGACGATCCTCTGTCTCGCCGGCATCGTCGCCACAGCGGGGACATGGACGGTCGTTTTCGCCGCCGGCCTCGGCTTCTGCGCCGCCGGCACGCTGGTGTTGTCGCTGACCCTGCCGCCGCTCTTGCGCCCGCCGGCTGACGTCGCGCCGACCTCCGCCGCGATGTTCGCGATCGGCTACAGCCAGGCCATGCTGATGTCGGTGCTCGGCGGTGCGGCCTGGGACCTGTCCGGAACCGTCGCGTCGGCCTTCGTGGTCATCGCGCTCGGCGTTGTCCCGCTCCTGCTGCTGCCGGCGACGATCACATTCAAGAGCGCGGCCGTGACCGGGCCGGTGCATGCGGGCGGATCGGCCGGCTCAGATAAAGCGAGTCCTTGAGGCCGTAGCGCCAGGGCAATTCCGCCGCCTTGGTGATGCCGATGCGGACCCCGACCGCGACCTCGACCGCTTGCGGCCGCGCGAACAGCGCGAACGGCGGCTGGTCGAGCGGCAGGCTGTCATAGGCGCGGGTCACGCCGAGCGCTTCGCACAGCTTGCCGGGCCCGGAGCAGAGCTGACGTGGCTCCGCGAGACCACGGCGCGCCGCCATCGCCGGGATGCCGGCGGTCGGCTCGATCGCGCGGATCAGCACCGCGCTCGCCGAGCCCTCGGCCTCGCACACGAAGTTGAGGCACCAGTGGATGCCGTAGGAGCGGTAGACATAGGCGTATCCCGGCGGGCCGAACATCACCGCATTGCGCTCGGTGCGGCCGCGGTAGCTGTGCGCCGCCGGGTCGGTGTGGTGATAGGCCTCGACTTCGACGATGACGCCGCCGACGCCGTCCACGAGCAGCGTGGCGCCGATCAGGTCCGGCGCGACCGCATGCACGCTGCGGGCGAAGAACGGGCGGCCGATGCTGCGGGGGAGTTTTGTCACGTCGTTGTTGAGGGCTGGGGCCTTGCGAGAGACACGAACTTATAGAGTTCGCCGCGCTCGGCCGGCAAGTCGCCGAGTGCCTCCGTCCGAGACCGGAACGGCCCGCAGGATTGCCTCGGACGGGGAGGCAGAGTCACGGCAGAGCGCCGCAGCGGCGCGCCGGGTTTGCCCGAGCCATGTATTCAGTCCCGGCGTATCCGGCTCGGTTGCTATGCAAAGAAGCGCGGCCGACCGGGAATCCAAATTCGCGATCCGCATCCCTATATGTGGTCAAGGGAATTCGGCGGGCCGCCCGTGCCGGGTCGCGGGCAGAGCCTGTCACTCAACGGCAACAAGTACGGAACAATGCGCGAATCCCCTCACTCTGGAACTGGTCTACGCCGCATTTCCGCCCCACAGTTCCCGGAAAGCGGAATACCTTTGCAAGCCATTGCGAAGCCTTCGAATTTGCGGGGTTTCGGTATTGGCGGAAGGTTAACCGAAAGTCCGTACTCTGAAGGCGGACGATCCAGCAGTGACCCGGCTCACAGGTGTTGCGCGCTGGCATCAATAGAAGTTCGGAATTTGTGGGCAGGGGGCGTTGCGTAGCATGGAACTCAAGATCAATCTCAAGAACAGACTGCCCAGCCGGCATGTGACCGAGGGCCCCGAGCGCGCACCGCACCGCTCTTATTATTACGCAATGGGTCTGACGACCGAGCAGATCCATCAGCCCTTCATCGGTGTCGCGACCTGCTGGAACGAGGCGGCCCCCTGCAACATCGCTTTGATGCGCCAGGCGCAGGCGGTGAAGAAGGGTGTGGCGGCTTCCGGCGGTACGCCGCGCGAGTTCTGCACCATCACCGTCACCGACGGCATCGCGATGGGCCATGGCGGCATGAAGGCGTCGCTGCCCTCACGCGAGGTCATCGCCGACTCCGTCGAACTGACGATGCGCGGTCACGGCTATGACGCGCTGGTCGGACTGGCCGGCTGCGACAAGTCGCTGCCCGGCATGATGATGGCGATGGTGCGCCTCAACGTGCCGTCGGTCTTCATCTATGGCGGCTCGATCCTGCCCGGCACCTTCAAGGGCAAGCCGGTCACCGTGCAGGACGTGTTCGAGGCGGTCGGCAAGCATTCAGTCGGCGATATGTCCGACGCCGATCTCGACGAGTTGGAGCAGGTCGCGTGCCCGTCCGCGGGCGCCTGCGGCGCGCAGTTCACCGCCAACACCATGGCGACGGTTTCCGAGGCGATCGGTCTGGCGCTGCCTTACTCGGCCGGCGCGCCGGCGCCTTATGAAATCCGTGACCGGTTCTGCTCGCTCGCCGGCGAGAAGGTGATGGAACTGGTGGCGGCCAATATCCGCCCTCGCGATATCGTGACCCGCAAGGCGCTCGAGAATGCGGCGGCCGTGGTCGCGGCTTCCGGCGGCTCGACCAATGCTGCGCTGCATCTGCCTGCAATCGCTCACGAATGCGGAATTCCGTTCTCGCTGTTCGACGTCGCCGAAGTCTTCAAACGGACACCTTATGTCGCAGATTTGAAGCCGGGCGGCCGTTATGTCGCCAAGGATTTGTTTGAAGCTGGCGGTGTGCCGCTCCTGATGAAAACACTGCTCGAAAACGGCTTCCTGCACGGCGACTGCATGACGGTCACCGGCCGCACGATTGCCGAGAATCTTGCGAGCGTGAAGTGGAACGACGAGCAGGATGTCGTGCGCACCGCCGACAATCCGCTCACGCCCACCGGCGGCGTCGTCGGCCTCAAGGGCAACCTCGCGCCGGAAGGCGCGATCGTCAAAGTCGCGGGCATGACCGACCTGAAGTTCACGGGCCCGGCCCGCTGCTTCGACGGCGAGGAAGCCTGCTTCGATGCCGTGACGCACCGCAAGTACAACGAAGGCGACGTGCTGGTCATCCGCTACGAGGGACCCAAGGGCGGCCCCGGCATGCGCGAGATGCTGTCGACCACGGCGGCGCTCTACGGCCAGGGCATGGGCGGCAAGGTCGCGCTCATCACCGATGGCCGGTTCTCGGGCGCGACGCGCGGCTTCTGCATCGGCCATGTCGGACCGGAGGCGGCGGTCGGTGGTCCGATCGGTCTCCTGCGCGACGGCGACATGATCACCATCGACGCCGACACCGGGACGATCGACGTCGATCTCCCGGACGAGGAACTGGCGCGCCGGCGCGCGGAGTGGAAGCCGCGGGAGTCCGAGTTCGGCTCCGGTTACATCTGGAAATACGCTCAGCAGGTCGGCCCGGCCGTGCACGGCGCAGTGACACATCCGGGCGGCGCTGGCGAGAAGCAGTGCTATGCGGACGTTTGAGCGTATAGCCTGCATCTGCATGGTCAGTGCCGGACTGAGCGCCGCCGGCGTTGTCGCGGTCGCGCAGACGTCGCGTGAACCGCTGCCGGCGCCGAGCGCCTCGGTCTCACCGATGGAGGCCTTCCGCTCCGGGCTGGAGGCCTTCCGCTCCGGCGCCCGCGCGCTGCGCGACGGCGACACGAGCAAGGGCATGACCGCGCTCGAATATGCCGCCCAGCAGGGGCATACCGGCGCGGAGTGGAAGCTCGGCCGGATGTATGCCGACGGCGATCAGGTGCCGAAGGACGCGGTGCGCGCGTTCCAGTACTTCAGCAGCATCGCCAACCGCCACGCGGAAGACAGCCCGGACGCGCCGCAGGCGCGCTTTGTCGCCAACGCTTTCGTCGCGCTCGGCCACTACTACCTCGAAGGCATCCCGAACACGCTCAAGGCGGATGCCGGGCGGGCCCACGAGATGTTCTGGTACGCAGCCTCCTACTTCGCCGACCCCGACGCACAGTACAATCTCGCGCGGCTTTATCTCGACGGCAGGGGCGCGCCGCGCGATCCGCGCCAGGCGGCGCGCTGGCTCGGCCTCGCGGCCAACAAGGGCCAGTATCAGGCGCAGGCGACGCTCGGGCACATGCTGTTCAAGGGCGAGCACGTGCCGCGCCAGTCGGCGCGTGGCCTGATGTGGCTCACGCTCGCGCGCGACAGTTCGCGCGGTGAGAAGTGGATCGCCGAACTCTACGACGCCGCCTTCAAGCAGGCGAACACCGACGAGCGCCAGATGGCGTTCCACTATCTCGAAAGCTGGATGAAATCGCGCTGAGGCGCGCAGCGCGCGTCTGCAGCGCTTCCCGTTATTCTGCCGCCTGCAGGTGTGAGCGCCGCGCCTGGTCGAACCACGGGCACTCGCCCGGCGCCAGACGATAATTTCCTTCGACCACGTTGACCGGCGCGCGCAGGCCCTCGGCCGCCGCCTGCATCCGCATCTCGCGCATCCGCTCCTGCGCTTCCGGCGAAATCCAGTTGCGATCGTGGCCCCAGAGGCTCGGGCCCTGCTTGACCTCTTTTGGCTCCCAGCTCGCCTCGTCCTCGATCGTGAAGCCGCCCCAGCCGTATTCGAACATGAAGTCGGACGGGGTGTAGTTGTAGAACGAGGTCATCTGATCGTTGATGTGCCGGCCGAGCGTGGTGGCGATGCGCCCGTCCTGAAGCTGCGCGATGTCGTAGCCCTGGCCGACATCGTCGAGGCTGAAGAGTTCGATCATCAGGTGATGAAGGCCGTTGGTGCCGGTCTCGGCGAAGGCGAGACTGTGATGGCGCGGATTGCAGTGGAAGAAATGGATGCGGCGCGGCGCGTCGATGTAGTCGCTGAGCCTGAAGCCGAAATTGTCGCGGTAGAACGCGATCATGTCGTCGATGCGGTCGACCGTGATCACCGCATGCCCCATGCCGAGCGGGCCGGTGCGGAAGCCGGAGATCGAGCGGCCGGGCCTGAACGGATCGGATGCGACTTCGGCGCCGTGGAAGACCTCGACCTGGTTGCCGGAAGGGTCGTTGAGGACGATCAGGTCGGTGACGCGGCGCTCGTCGGCGAGCGCAGCGGTGCCGCGCGTGAAGCGCACCTTGTTCGTCTCAAGGCGTGAGGCGAGGGCGTCGAGCGCCGCCGCGTCCGCGACTTCCCAGCCGTAGAAGGCCGCGCCGGTGCCGCCGTCTTCCGCCACGACGATGCGCTGCTTGCGGTCGTCCATCCGGAACGCCAGCGACTTGCGGCTCTTGTCGACCACCTGCAGGCCGAGCAGTCCGGTGCCGAAACTCGCCCAGTCCTCCAGCGCCTTGGTGCGGACGCCGACATAGCCGAATGCCGTGACTTCCATGGTTGTCTCCCAGAAACGCCGTTGGGCGGGCCGCCTGCTTGCGAGCGATTGATGCAATTAATACCGCATTTTGGGGCCGGGCGGAACCTGAGCGATCCATCGTCGGTAGCAGCCCCTGCGTCACAAATCAGACACGAGTGTCACGGCAAAATTAACGTCCTGGTTTCCTGCAACTTCGGGGTCCGCCATGACTGCCCTCGCATTCTTCCGCCGGGCCGCTCCGCTGCTCGTTGCCTTGCCGCTGATGATCGTGCTCGCCGCCGCGCCGGCGCGTGCGCAGGCGCCCAAGGACGCGATCACGCCGGTCGAGGATTTCTCCCGTCAGGTCGAGGACCTGAAGAAGACTTTTGCCGACCTCGGCAAGAAGATCGAGGACAGCGCTCGCTCGATCGATGGGCTCTCCGATGTCGACAAGGCGCGCAAGGAGATCGAGACGCTGCGCGGGCTGGTCGGCGGCCTGCTCGGCGCAGTGGCCGACAACGGCGCCGTCTCCGAGATCGGTGCCAAGGCGCTCGCGCATGCGCGCGACAAGGTGAAGTCGCTCGAGCGCGATACGCGGTTCTCGCGCGAGGAGCGGCAGTACCTGCTCGACGAATGGCGCCGCCTTGTCGAAGAGACCGAGCGCGCCAGCGACGAACTCGGCGGTGTCCGCAAGGAATTCGCCCAGCTTCTGCGGGTCTTGCAGACACGCGAGGACTTCATCGACGAGTTGATGCAGATCCGCCGGGCATCGGAGGCGGTCAACGTCATCCGCCAGCTCTCGAAGGAGATCCGCGATGCCTCCAACACCCTCAAGCAGCTGATCGGCGCGATCCGGCCGCCAGGCGCTTGAGATGTGATGGGCTTGAAGATGCGGCAGGCCTGAGATGCGGTTCGTGACGTATGGCGCGGCGATCGTGCTCGGGCTTGGCGGGCTCGCCGCCTGCAAGCCCGAGAGAGGCGTCGGCTATGTCGAGATCAGGGCGTTCCCGACCTTCACGACCCCGCTTTATCTCAACACAACGAGAGTCGCCGAACTCAACAACGGCAGCGCGCTGATGACCCATGCCGTCGGCCGCACGACGCTGCAGTTCCAGCGCAACGGCCAGTTCGTGCCGATCTGCGAATTCGAGGTGCGCAAGAACCGCATCGTCACCGTGACGGTCTCGCCGGTCGACCGCATCGCGCGATGCTCGGTGAAGAGCTGATGCTTCACCCGTGCTGCCGCAGCTTCTCCGCGACCCGCGGCGCGAAATACGTCAGCACGCCGTCCGCGCCCGCGCGCTTGAAGGCGGTGAGGCTCTCCCACATCGCCTTTTCTCCGTCGAGCCAGCCGTTCTGCGCCGCGGCCATGATCATCGCGTATTCGCCCGACACCTGATAGGCGAAGGTCGGCATCGAGAACGTCTCCTTCACGCGCCGTACGATGTCGAGATAGGGCATGCCCGGCTTCACCATCACCATGTCGGCGCCTTCGGCGATGTCGAGTTCGACCTCGCGCAGCGCCTCGTCGGTATTGGCCGGGTCCATCTGATAGGTGCGCTTGTCGCCGATCAGCGTGGCGCTCGAGCCCACCGCGTCGCGGAACGGGCCGTAGAAGGCGGAGGCGTATTTCGCCGCATAGGCCATGATCTGCATGTCGATATAGCCGGCATCGTCGAGCGCTTCGCGGATGGCGCCGACGCGGCCGTCCATCATGTCGGACGGCGCGATGATGTCGCAGCCCGCCTCGGCCTGCACCAGCGCCTGCTCGATGAGGACGGCCACCGTCTCGTCGTTGAGGATGACGCCCTTGTCGATCAGCCCGTCATGGCCGTGGCTGGTATAGGGGTCGAGCGCGACGTCGCAGAGGATGCCGACATCCGGCACCTCGCGCTTGACCGCGCGGATCGCCCGGCACACCAGATTGTCGGCATTGAGCGCTTCGCGTCCTTCCTCGTCCCGCAGCGCCGGGTCGGTGTAGGGAAACAGCGCGATGCAGGGAATGGAGAGACGGGCGGCGCGCTCCGCCTCGCGCACCGCTTCGTCGACGGACAGCCTGTCCACGCCCGGCATCGAGGGAACCGGCGTGCGGGTTCCGACGCCGTCGGCGATGAACAGCGGCCAGATCAGGTCGTCGGTGGTCAGCACATTCTCACGCACCATGCGGCGCGCCCACTCGGTCCGCCGGTTGCGGCGCAGGCGGCGCTGCAGGTCGAGCGGTTCCGCGACCACGGCCTGTGCGGCCGGTTCGACCGGCGTGAACCGGGTGCGGCTTTCGAGGGGACGCCCGAACTTGATGGCCATGACAGGTCTCCTTGCAAGTACCCCTTTTTAGCCATCCGGGCGGGCTTCGGCCAGAGGAAGCGCCTCGGTGCCGCCCGCATCCGCCCAGAGTTGGCCGTAGTTCGGGAACCGCCGCAGCACCGGTTCCGTGCGGGTCGGCGCAAACAACGGCAGCAGGGGGCGCAGCGCGAGATTTATCAGCGGGTTGGCGTGCCGGACGTACAGGTCCAGCGGATCGAGCACCGCCCCCATATGCAGCTTGGGATCGTAGTTCAGCGCCGTGCTGCGGAACCACCGGAAGCCGTTCGCGATGCCCCAGGACACGAGGTCGCGCACCACGCAGGAATAGAGCCCGGCCTCATGGGCGATCCGGTAGTCGAACCCGACATATTCCGAGCAGAGCGCATCACCCTCGATTGTGCAGAGATTGAACGCGACGATCCGGGAACCTTGACGCCAGAGGAAGAACCGCACCCTGTCCGGCATCGTCTGGCCGATCCGGGCGAGATACGCCTCGGTCAGCTTCTCGAAGCGCAACGGGGAGCGCTCATAGACCTGCAGGTAAAGCGGATAGATCTGCGCGATGTAGGGCGTCGCGTCGGCGACCACGCTCATGATGACGGCCGGCTGGCACGCCGCATGGCGGAGCTTCCGGTGCCATTTGAGCCGGGTGCCGCGGCTCATCGCGGCGCGCATGTAGTCTTCGAAATCCGCGTAGCGGATGTCGAGCCGGGTCATTGGCATGCTGGGGATGCGGGTGAAACCGCGATCCCGGAACGGCTGCAGCGCGGCGCGGTCGCGTGCCGGGAACTCCTTCAGCACCACCAGCGAAGCGCCCAGCCCGCGCGCGTGCCGCACCAGCGACGCCGCCAGCAGCCGGGCGCAGACATGGCGCGACGGATCATCCTCCCCGTCGAGGTGCCCTTCGCCCACGCTGCAGCCGACCATCAGGGTCCGAAACCCCAGAAAGCCCGGCCACAGCCGGCGGATCGCGGCGACCAGGTTTCGGGTCCGCGGACCGGCGCCGGCCGCCAGATCCTGATCGAGCAGGAAAAAGGGCTGGATCGCGATAATGTTGCCCGCCGGGCCCCGGATCACGAAGTAGCGGTAGTCGAAGCAACGGTAGTCGAAGCTTTGGCGGATCGTGTCCTCGACCAGTTCGTAGTGGCGATGGTCCTTGCGCTGCGATGCGAAGCTGTGCTGCCAGTGGGGCAGGCGGACCACTTCGTCGCGCGACATCACGGCGACGGGATCCGGCGTGGCCTCGGCGTGTCGCTGACGACCGATCGGCAGAGCCCGGTCCGTCATCGGAATGTTCCCAGGTACGCGAGCCCCCGACGAAGCGGCTGCCGGACCGAGGAGAGGAAGCATGGACTTCGAACTGTCCGACGACCAGCGCGCCTTCCGCGAAACCGCCCGCGCCTTTGCGCGCGACAACATGATACCATTCGCGCGCGCATGGGACGAGGGCGAGGTGTTCCCGGTCGAGACGCTGCGCGCGGCGGCGGCGCTCGGCTTTGCCGGCCTTTATGTCGGTGAGGACGTCGGCGGCTCGGCGCTGTCCCGGCTCGACGCGGCCATCATCTTCGAGGAACTGGCGCAGGGCTGCACCTCGACGGCGGCCTATATCTCGATCCACAACATGGCGGCCTGGATGATCGACGCCTTCGGCACGGTCCAACAGCGCGCGCGTTTCCTGCCCCGGCTCTGCACCATGGAGCATTTCGCGAGCTATGCGCTGACCGAGCCCGACTCCGGCTCCGATGCCGCCAGCCTCAAGACCCGCGCGCGCCGCGACGGCGACCATTACGTGCTCGACGGTGCGAAAGCGTTCATCTCCGGCGGCGGCGTGTCCGATCTCTATGTCTGCATGGTCCGCACCGGCGGGGAGGGACCGCGCGGCATCTCCTGCATCGTCGTCGAAAAAGGCACGCCCGGGCTGAGCTACGGCGCGCAGGAGAAGAAGCTCGGCTGGAAGTCGCAGCCGACCGCGATGGTGATGTTCGAGAACTGCCGGGTGCCGGTCGCGAACCGCATCGGCGAGGAGGGCCAGGGCTTCCGCATCGCGATGGCCGGGCTCGACGGCGGCCGGCTCAATATCGGCGCCTGCTCGATCGGCGGCGCGCAGTTCTGCCTCGACCGCACGGTCGACTACATGCGCGAACGCAAGCAGTTCGGCAGCCGGCTGGCGGACTTTCAGGCGCTGCGGTTCCGCATCGCCGACTACGCCACCGAACTGGAGGCCGCGCGGCTGATGCTCTGGCGCGCCGCCGCCGCAGTCGGGGCGAAGGAGCCCGGCGCGACGCGGCTTGCCGCGATGGCCAAGCGGCTCGCGACCGATGCGGGCTTCGAAGTCGTCAACGGCTGCCTGCAACTGCATGGCGGCTACGGCTATCTGCGCGACCACCCGATCGAGCGCGTGTTGCGCGATGTCCGCGTGCACCAGATCCTCGAAGGTACCAACGAGATCATGCGGCTGATCATCAGCCGCGATATGCTCGAGAACTGAGATCGCTGCGACACCGGAACGGAGCGCGGATACGCGATGCTGATGGGACATCTCGCGCTGGTGACGGCGGCGCTGTTTGCGGGCGCCGCGCTCTACATCAATATCGCCGAGCAGCCTGCCCGGCTCGGTCTCGACCCGCAGCCGCTGCTGGCGCAATGGAAGCCGAGCTATGCGCGCGGCTTCATGATGCAGGCGTCGCTGGCGGCGCTCTCAGGCGTACTCGGTCTTGTCGCATTCCTCATGACATATGATTGGCGCTGGCTCCTCGGCGGCCTCCTCATCATCGCCAACTGGCCCTATACGATGCTCATCATCATGCCGACCAACCGCATTCTGGAAGCGACGCCGACAGACGAGGCCGGCCCCGAAGCCGCCGGGCTGATCGCGCAATGGGGCAGGCTGCATGCCGTGCGCAGCGCGCTGGGGAGCGCCGCGGTCGTGGTCTATCTCTGGGCCGCGGCCGGATGACGGGACGCACGGCCGGGCGCGTGCGCGGATCGGGTCTCGGCATTGCCGCACCGATCGCCCAGCCCGAACAGCACGACTATTATCTCGCGTTCCGCCGGGCCGACCTTCTGGCCGCGCTGCTTGTGGAGCCCCATCTGGTGGCCGCCGACGACCGCAGCCAGTTCCTGCGGCTGAACCGGCTTCTCGGCTCGATCTTCCATGTCGAGCGGCTGGCCACGCTCGACGCTGTGCGTGATCTTCACCATCCGGTCGATCCCGACATTACTTTCGATGGTTGCGCTGGCTCGGACACCTTCGCCGAACGCTACGAGACGCTGACGCGAAAGCTCGTCCCGCTGCTGCGCAGCGCCAACTTTGCCGAAGTGTCGGCGGAAGAAATCGAGCGCGCGCATACCGAAGCCGCTGCCCTGCAACTGCAGGTCAGCACGCCGCCGGACGATTTCCATGACGTCCGTTTCTTCCGGCGTGGCCGCGGCCTCGATGTCTTCGACGTCAAGGACTGGTTCGGCCTGCGTGCCCGCAAGGTCGACATCGAGGTCTATCGCACGGTGGTGATGATCGCCGCGATCAAGCCCGAGGATCAGCTTGACCCGCCGCAGCGCGAGCGGCTGGAGCGCGCGAACGTGCGGCCCGGCACGATCCTCATCAAATGCTATCGCGACATCGCCAGCGCCGATCTCAACGTGCTGCTGCCGAATGTGCGCGTCAGCATGAGCACGCTCGACAAGGTGATGATGGCGGTGCCGGCCGTGGTCGGCGGCGTGCCGATCGTGCTGAAACTCGTGTCCTCGCTGACGGTGCTGTTCGTCGTCGTCGGCTTCTATCTCGGGCTGCGCGCGGGCGTGCACGACGAGGATTTGAACCGTGCGATCGCCGCCCTCGGCGCGCTGGTCGCGCTCGGCGCCTTCGTCATCCGGCAATGGGTCAAGTATGAGCGCCGGTCGCTCAAGCACCTCAAGGAACTCACCGACAAGGTGTTCCTGCGCAGCATCAATCAGAACGCCGGGTTCTTTGATTTCCTGCTTAGCGCGGTCGAGGATCAGGACCGCAAGGAGGCGCTGCTCGCCTATGCCTTCCTGCGCGCGAGCGCGCGGCCGCGCGCGCCATCGGAACTGCGGATCGAGATCGAGAACTGGATCAGGCGGCGCTTCGGCCTCGTGGTCCGGTTCGAGGTCCTGGACGCGCTCGACAAGCTGACCCGCCTGCGGCTGGTCGAGCGCAGCGGCGACGGCTACACCGCCGTCCCGCTCGAAGAAGCGGTCGGCCGCGTCGGCCGCGCCTGGAACGATGTCCATGCCGGGGCCGAGCATCACGACACTGCGGACGCGGGCGGTGTGGCCTGAGCGGTCGCGATGCGAGCCTCGGCCAACGGGCGGGACCCCGGTGTTTCACTGGCGGGGCAAACCGCGCTAAAGGAGCCCCCATGCTGCCGTGCGCCGACCCGTCATGAACGCCCCTTCCGAAATCCTGTTCGAGCGCCGCGGTGCCGCTGGCGTCGTCACGCTCAACCGGCCGCAGGCGCTCAATGCCATCAGCCATGAGATGGTGCGCAAACTTGCGGCACAGCTTACTGTGTGGGCAGACGACCCTGCGGTGACCCGCGTCGTGGTCACGGCGGCGGGCGAGCGCGCCTTCTCCGCCGGGGGAGACATCCGGGCTCTGACCGATCTCGGCCGCGCCGGGCGGCAGGAAGAGGCGCTGCAATTCTGGCGCGACGAATACGCACTAAATTGTGCGATAAAATCCTATTCCAGACCATTTATTGCACTTATCGACGGCATGGCGATGGGTGGCGGGGTAGGGATTTCGGTCCACGGATCGCACCGCGTCGCGGGCGACCGCTACCAGTTCGCGATGCCGGAAGTGAGCATCGGCTTCTTCCCCGATGTCGGGGGAACCTTCTTCCTGCCGCGGATGCCGGGCGAGACCGGGACCTATTGCGCGCTGACCGGCGAGCGGCTGCGGGGTCCCGACGCCCATGCCGCCGGGGTCGCCACCCATGTCGCGCCGTCGGGGCAATTTCCGGTGCTGCTTGAGGCTCTTGCGGGCGGCGCGCCGGTCGATACCGTACTGGCTCCGTTCGCCCCGTGCCCGGAACCGGGGCCCGTGCTGGCGCACCGCGCCGCGATCGACCGGCTGTTCGTCGGCGACCGGGTCGAGGATATCCTGGCGCGGCTGGACGAGGAGGCGGAAGGGCAGGGCGCCGATGCCGGCTTTGCCCGCGACACCGCGGCGCTGATCCGGACCAAGTGCCCGCTGAGCCTCAAGATTGCGCTGGCGCAGGTCCGCCGCGGCCGGCACTGGAGCTTCGCCGAATGCATGCGCGCAGAGTTCCGTATTGTGAGCCGGATCATCTACGGCCATGATTTCTATGAAGGTGTGCGCGCCGCGCTCGTCGACAAGGACCAGCGGCCGCAGTGGTGGCCTGCGGCCTTGTCCGCGGTGAGCGACGCCGAAGTCGAACGGCATTTTGCGCCTCTTGAGGCGGAACTGGCGGTGTCATGAGTGATCCCTTGCGCGCGATCGAGCCTGCGGCGGCGGCCGAACCGGAAGCCTATTGGACCGGCTGGCTGATCTTCTATGTCCGCGCGATGGCGGTGATCTGGATGATCAAGGGCCTCTATCATTGGGCGCTGATCTGCGGATTCGGCGACGAATACAGTTCCGCCTTCGAACTGGCGTCGGTCCCCTGGCAGGCGGCGACGATCTTCTTCGCGGTGATCGATCTGGTGGCGGCGGTCGGGCTCTGGCTGGCCGCCGCGTGGGGCGGGGTCGTATGGCTGACCGCCGCGATCTCGATGGCGACCGTGGAGTTCCTGTTCCCCCAGATCTATGGCGGGCGCATCATCGTGATCGCGTCGCAACTCTTGGCCATCGGCGGCTACTTCACGCTCGCCATTCTCGCGGCGCGCGAACGGCCGGAGTAAAAAACAACAGCGGCCACGCGGCCGCGACAGGGAGAAGCGCTATGGCACGGGTCGGGTTCATCGGTCTCGGCAATATGGGATTGCCGATGGCGCTCAACCTGCTCAAGGCCGGCCATGAGGTGGAGGGCTTCGACGTCAACGGGGCGGCCGTCGACAAACTGGTGGCGGCCGGTGGCGCGAGCGCCGGCGGGGTGAAGGTCGCCGCCTCTCGCGCCGACGTCGTCATCACGATGCTTCCGGCCGGGCGGGAGGTCCGCGAGGTCTATCTCGAAACCGGGGGCATCATCGAGAATGCGAACGAAGGAACGCTCCTGATCGACTGCTCGACCATCGACGTTGAAACCGCGCGTGCGGTTGCCGCGGCGGCCGATGCGCGCGGGCTTCCGATGGTGGATGCGCCGGTCTCGGGCGGTGTCGGCGGCGCGCAGGCCGCGACGCTGACGATCATGGTCGGCGGCAGCGAGAACGCCTTCGCCCGCGCCCGGCCGCTGCTGGAACCAATGGGCAAGACGATCGTTCATGCGGGCGGGGCAGGCAACGGACAGGCGGCGAAGATCTGCAACAACATGATCCTCGGCGTGTCGATGATCGCGGTGTCCGAAGCCTTCGTCCTTGCGGAGAAACTCGGGCTCGATGCGCAGAAGCTGTTCGATATTTCGTCGAAGTCCTCCGGCCAGTGCTGGGCCATGACGAGCTATTGCCCGGTGCCGGGTCCGGTGCCGACCTCGCCCGCCAATCGCGATTACCAGGCCGGATTCACCGCGGCGATGATGCTCAAGGATCTCAAGCTGGCGCAGGATGCGGCCCTTGCCGCCGGTGCGACCACGCCGCTCGGTGCGGAAGCGGCGGCGCTCTACGGCCTCTATGCGGGCAGCGGAGAAGCGGCGCGCGACTTCTCCGCCATTGTTCAGTTCCTGCGCGGCCAATGAGAGCGATGCGCTAAATGCCCGCCAGGTTGCCGCAGGCCGGACGCAAGCTGCCATGCGAGAAATGCCCGCTCCGTTCTATCAAGACGCTACGCGATTTCACGCCGGAAGAGCTTGCCTTCGTCAGCCAGTTCAAGACCGGCGAACTCAATGCGGAGGCGGGCACCACGCTGCTGATGCAGGGAACATCCAGCGCGCATCTCTATACGGTGCTTTCGGGCTGGGCGTTCCGCTACAAGACGCTGCCGGATGGCCGCCGGCAGATTCTGAACTTTGCCTTGCCGTCGGATTTTCTCGGGCTGCAGGGCTCGGTGATGCAGGAGATGCAGCACTCGGTCGAAGCCCTGACCGACATGGTGCTGTGTGTGTTCAACCGCGACAAGCTGTGGGACCTCTACACCAAGCACCCGACGCTGGGCTTCGATGTCACCTGGCTCGCCTCCCGTGAGGAGCAGATCCTCGACGAGCACCTCCTGAGCATCGGCCGCCGCACGGCGGTGGAGCGGATCGCCTATCTGCTCGTGCATCTTTTCATGCGCGCCGAAGAAGTCGGCATGACGCAGGGCGACACGGCGCAGTTTCCTTTCACGCAGCAGCACCTTGCCGACACGCTGGGCATGTCGCTTGTTCACGCCAACAAGACGCTGCGCCGGCTGTCCAGCGCCAAGGTCATCCGTTGGACCGGCCGCAGGTTCCAGATTCTCGATCGGGAAGCGCTGCTGAAGACTGCCGGTTACGAGCCGCCGGCGCGCATTGCCCGCCCGTTCATCTGATCCGCGCAGACCGTACCGCACTACGTCAAAGTTAAATTCGCCCGCGGGTGGAAAGGTCTAGGGTCGGTCCCCTGGAACAGGGGAATCCATGGGCACGATCTTCACAACTTGTCCGAAAACCGGGCGCGAAATTGCAACCGGAATCGAGACGGATTCGCTGACACTGCTTCGGGTGCCGGCGTTCAGCAGCAGCATCCACTGCCCGCACTGCGGCGAGCAGCACGCATGGGCGCAGGCCGACGCCTGGATTCAAGAGCACGACGGCAGCAGGCGGCCGTGGCCGACCGAGTGATCCGGCGCACGCGAGGCCGCGCGATTTCAGCGACGGCGCACGGCGCTTGGGTCTTGGTGAATGTAGCGTAACGTCTTCGAGCAGCGTTGTTTATTAGAAGTCGTTGACCATTACAGATAAACCCAATGTTTATTCTAGAATTTAAGGTGATCTTAGAGGGCGCCCCCTAATGTCGCTCGTGACGGGGAAAACAGGGCCCCGCGCGATAAAAACGTAAGCTACAGAACAAAGGGCGTCATTCATGAAGACCGTCGCGAAAGCGGTCGAGCCGGCCGATCGTCAGGCCCGGTTTGACAACATTCAGCCGCTCTATCTGGAGGCGTTGACGCTCGTAGAGCGGCTGCATCGCCGTCTGCTGGATGTCATCAAGGACGAGTTCGACCGCCGCGGCCGCAACGATATCAATGCGGTACAGGCACTGCTGCTGTTCAACATCGGCGACAAGGAATTGACCGCCGGCGAACTGCGCACCCGTGGCTACTATCTCGGCTCCAACGTCTCCTACAACCTGAAGAAGTTGGTGGAGATGGGCTTTCTGGACCACCAGCGGTCGCGGGTCGATCGCCGTTCCGTCCGCATCAAGCTGACCGAGAAGGGCCGCATGGTGCGCACGATCGTGGATGAGCTGTACCGCAAGCATGTGCGCACGGTGGAGCAGGTCGGCGGGATTTCGGCCGACGAGTTCTCCGGTCTCAACAAGGCCCTGCAGCGCCTCGAGCGCTTCTGGACCGACCAGATTCTCTACCGCCTGTAAGCGCTTCAGGCGACGCGACCTACCTAAGCACCTTTGTCGGCAAGCCCGGCAGCCTCGCGCTGCCGGGTCTGTCGTCGTTGCGGTGTAATCATTGGAGGTTTATCGCTTGTCGCACGCTGCCGTCGTCACAAAATCGCCCCCTGGGGTGGGTAGCTGAAATCATCTGTGGCTTGGTCTGGCGTTTCGTCGGCAAGTCCGTCTGCAGGCTCTGACCGCAGCGGTGCGATGAGGCCACAGGTTCGGGGCGGGCGGCTGACGTTGTTCGTTAACCATCGCCGTGTTAGCCGGAATCCCAGGCTTTGCCTTTGAGAGCGTGGGACCTTCCGTAGCGACTTTGGGGTCAGCGGGATGCAGAAGTCAGCAATGCAGAGGTTTAATATTACCCGTCGCGGGTTTCTCGGTGGCGCCGCGGCCGTGGCGGGCGCAGCCGGCAGCATTCCCGCGCTGGCGCAGGACGCATTGCTCGAACAGTTGATGCGGCAGAACCAGAATGCCGATTCCGGCGGCGGGTTCGACGCAGCCTCCCGGAATGTCCGGATGCCGAAGGCGAGCCTGCCGACTCTCTCATCAGCGACGGTGGAGACGACCGAGCAGGCCATTCCGCGCTACGAGGCCATCGCCGCGCGCGGCGGATGGCCGCAGATCGCAGGCGGGGGCCGGTTGCGGCTCGGCGCCAAGCATCCCAGCGTGGCGCAACTGCGCGAGCGGCTGATGGTCAGCGGGGACCTCGAATTCAGCAGCAGCAAGGCCGAGGTCTATGACAGTTTCGTCGAGCAGGCCGTGCGCCGCTTTCAGGCGCGGCACGGGCTGAGCATCGACGGCGTCGCGCAGGAACACACGATTGTCGCGATGAACGTGCCGGTCGAGGCGCGGCTCAATCAGCTCAAGGTGAACGTCGCCCGCCTGCGCGCCATCACCAAGGCGCTGCCGGGCCGCTTCGTCATGTGCAACATCCCTGCGGCCCATATCGAGGCGGTGGAGGAAGGCGTCGCCGTCACCCGCCACACGGCAGTGGTCGGCAAGCCGGATCGCGCTTCACCGGAACTGACGAGCCGCATCGTCGAGGTGAATTTCAATCCGTTCTGGACGGTCCCGGTCTCCATCGTGCGGCGCGACCTCGTGCCGATCATGCAGAAAGAGCCGGACTATCTGGTCAAGAACCGCATCCGCATCTTCGACCGGAGCAACAACGAAGTCCCACCGGGGCACATCAACTGGTACTCGCAGGAGGCGGTGAACTACCGCTTCCGCCAGGATCCCGGCAATTTCAATTCGCTCGGCTCGATCCGTATCAACTTCCCGAGCCAGCACGGCGTCTACATGCACGACACGCCGCTCAGGAACCTGTTCGGCGAGGATTTCCGCTTCCATTCGTCCGGCTGCGTGCGGGTGGAGAACGTCCGCGAACTGGTGACCTGGCTGCTGCGCGACACGCCGAACTGGTCGCGACAGGAGATCGACGGCGTGATCGCCAGCGGCGACCGCAAGGACGCGCGCATCGCGCGGCCGATACCGCTGCAATGGGTCTATGTCACCGCCTGGGTCACGCCGGACGGCGTCGTGCAGTTCCGCGACGACATCTACAATCGCGACGGACTGGGCTCCTTCGCCCAGCGGACCTGATCGGCACCACACTTCGCGAAATAAAAAAGCGCCCGCAGTTTGCGGGCGCTTTTTTGTGTCGAGGCGATGCCGATCTGATCGGCATCACGCGCAGTTGTCCCCGCGGACCAGCGATCCGGTTCAATCGGCCATCGGGACCGGCGCCTCGGCCGTCTCTACGTCCAGATAGGCACCGATCGCGGTTCGGGTCTCGGAAAGACGCCGCGCTGCATCCGCGGCTCCGGGCCGGCCGGCGCGCACGCCGATCTTGGTCGAACTGGTGCAGCCATAGGACTGTCCGTCATTGATGCACGGACGCCGCGGTGAACTGAAGAAGTTCACGCGCGTGCAGGAGACGCCGTTGGCCGCACATTGGTCGTTGTAGGCCATGATCGAGCGAATGCGCGCAGGGAGGTTCACGTAACCGAAATTGTATTCGCTGTTCGGGGCAGGGGCGTTGACGTAGCGGTCGTGCCGCAGGCCCATATTGTGCCCCAGCTCGTGGATGAAGCTGTGGTTGGTGATGCAGTTGCGCGCGATAACCGAAAATCCGTAGTCCTTGGTGGCCGCGCTCGGATTTGGAAGGTACCAGGCAATGCCGCAGGACCCGCCCGACTTGCGCAGCAGGGCAACAAGGTCCGACCGCGTTCTCGTCCGCAGCTGGCGTATCCGGTCGAACCGGCTTCCGCTGGTCAGTGCATTGAGGTTGGCGCTGAAGTCGGTGCCTTCGTTGTAGTTGATCGCGGTGGCCCGGGTCAGCACCAGCCTGATCCTGGTGGCGCCACGCGCGAGCGCCTGATTGCCCAGCACAATCGCGAGGTTGATGTCGTTGACGATGTTGGGGGACTGGGCGGCTGCCGCCTGCGTATAGGCCACCAGCACGCGAATCCTCGTCCCGGCGGTCGCTTGCGGCTCCACATCCTGCGGCAAACGGGCGCGCGGCGGCGTAATCACAGGCAGTTCGCCGGTTGGCGCCTGCGGCACAGGATGGGCGTGCTCCGGTGGAAAGCCGTTGGGGTCGATCTCAATGATCCGGTGGATCAGTTTGCTGACGGGCTCGATGCTGAAAACGCGCCTGCCAAGCTGCACCATGCCGGTGATCTGATCGTTGCTGATCACCAGAGTAGCTGTGCTGAACGCGCGTCCGGCAACGTCTCCGGTCCAGGCGACGCCGCCGGTTTCCAGTGCCTCGACCTCGCTGCGCCGGAAGGTGGCGGCGACGTCGGGGAACAGCCGGATGAGCACGGTGCCGTCGAGTTGTTGCGCGCGCTCCGCACGGTTCGGCGCCAGATCGGTCCCCGAAGGAACGAGATGGCGCGCCAGCACTGCCGGATCGAGGCGGACCAAGCGTTCCCGCGCTGGCACTCCCATCGGACTGCGACCGGAGGCTTCGCTTTGCGCAGTCCGGGCGTCAGCGGTGCTCGCCGGCCGGAACAGGTCGGCCGATGCCTCATTCGCACCGAGGAGAAGAACGAGGGCGACCATCGCGCCGGTGAGGCGCAGAATGCGAAAACCATCGTCTGGCAGGTAGCGGCCAATCATCGCAAAGCCTCGCGCAGTTTGGGGGGAGGGGTGAATCGGCGGATCGCAATATCCCGTTACCCGTCGCGGATGGCAAGGCGGTGCGCTGAAACCCACAGCGAAACGTCTGAGGTCTGACGCGGAATCGCCCTGCCGCAGCGTGTACATGGAAGAAAATCCCTGCGACGCAGACCGCTAGATAATGTGGCCAATGCTGGTATGCCTGCCAGGGTTGGCTATCCCTATGTCTGTGTGCTATGGGCGGCTTCCTGTCGTCTGGCCGCTATAGAGCCGACGCCGCAGCCTGTCAGAGAACATTGATGCCGCTCAGCACCGCTTCCCGGACCGAAGCCGCCGATAGCTTTTTCAACGATGGATTGGCCCAGGCCGACCCGGAAATCGCCGAGGCTGTTGCGCTTGAACTCGGTCGTCAGCGCGACGAGATCGAACTGATCGCGTCGGAGAACATCGTCAGCCGCGCCGTGCTGGAAGCGCAGGGTTCGGTGCTCACCAACAAATATGCCGAGGGCTATCCGGGCCGGCGCTATTACGGCGGCTGCCAGTACGTGGATATCGTCGAGCGCCTTGCGATCGAGCGCGTCACGAAGCTGTTCGGATGCACCTTCGCCAATGTGCAGCCGCACTCCGGCGCGCAGGCGAATGTCGCCGCCTTCATGTCCGTGCTCTCGCCCGGCGACACTTTCATGGGTCTTAACCTCGCGGCCGGCGGTCACCTCACGCACGGCTCGCCGGTCAACATGTCCGGCAAGTGGTTCAACGTGGTGCCTTACGGCGTCCGCCCGGACGACCACCGCATCGATTACGACGAGGTGGCGCGGCTGGCGCAGCAGCATCGCCCGAAGCTGATCGTCGCCGGCGGCTCGGCCTATCCGCGCGTGCTCGACTTCCCGCGCTTCCGCGAGATCGCCGACAGCGTCGGCGCGCTGCTGATGGTCGACATGGCGCACTTCGCCGGTCTGGTAGCCGGTGGTGCGCATCCGAGCCCGTTCCCGCATGCGCATATCGTCACCTCGACGACGCACAAGACCCTGCGCGGCCCACGCGGCGGCTTCATCCTCACCAACGATGAAGCGCTGGCGAAGAAGATAAATTCCGCAGTGTTTCCAGGCACTCAGGGCGGTCCGCTCATGCACGTCATCGCCGCCAAGGCGGTGGTGTTCAAGGAAGCGCTGCAGCCCTCGTTCAGAAACTACGCGAAGAACGTCGTCGAAAATGCGAAGGCGCTTGCAGAAGTTCTGAAGTCGAAGGGTCTCGACATCGTCTCCGGCGGTACCGACACGCATCTGATGCTGGTCGATCTTCGGCCGAAGCGGCTCACCGGCAAGGTGGCGGAGGCGGCACTGGGCCGCGCCCACATCACCTGCAACAAGAACGGCATCCCGTTCGATCCCGAGAAGCCGCAGACGACTTCCGGCATCCGCCTGGGCACGCCGGCCGGCACCACCCGCGGCTTCGGGGTCTCGGAGTTCCAGCACATCGGCGAACTGATCACCGAGGTGCTCGACGTGCTCTCCCAAAAGGAGGCCGACGAGGACTCGCTGGTGGAAGCCACGGTCCGCGAGAAGGTGAAGAAGCTGGTGGCGCGGTTCCCGATCTATAACGGCTGACGCGAGAGCGATAATGCGGTGTCCTACCTGTTCCAGCCTCGATACCCAGGTCAAGGATTCGCGGCCGACGGAGGACTCCGCGGCGATCAGGCGGCGGCGCGTATGCCTCGCCTGCGGGTTCCGCTTCACCACTTTCGAGCGCGTGCAACTGCGTGAACTGATCGTGCTCAAGCGCAACGGCCGTCGCGTTCCGTTCGATCGCGACAAGCTGCAGCGGTCGGTGCAGATCGCGCTCCGCAAGCGCCCGGTCGAGCCGGAGCGCATCGAGCATCTGGTGTCGAAGGTGGTGCGCGAACTCGAGAGCCTCGGGGAATCGGAGATCACGACCGAGACCATCGGCGAGGCGGTGATGGAGAACCTGCGGGGGCTGGACGACGTCGCTTACGTCCGCTTCGCCTCGGTCTACCGCAATTTCCGCGAGGCGCGCGACTTCAACGTCGTGGTCGGCGAGCTGCGCCGCGACGAACAGGCGGAGCCTGTCGCGGAACTCCGGAAATGATGCTGGTGCCACGGGCGCCGCCGCGGACCGATCCGCGGCTGGACACCTGGTTCATGGACATGGCTATCACGGTGAGCCGCCGGATGATGGGCCGGACTTGGCCCAATCCGTCGGTCGGGGCCGTGCTGGTGCGCTTCGATGCCGACGGTCCGGTCGTGGTCGGGCGCGGATGGACCGCGCCGGGTGGGCGGCCCCACGCGGAAACCGAGGCCCTGCGCCGCGCCGGCGAGGCGGCAAACGGGGCGACGCTTTATGTGACACTCGAGCCGTGCTCGCATCATGGCCACACGCCGCCCTGCGCGGATGCGGTCGTGGCCGCCGGTGTGCGCCGGGTGGTTGTCGCAGTCGACGACCCCAATCCGCTGGTCGCCGGCGCCGGCTATGCGCGGTTGCGCGATGCAGGCATTGCGGTCGAGCGAGGAGTCGGTGCGGTCGAGGCCGGCCGCATTCTCGCCGGCCATCTGCGACGGATGCGCGAGAAGCGACCGCAGGTGCTGCTCAAGCTCGCGGTCTCGGCGGATGAGAAGATCGGCCTGCCGAACCGGCGCCCGGTCGCGATCACCGGGCCGGAAGTGCAGGTGCGGGTCCACCTTATGCGGGCGGCGAGCGATGCGGTCCTCGTCGGCGTCGGGACTGCGCTGGCCGACGATCCGTTGCTGACCTGCCGCCTGCCGGGGATGGCGAACCGTTCACCGGTGCGCGTCATCCTGGATACGCATCTGCGGCTGCCATTGACGAGCAGGCTCGTTGAAAGCATCGCGACCGCCCCGGTCTGGGTGGTGGCCGGCCCCGATGCGGCGGCCGACCGCGAAGCCGCGCTCCGCGACCGCGGCGTGCAGGTTTTCCGCTCGCCGGCCGCGAGCGGACTGCTCGATTTGGGGGCCGCGCTGGAATTGCTTGCCGGCAAGGGTCTGACGCGGTTGATGGTGGAGGGCGGTTCGATCCTGGCCGCGCGGCTCGCCCAGGCCGATCTGGTCGACGAGTTCGCGGTCTCGCGCGCGCCGAAGGTGATCGGTCCCGATGGGGTCGATGCGCTTGAGGGCGTGCCGCTCTCGACATTCACCGCGTCGCCGCGCTTTGTTTCCCGCGGGATAGAGGCGCTTGGCGTCGACACGCTCGAAGTGTTCGATCGGGTTGGATAGATGTTTACGGGTATCGTGACCGACGTTGGGGAAGTGCTGGCCGTCGAAGTGCGGGCGCAAGGTTTGCGCCGGCTCACCATCGGCTGCCGCTACGAACCGGAGACGATCGCCATCGGGGCGTCGATCGCCTGTTCGGGCGTCTGCCTGACGGTCGTGTCCACCGAGATGCGCGGCAACCGCCCGGCGTTCCAGGCCGATGCCGCCGCCGAGACGCTTGCCATCACAACGGTCGGCGGCTGGGCCGTGGGGACGCGCATCAACCTGGAGCGCGCGCTCAAGATCGGGGACGAACTCGGGGGCCATATGGTCGCCGGCCATGTCGATGGCGTCGCCGAACTTGAGGGGCGGGAAGACCTGCCGGACATGGCGCGTCTGACCTTCCGCGCGCCGCCGGAACTGGCGCGTTTCATCGCCCCCAAGGGATCGGTGGCGCTCGATGGCGTCTCGCTCACGGTGAACGCCGTCGAGGGAGACCGGTTCTCGACCCTGATCATCCCGCATACGCTGTCGGTGACGACTTTCGGCGCCCTGCGCGCCGGCGCGCAGGTGAACCTGGAGGCCGACGTGATGGCCCGCTACGCGGCCCGGCTTCTCGACGCGCGCTAGGACTTTCCTGCCCCGACGCCGCCACTCCGAGGTCCGAAGGGCGTCCCGCAGGAGACAATCCGGGCGCGGGGGGCAGGTCTGCCGCGAATGGCGAGGCGTTTTTCGTGAAACGCCTTGCCGGGGGGGCGGCGGGATTGCTACTGAGCCAGCGAACTTTCCGAACCAAGGACGCACCCGCATGGCTGAGCCGCGCCGCCGCGCCAGCGGCTTCGACAATGTCCAGGGAGCCCGTGTCCTGGTGGTCGAAGCCCGCTTCTACGATGATGTCTCCGACGCCCTGTGGACGGGGCTCAAGCGCGTGTTCGACGCCGAGGGCGTGACCGTCGACCGGATCAATGTCCCCGGCGCGCTGGAAATCCCGCAGGCTCTGGCCTTTGCGCTCGATGCCGCGGCCAAGGCCGGGCAGCCTTACGACGCCGCAGTGGCGCTCGGCTGCGTCATCCGCGGCGAGACCAGCCACTACGACATCGTCGCGGGCGAGTCCGCGCGTGCTTTGATGGACCTCGCCATCAGCCGCGGCACGCCGATCGGCAACGGCATCCTGACCGTGGACACGGAAGCACAGGCTTTCGCGCGGGCGAGCCACAATCAGCGCGACAAGGGCGGCGACGCCGGCCGCGCGGCATTGTCACTGCTCGCGCTCAAGCGTAATTTTGCGGCCGGCCGCTGAGGTCGTCATGTCTCAAGCCACGCGCAGCACAGGTCCCCAACGCGAGGAGCGCAAGGCGAACCGCCGCGGTGCGGCGCGCCTCGCCGCCGTGCAGGCGCTTTACCAGATGGACGTGGCGGGCACCGGGCTCAACGAGGTGTTCGCGCAGTTTGAGAGCCACTGGATCGGCCAGGAAGTCGAAGGCTCGCAGTACCTGCCGGCCGAAGCGGCGTATTTCCGGGTGATCGTGGGCGGCGTGCTGGATGACCAGCGCGCGCTGGACCAGACAATCGACCAGGCGCTCAACAAGGGCTGGCCGCTCAGGCGCATCGAGGCGCTGATGCGGGCGGTGATGCGCGCGGGCGCCTTTGAACTCAAGCATCGCAAGGACGTGCCGGCGCGCGTCGTGGTCTCCGAATATGTCGACATCGCGCATGCGTTCGTCGGCAAGGACGAGACCGGCATGGTCAATGCCGTGCTCGACGACCTTGCGCGGCAGATGCGGTCCGACGACTTCGGACCGGGGCCGGAGCAGCATTCGTGACGACGGACAAGGGCTCGGGGCTGTCTGGCGAGGACCGGCTGATTGCGCGGCACTTCCAGCCGATCGCCCGCCATCCCGGCGCGCTCGGGCTGCATGACGACGCTGCTTTCTTCACGCCGCCGCCGGGCTTCGACCTCGTGCTCACCAAGGACATGCTCGTCGGCGGGGTGCATTTCTTCAACGACGATCCGGCGGATGCGGTCGCGCGCAAGGCGCTGCGCGTCAATCTTTCCGACCTTGCCGCAAAGGGTGCGGACCCGGCGGGATTTCTGCTGGCGCTTGGACTGCCATCGGATGCCGACGAGGCGTGGCTCGAGGCGTTTGCGGCCGGACTGGCCGCGGACGCGGAGCAGTATGGCTGCCCGCTGTTCGGCGGCGACACCGTTCGCTCGCCCGGTGCTGCCATCGTCTCGGTGACGGCGTTCGGGACGCTGCCGTCCGGCGCGATGGTCCATCGCGCGGGCGCCAGCGCCGGCGACCGCGTGCTGGTGACCGGCACCATCGGCGATGCGGCGTTGGGTCTCGTTATGCGCAGCGATGCGCTGCGCGCCGACAAGTGGCAGCTTGCGCCAGCGGAGCGTGAATACCTCGCGCGGCGCTATCTGTTGCCCGAGCCCAGGACTGCCTTCGCAGCGGCCGTCCGTGCGCATGCCTCCGCCGCGATGGATGTGTCCGATGGCCTCGCAGGCGACTTCGCAAAACTGTGCCGCGAGTCCGGCGTTTCGGCCGACATCGAGGCGGATCGCGTGCCGCTATCACCCGCGGCGCGGAAGGCCGTCGCGGCCGATGCGGATGCGCTGCGCGTGGCGCTTACGGGCGGCGACGACTACGAGATCGTTTTGACAGCGGCCCCGGCAAAGGTTGCGGCGCTGACGGCGGCCGCCGCGGCGGCTGGTATCGCCTTGGCGGAGATCGGGCGCGTGACCGCGGGCGCCGGCACGCCGCGCTTTCTGGATTCGGCCGGAAGGCCGCTTGATTTGGGACAGGGCTCGTTCAGTCACTTCTGAGCGGGCAGAAACGGGAGAGAAACAAGATGACGGACCAGGCAGTGGCGAAGCCGGCAGCGCCTGTGGCGTGGGGCTCGGGCGCAAACACGCGCGAGGGCATGCTGCGCCGGTGGTATCCGACGATCGAGGACTTGCGGCGGCGCGCCAAGCGCCGGGTTCCGAGTTTCAGCTACGACTATGTCGATGGCGCCGCGGGTGAGACGGAGCCGAATGCGGCGCGCAATGTCTCCGCGCTCAATGCGGTCGAGATCGTGCCGCGCTTCGGCGTCGAGAACTTCACCGCATCGACCGAAGTCGAACTGTTCGGCCGCCGTTATTCGATGCCGATCGGCATCGCGCCGATGGGTCTGCCGGGCCTGATGTGGCCGGGCGGCGAGGAAATTCTCGCCAAGGCGACGCAGAAGGCGCGCGTCCCGTTCACGCTCGGAAGCTCTGCCGGCGCGCCGGTCGAGCGGATGGCGGAACTCGCGCCGGACGTGATCTGGTTCCAGCTTTATCGCATGCCGCGCAACGATCTCGCGGTGAACTTCGACATGGCCAAGCGCGCCGAGGCCTGCGGCGTGCATGTGCTGGTGCTGACGCTCGACGTGCCGGCGCGCACCAAGCGGCCGCGCGAACTGCGCAACGATCTCGTCATTCCGTACCGGCCGAACCTAAAGACCGTCTACGAGGTCGCGACATCGCCGATGTGGCTGATGGCGCTGCTCAAGGCCGGCCAGCCGGGATTCGCCAACTACAAGCGCTACGCGGGCGAGAACCCCAAGCATGCCGAGGTCTCCGGCTTCGTGAAGCGCGAGGTGAGCGGCTCGTTCACCTGGGAAGAGGTCAAGCGCTTCCGCGATGCCTGGCCGCGCGCGTTGGTCGTGAAGGGACTGCTGCATCCGGAGGACGCGGAAAAGGCGATTGAACTCGGCGTCGACGGCATCCAGGTCTCGAACCACGGTGGCCGCCAGCTGGAGGCCGCACCGGCGGCCATCGACGTGCTGCCGGCGATTGCCAAGCAGGTCGGCGACCGTGCCACGGTGCTGTTCGACGGCGGCGTTCGCAGCGGCGTCGATGTGGTGCGCGCGCTGGCGCTCGGCGCCAAGACGACGCTGACGGGCCGTCCCTGGATGTACGCGCTCGGCGCTCTCGGCGACGAGGGGCCGAACCATCTCTGCGAGTTCTTCCAGGAAGAAATCCGTGCGGCCCTGCGGCAGTGCGGCGTGCGCAACCTGTCGGATGCCCGCAATCTCACCATCCGTCATCCGAACGCCTACACGTTCGGCTGACGGAACACCGGCGGTTCTTCAGCGCGCCGCTGGCGGGCCGCCGGTGGTGGGGAACTGATGATAACGACAACCGGGCAGGGCGGTCTCGACCGCCCTCCCGCTCTGGAAACGCTCTTGAAAACAATAAATGCAACCGCAGATGCTGCCTGAAGGCGGAACATCGCGCGTTGTTCCGGGCGGGAGCCCGACGCACTCAGGACAGCCACGTAAATGACAGCGGTGACGGAAGGGCCGGACGCACCGGCGTTCGACGATCGCCTGGCGCGGCGCAACGCGCTCATCCTCGGCGTGGCGCAGGCGCTCGGAAACGCCAACAACGTGATTCTGATCGGCACCGGCAGCATCGTGGGGATGACGCTGGCGCCGGAGAAGGCGCTCGCGACCCTGCCGCTCAGCGTCTACGTGGTCGGTCTCTGGCAGGGCACCCTGCCGATGGGAATGCTGGCGCGCCGCTATGGCCGGCGTGCGGCTTTTCAGGTCGGCACCGCCTGCGGCGTGCTGACCGGGATCCTCTGCTGCCTTGCCGTGCTGTGGGGTTCGTTCCCCCTGTTCACCGTCGGCGCGTTCTTCACGGGCTTCTATGCCGCCGCCCAGCAGGCCTACCGTTTCGCGGCGGCGGATACCGCAAGCCCGGCGTTCAGACCGAAGGCGATCTCCTGGGTCATGGCGGGAGGGGTGGGGGCCGCCGTGCTCGGCCCGCAGATCGTGATCTTCACCGAGGGCCTATGGCAGCCCTACACGTTCGCCGTCACCTACCTGTTTCAGGCGGCGCTGGCGGTCGTTGCTGCCATCGTGACCTCCTTCGTGAAGATCCCGCGCCCCCCGCAACTGGGACAGGGGCAGAAGGGGCGGCCGATGAAGGAAATCGCCACCCAACCCCGCTTTATCGTTGCGGTCGCGTGTGGCGCGGTCAGCTATTTCATCATGAACCTGCTGATGACGTCGGCGCCGCTGGCGATGATCATGTGCGGACATTCGATCCGCGACGCCAGCCTCGGCATTCAGTGGCACGTGCTCGGCATGTTCGCGCCGAGCTTCTTCACCGGAAGCCTGATCTCGCGTTTCGGCGCGGAGCGCGTCACCGCGGTCGGCCTCGTTCTGCTGGCGGGGAGCGCGGTCGTCGATCTTTCAGGGATCACGGTCACGCATTTCTGGGTCGGCCTCGCGCTGCTCGGCGTCGGCTGGAACTTCGGCTTCATTGGCGCGACCGCCATGGTGACGCAGTGCCATCGGCCGGAGGAGCGCACCCAGGTGCAGTCGTTCAACGACTTCCTGGTGTTCGGCTGCATGGTGTTCAGTTCGTTCGGTTCGGGGAGCCTTCTGGTCCTCTACGGCTGGAGCGCGGTCAACCAGCTTGCCTTCCCGGTGATTCTCGCGGCCGGCCTGCTGCTGGCGTGGTTCATGTTCCGCGGGCAGGCCCGGCCGGCCTGAACGAGCGGGCCTCGAGTCCAAATCGTGGCCATTTCGGGCCCGAATGGCGGGGGTTTCTCCGGATTCGCCATCAATCCGGCCAATTCAGTCGTTGCGCGGCCGATACCTTTTTGGCAATGTCCGCGCCACTTCGACGAAGGGGGCTGCTGCAGGCACCGTTGCGTCTGAAAAGCCGGGCAAACCGGTGGACGGAGGACGTGCGCCTTTCGAGCCCACAACCAATCAAGGTGGAAGCATGATAGCTTTGTGGGCCATCATAGTGTGTGGCGCGCTGTCGATCGTATATGGCGTCTGGGCGATCCAGTCGGTCATGGCCTCGGATGCCGGCAATGCGCGGATGCAGGAAATCGCCGCCGCGATCGCCGAGGGCGCGAAGGCCTACCTCAAGCGGCAATACATCACCATCGCCGGCGTGGGCGTGGTGATCTTCGTGGCGATCTGGCTGCTGCTCGGCGGCCTGGTCGCGATCGGCTTCCTCATCGGTGCGGTTCTCTCCGGCGTCGCCGGCTTCATCGGCATGAACGTCTCGGTGCGGGCCAACGTCCGCACGGCGCAGGCCGCGACCCGCTCGCTGGCCGATGGCCTGGACGTTTCGTTCAAGGCCGGCGCGGTGACCGGCATGCTGGTGGCGGGGCTCGCTCTGCTCGGCGTTGCCATCTACTACGCCATCCTCACCAAGATGCTCGGCTATGCGCCGACCAGCCGCACCGTGATCGATGCGCTGGTGTCGCTCGGCTTCGGCGCCTCGCTGATCTCGATCTTCGCGCGTCTCGGCGGCGGCATCTTCACCAAGGGCGCTGACGTCGGCGCCGACCTCGTCGGCAAGGTGGAAGCCGGCATTCCGGAGGACGATCCGCGCAACCCGGCGACCATCGCCGACAACGTCGGCGACAATGTCGGCGACTGCGCCGGCATGGCCGCCGACCTGTTCGAGACCTATGCCGTGACGGTGGTCGCGACCAT
>Ga0182739_1000761_pt1 | contig 37644 bp, 36 predicted proteins | sample eDN5th30CBELigBY_FD_128873 | JGI IMG/M metagenome (GOLD analysis project Ga0182739, IMG submission 128873) | Enriched backyard soil microbial communities from Emeryville, California, USA - eDNA 5th pass 30_C BE-Lig BY (version 2) (version 2) | ecosystem: Environmental > Terrestrial > Soil >... | reverse complement strand
GCCGCCTTCGGCGCAATCCGATCGCGAGATGAGACGCGCGACGATCGCCTCCCCGATAATGGGAGGCGGCGCCGCGTGGCTTAACGGAGCGGGTACGTGCGACGTCGAGGGAATGCGCGTTTCAGCAGCATGAGACCTTTCATTTTCGACTCCGCTGGTCGCCCTCTTCCTCGTCATCGAGAAGGATGCGCTCGGCGGCTCCTTCCAGGTCTTCGTACTGGCCGCTCTTCAGCGACCAAAGGAATGCAGCGAGAGCCGTACCGCCCAGCAAGAGCGCCAGCGGGACCAGGAAAATGAGGCTGGTCATTGCGCGGGCTCCACCGCGATGTCGCCTTTGACTGAGCGTACCCGTGAGGGATCGGTCGCGTGCGGAATGTTCTTTCCCGCCTTGAGGCGCAGAGCATTCGCCACGACGAGGACGGAGGACAGCGACATGGCGAGTGCCGCGACAAGCGGGGTGACATAGCCGGCGATTGCGATCGGCAAGGCGATCGCATTGTAGGCCGTTGCCAGCGCGAAATTCTGTCGCACGATTTGGCCGGCCTCGCGCGATATTGCGAGCGCCGTGGGCACCGCGACCAGGCTATCGCGAAGGAAGACGAAATCCGCCGCGCTGCGGCCAATATCGGCGGCGTTCGCCGGCGCGATCGAGACATGGGCCGCGGCGAGCGCCGGCGCGTCGTTGAGCCCGTCGCCGACCATCAGCACCTTGCGACCCTCGGACGCCAGGTCGTCGAGCCTTCCGACCTTCGCAGCCGGCAGAAGCCCGGCGTCGAAATCGTCGATGCCGAGCCTCAGGGCAACGGCCGTGACCGCGCCGGGTGCATCGCCGGAAAGGATCGAAATGCGGAGACCCGCCTCGCGCAGCACCTCAATGGCCTCACGGGCCTGCGGCCGCAACGTATCCTCGAAGGCAAAGCGAGCGACCAGCGTCCCGTCACGGCTGAGTACCGTGCCTTCGGCATGCGCCTGTCCGGCTTCGGCCAGCGCCCAGTCAGCGCGGCCGAGCCGGTAGAGGTTCCCGCCGATGCGCGCCTCGATACCGACCCCCGGCTGCTCGACCACATCGGCAAGACCAGTATCGGCAAGACCGGCATCGGCAGGCGGTGCCGCAGCGGCGATTGCTTTCGACACGGGATGGTTGGACAGGCTGGCGATCCGGGCCGCGATCGCGAGATCGCGGGGGGCAATCGCGTCCCCGTCGACCAGTTGCAGCCTGCCGAGGGTCAAGGTTCCCGTCTTGTCGAATACCGCGATGTCGCTCTCGGCCAGCCGTTCGATGGCCGAACCGTCCTTGACCATAATGCCGTTCTCAAACAGGCGGCGGGCCGCCACCACTTGCACGATCGGCACCGCAAGGCCCAGCGCGCAGGGGCAGGTGATGATGAGGACGGCGATGGCGACGGTGATGGCGCGGTGCCATTCGCCTGTCGCCATCATCCAGCCAAGGAAGGTGAGAAGCGCGACGCTGTGGACCACCGGCGAGTAGAGCGCGGCAGCCCGGTCGGCAAGGCGTCGGTAGCGCGCGCGCCCGCCCTCGGCCGCCTCCATCAGTCGCACCATCTCGGCCAGGAATGAGTTTTCGACGCGCGCCGAGGCTTTGATCGTCAGCGGGCCGGTGAGGTTGAGCGTTCCCGCCTGCACGGATGAGCCCGGCGTAGCGCGGCGCGGCGCGCTTTCGCCGCTCGTCAACGCGCAGTCGAGGTCGGAAGCCCCTTCCGTCACAACGCCGTCGACCGGAATGCGGTCGCCGGCGGCGAGCATGATGCGCATGCCCGGCTCGATCTCCCCGACCGCCAGATAGTCGCGACCTCCGTCATCGCGCAGTATCGTCGCGCCGCGCGGTGCGAGACGGGCCAGGCCGCGCACGGCGGTGCGCGCCTTTTCGCGCATCACATGATCGAGCGTGCGCCCGATCAGCAGAAAGAAGATCAGCGCAGTCGCAGCATCGAAATAGGCGTGAGGGCCGTTATGGATCGTGTCGTACAGGCTGAGGCCGAATGCGAGGCAGACGCCGATCGAGATCGGCACGTCCATATTGGTGCGGCCGCGGCTGAGCGCCGACCAGGCTGAGACAAAGAAGATGCGGCCGGAATAGACGAGGCAGAGCAGCGCGAGGGCCGCGGAAATCCAGTGAAAGACGTGCCGGGTCGTCGGTTCGGCGCCGGACCAGACCGATACCGACAGCAGCATGATGTTCATGGCCGAGAAACCGGCAACCGCCAGAGCCCGGATCAGGCGACCGAACTCCGGGTCCTTGCGCCCCGCGTCCGCTTCTGTCAGATGTCCGGGAAAGCCGAGTTTCTCAAGCGCGTCCAGCAGGTCGGGCGGTTCGTCGCCACGCCACTTCACGCTGACCCGCTTCGTCGACAGGTTGACCCGGACATGCTCGACGCCCGGGATCCGCGACAGCCCCTTCTCCACCGTCCGGATGCAGCCCGCGCAATGGACGCCGGGAACGGACAGTTCCGTCTGGTGTAGCCCCTGCTCGAGCGCCCTGCTGGCGATCCGGACTTCCTGGCGCGCCGCCGAGGCGCCGGCGCTCGCTTGGGCAGCAGCCACAAGCCCCCGGCCGTTCATCTGATCGCCCGGTAGCTATGCCAGGTGGCATGGCCGAGGAGCGGAAAGACGACCACGAGGCCGACAAGACCCGTGGCGAGGCTGGCCACGGAAAGGACGAGCACGATCGCACCCCACATGAGCATGACCGGCAGATTGTTCCAGACCAGAGAAATGCTGGTGCCCATAGCGGTGAAGGCGTCGGTCTTTTCTGCAAGCAGCATGGGGATGGCGAAGGTGCTGATAGCGAAGGAGAAGGCGGCGAACAGGCCACCGACCACCGTACCGACCAGCAGCATGCCCCAGCCTTCCGGGGTGGTGACAAGCATGGGCAGGATGTCGTCGAAGCCGGGAAACGGCCTCACACCGAAGAACAAGGCATAGATGATGACGGCCGCGCGCATCCACACCAGCATCAGGAGACACAGGATCGCGCCGGTGAACCAGACCTGCGCGCCGGACGCGGCCCGCACGATAATCATGCGGCCGAGACTCAGTGGCTGGCCGGTCTCAAGGTCGCGGCTCTTCTGATACAGGCCGATCGCGAGGAGCGGGCCGACCACCATGAAGCCGGCGAGCGCCGGCAACAGGATATAGTCGAGGTGGAAGCGGAAAAGTCCCCATATGATGGCGGCTGAGAGGACAAACACGAGCAGCCCGTAGGCCAAGCTCAACGAAGGGCTCTGCCAGAGGTCGCGCCAGCCCGCAGCGAGCCAGCCGAACGCCGCGCGGGGCGGCAGGTTGCGCCGCCGCTGCATGGCAAGAGGGAGCGAGGCGGTTTCGGTCTTCTCGGTCATTGTCATGTTGCCCTCCCTCAGCACGCAGACCGGGCGGCCCGGAACATCCCGTCCTCGCCGGGGGCCTTCACGTGCGGCACGCAATCGGGCTGGGAATCGAGCGCGACATAGACAAGGTGCGCATTGGCCGCAACGAGAAGCACCAGCCCCGCACCGGCGATCAGCAGCGAGACGAGCTTCCAGTTGACCCGCGCCGCACGTGGAGGATGGATGGAAACCATCACGGCTTGCCCTGGCGAAGCGTGCCCACGTAGAGCGTGAGCAGCTTGATGTCGGCCGGAGAGAACCGCCCTTCCCAATGCGGCATGTGGCCCTGGCGACCGGAATGGATCGAGGTGTAGACCGACCGCTCGTCGCCGCCATAGATCCAGGTATCGTCGGTGAGGTCGGGCGCGCCCATTTCGGTCATCCCGCGGCCATTCTCGCCATGGCACGCCGCGCAATTGGCGGCAAAGGCCTCCTTGCCAGCCGCAACGCGCGCCCGGTCTGCTTCGGAGAGATTCTGGCCGGACAGCGAGCGGACATAGGCGGCGACGCTGCGCACCGCCTCACGGTCGAGAATGCCGTCCCGGCCGAACGCCATCATCTGCGAGACGCGCGTCTCCGGATGTGTCGAGTTGATGCCGACACGGATCGTCTCCGCCAGCGTCTGCGGATCGCCTCCCCACAGCCACGCCCCGGCGGCAAGGCTGGGATAGCCAGGACCGCCGGCGCCGTTCGCGCCGTGGCAGACGGCGCAATTGTCATTGAAGAGCGTGCGTCCGGTGTCACGCACATGCCGCATCAGTTCCTCGTCGGCGGCGATCTCCGCGAAATCCGCCGCCGCGATCCGATCCGTCCACACCGCACGTGCGGCCGCGGCATCGGCGACCTGACGCGTCACCACGTCGCGCTGGTCGATGCCGAGCAGCCCTTTCGTATAGGTCCAGCCCAGCGGCCACGCCGGCATCAGAATCCAATAGACGATGGAAAAGAGCGTGGTGGCGGCAAGGAAAAAGATAATGACACGCGGGACAGGCGTATCGAGTTCCTCGATGCCGTTCCATTCGTGTCCGGTCGTCATCTGGCCCGTGACAGGATCGTGCTTCTCGGTTCCCACCATCTAATCCTTCGGCCGGTCATCGTCGTCGAGAATGCTGCGTTTGGCGCGATCGAAACGCTTCCGGTTTGATGGCCAGAAAACATAGACGAGAACGCCGATGAAAAACGCGATCAGGTAGAACAGGCCCCAGCTCTTCGCGAAGGCGACGAGCGATTGATGGTCGAAGCCCATGCCGCCTCACTCCTGTGTCCGCTCGGCTTGTCGATGAGCGGCGTCCGTAAGTCGGCCGAGGATCTGAAGATAGGCCACGAGCGCATCCATCTCGGTCGGCCGGCCTGGATCGCCGTCGAACACCCGCACATTGGTCGCCTGACCATACCTTTCGGTGACGCCTGCGGCATGCGGGCTGTCGGGATTGGCCTGACCGTAGGCGTCGGACGTGGCGTTGGCGATCATCTCGGCCGTGTAAGGCACGCCGAGTGTGCGCTGCGCGGCCAGATGTCGGCCCAGATCATCGACCCTCAGGGTATTGCGCTGCAGCCAGCCATAACGTGGCATGACAGACGCGGGCACCACGTCGCGCGGATTGATGAGGTGCGCAACATGCCAGGCGTCGGAATACTTGCCACCGACGCGCGCCAGATCCGGACCGGTCCGTTTCGAGCCCCACAGCATCGGGTGGTCGTATTGCGACTCCACCGCCAATGAGAAGGGGCCGTAGCGTTCGACCTCATCGCGCAATGTGCGAATCATCTGCGAGTGGCAGGCATAACACCCCTCGCGGACGTAGATGTTGCGGCCGGCGAGTTCCAGAGGCGTGTAGACACGCATGTCTGGCGCCTCCTCCACGGTCTCGTGAATGGTGAACAGCGGCGCGATCTCGACAAGGCCGCCGATCGAGGCAACGCCGATGATGGCGAGCACGAAGCCGATGGCGCTGCGCTCCAGTTTCCGGTGAAAAGTCGGCATCGCCTACTCCGCCGGCTGGACGGCCGCGCGGGCCGGCTGAAGGGCGGGCAAGTCCGTCTCTTCGCCGGAGACCTGCGATCGCGCCATGCGGATCGTCATGGCGATGTTGTAGGCTCCAACGATCGCGCCGATCAGGAACAGCAGCCCGCCGGCGGCGCGCGCGATGTAGTACGGATGCATCGCCTCCATGCTCTCGATGAAAGAATAAGCGAGCGTGCCGCTGTCGTTGTATGTGCGCCACATCAGGCCCTGGATGATGCCCGAGTTCCACATCGCGAAGACGTAGATGATGGTTCCCGCCAGGGCGAGCCAGAAGTGGACCTCGACGAGCTTCGACGAGTACATGCGGTCCTGCTTCCACATCCACGGTACGAGCGCATAGAACGAGCCGAAAGTGATCATCGCCACCCAGCCAAGCGCGCCGGCATGGACGTGGCCGACGGTCCAGTCCGTATAATGCGAGAGAGAGTTGACGGCCCGGATGGCCATGAACGAGCCCTCGAAGGTCGAAAGCCCGTAGAAGACCGCGGCCACCATCATGAAGCGCAGCGTCGCGTCGTCGCGCACCTTGTGCCAGGCGCCGTTCAGCGTCGCGAGCGCGTTGCCGGCCGAGGCCCACGACGGCACGAGCAGAACGACCGAGAAGGTCATGCCCAGCGTCTGCACCCATTGCGGCAGGGCCGTGTAATGCAGGTGGTGCGAGCCCGCCCACATGTACAGGAACGTGATGCCCCAGAAGCTGATGATGGACAGGCGGTAGGAGAAGATCGGTCGCCCGGCCCGCTTGGGCAGATAGTAGTACAGCATTCCGAGGAAGCCGGCGGTCAGGAAGAAAGCCACCGCGTTATGGCCGTACCACCACTGCACCATCGCGTCCTGCACGCCGGAGAAGACGGTGTAGCTCTTGGCCTGTCCCCAGGAGATCGGGAGCGCCAGGTTGTTGACGATGTGCAGTATCGCCACGACCAGGATGAAGGCCATGTAGTACCAGTTGGCGACATAGATGTGCGGTTCTTTGCGCCGCTGAAGCGTGCGGATATAGATGAGGAAATAGACCACCCAGACGACGACCAGCAGAATGTCGACGTACCATTCCGGCTCGGCATATTCCTTGGATTGGGTGATTCCCATCAGGTAGCCGCTGGCGGCCAGCACGCAGAACAGATTGTAGCCGATCAGCACGAACCACGGGCTGAACTGGTCGGGCAGCCGGGCCCGCGAGGTGCGCTGGAGAACATGGAAAGAGGTGGCGATCAGCGCATTGCCGCCGAAACCGAAAATGACCCCGCTCGTATGCACGGGCCTGATGCGGCCGAAACTCGCCCAGGCCGCGTCGAAGGTCAGGTCGGGCCAGGCGAGTAGCGCCGCCACCCACACACCGAAGAACATGCCGACCACTGCCCACGCCATGGCCAGCACGATGCCGGCCTTGGTGGGTTCGTCGTAATATTGCGAAAGGCGCTCCTGGCCTGGTTCGGGATCATAATAGCCCCGCGCGAGGACGATCAGTCCGCCAAGGCCGAACAGCAGGACAATGACTCCCTGCATTCCCATCACATCGTCGCGCCCAGCGGCGGCCATGGCGATGCCGATGAACGCAAAGAATGCGGAAACGAGCATCGCCAGCTGGCGCTCGTTGGTGGTCAGGGTCGCAACCATGCCGCAGTCTATTCTCCAGATCGGTCAAAGGCGAAGAACCGGATTCGGCCAGTCCCTGCCTGGACGATGGCGTGCTTACGCATGATACGCCTGTTTTGTATTATCGTTGTGCAATGCGGATCAACATAAACCGGCACCTCGGGACGCACCGGAAGAGCGACGACGCCGACGCGGTCATTTGACCGGCGTGGAAGTAGCGGGCGGGGCGCGCCGGCGTGATGTTCAGCGTCTGACTGACCGACAAATGCGTCGCCTGCGCCAAGGCGCATCGGCATCTCGAACAGGGCGGGCACACGGTCTGGGAGGTGTTCGAGAGGGAGCATGCCGGCTTCATTCCCTATGCCGGACGCTTCGACGGCTTCCACTGCATTCCGCCCCGATGTCGAAGACCTGCACGGCACGCTTCGGCAACAATACATACACAAACCTGGATTTCTCAAACCTGCTGGCGCGACTCTGGAGATCTTTCATGCAGCGCTCTATCCACGATGGCGCTGCAAAGGGTGAAGAGAATCGTAAGCCATATTGCGGCGCAAGCTAAAGGCGTGAAGCACTGCTTCATTGATTCAGATCAAGTCGACGGCGGACTTTCGGATCGGGCAACGGCGAATCCGTCACGAGGGCACCCGGCGAACGCCTCTCGCGCGCTTTGACTTGCGCCTGATCCGGAGGAGGCATTCGCCGCCGTGCTTGCGCAAGCGAGCACGGAGGCCAAAAGCATGTGACCGCCTGATATTCGTATTGATCGGCTATTCCGATCAGCGATCGGTGCTTCCGATTTGATCGGCGGGCCCTCCGCATCATTTAAAAGCGCAAATTCCTCCCGAGAGAGATTGCGCCATGCTTGCGGTTACGCCTTCAGATATTGCCCTGCCCCGCACCGACCTGCTGATCGGTGGGGAATGGGGCGGTGCCGCGAGCGGCCGGCGCTTTGAAACGCTCAATCCCGCGACAGAGGACACCATCGTCGATGTTGCGCAGGCCGATGCCGCTGACATCGATGCAGCGGTCGCCGCGGCCCGCAAGGCGTTCGAGCACGGCGCCTGGCCGGCTATGAGCGGCGCCCAACGCGGCCGCATTCTGAATCGGCTCGCCGCGATCATCCGCGAGTGCGGCGAGGAACTGGTGCATCTCGAAGCGATCGATGCGGGTAAGCCGCTCGCGGCGACACGGCGCATGGACCTGCCAGCGACGATCGACACGCTCGAATACTACGCTGGCTGGGCCGACAAGCTGGTGGGCGATGTCGTCCCCGCGAGGCCGGACGCGCTTACCACGGTGCGCCGCGTGCCGGTCGGCGTGGTGGCGGTGATCGTGCCGTGGAATTTCCCGCTGATGAACGCGGTATGGAAGGTGGCCCCTGCCCTCGCCTGCGGCTGCACCGTTGTGCTCAAACCAGCAGAACTAACGCCGCTATCGGCTCTCTGGCTCGGCCAGGCGGCTCTGGAGGCCGGCCTGCCTCCCGGTGTGCTGAACATCGTGCCCGGCCTCGGCACGGAGGCGGGCGCGGCGCTGGTCTCCCATCCGGGCATCGACAAGATCGCCTTCACCGGCTCGCCGACGACCGGGCGCTTCATCATGCGGGCGGCGGCGGAGAACATCACCCGCTTCTCGCTGGAACTGGGCGGCAAGTCGCCGAGCGTGGTGTTCGACGACGCCGATCTCGATGCCGCAGTCCGGCAGACCACGTCGGGCGCATTTTTCAATGCCGGCCAGGTGTGCTCGGCAGCGACCCGTATCCTTGTGGATGATGCGATACACGATGCCTTTGTCGAGCGTCTGGCGGCGCGTGTCGCGGGGCTTCGGCTCGGCGATCCGTTCGAGCCTTCGACCTCATGTGGCCCGGTGATCTCGCGGGGCCAGATGCAGCGTGTGCTTTCCTATGCCGAGGCGGGGCTTGCCGAGGGCGCCACCGCGGTCTGCGGGGCTGAGCGCATCGGCAATCGCGGCTTCTTCGTCGCACCAACCGTGTTCACCGGCGTACAGCCCGGCATGAAAATCGCGCGCGAAGAGATCTTTGGCCCCGTGGTCTGCGTGACGCGGTTTTCCGGTGAGCGCGAAGCGGCTGAAATCGCCAACGGGACCGATTACAGCCTCGCGGCCGCGGTATGGACCCGCGACATCGACCGCGCGCATCGGATGACAGATGCGCTGCGTGCCGGAACGGTCTGGGTCAATACTTACGGGCCGACCGACGTGCGCTTGCCGTGGGGCGGAATGGGGGGCGAGTCCGGCATCGGCCGCGACCTCGGCCGCGGTGCGCTCGATAACTACACAGAACAGAAGACCGTTTGGGTGCAGATACGGCCGGCCGCCTGAGGCATGGAGGGGAGCCGGCCGAAAGCGGTGACGCGCGCACGACAGTCTGAAATCGGCGGTGCCGCGGCCCTATTCTACAGCACGATCCGACTGGATCGGGTCGTGCTGTAGAATGCGCATGTCATCTTCGAGATTGACGAATATCCTTCCTGTTTCACTTTATTGAGCGACGTGTTGCGCTCAGCCGCTATGTGACTGTCCAATGCAATATTGGATTCAATGCGCGCGCTGGGCTTTGGCGGCCATTGGTTCATTCAGATTTGTCGCAGCGCCTTCCGTCGATAGTGCATTGCCGAGGATTTGCGCTTCGTCGTGCGGCAAACTGAACGACACCTCGAACCCGTCCGGTGTCATTTGCGACAGAACCAGGTTGCGACGATCGTCCGCCAGCGAGATCCGCCAGGTTCCGAGCGGGAAGACGTAACGCGTGTCTGGATTATGCGTGAACCGCTGAAGCGCAGCGGTAAGAAGACGGGGAAGGGTCATGACCAGCGACTGCGCCTGATCAAATGTCAGGTGTATTGAGGTGGCGCAACCGCTTGTGTCGACAACGCCAAGCGCGATGGTTTTGCCGTCCCGCCCGACTTCGCAGGTTGTTAGGCGCGCTGTCTCGACCTTCACCGACATCTCCTGCTTGCTGCATGCGGCGACGCACTTAGCTTCTCAAAAGCTCCCTCGCAGCGCATCCGTTGCCCCACTCAACCTGGCGTCGGGGTCACCTGGCGCTGCTTGCGGGTACCTTGCCCATTTCGACCAGGACCTCGTTCGCAGCCTTGAAGGCATCCAGTCCCGCCGGGATTCCGCAATACACCGTCGCGTGCAGCAGCACTTCTTTGATTTCCTCGACCGTGACGCCATTGTTGATCGCGCCGCGCACGTGCAGCTTGACCTCAGTGCTACGGTTGAGCGCCGTCAGCATGGCCAGATTGATCATGCTGCGTGTCTTGCGGTCGAGCCCGTCGCGCGTCCACGCATAGCCCCAACACCACTCGGTCACGATGTGCTGGAACGACATCATGAATTCGTTGGCGGATTGCACGGACTTATTGACGTAGGACGCGCCCAGCACCTCTCGTCGGACCGAGAGGCCCTTGTCGAACAGCGTGGCAAGGGATTCTTCTGAGTGGTCTCTCATGTCGCACCCCGCTTGCGATCCAGCCCGTCCTGGATTCAACCGCTTCGTGAAATGGCAGCTCCAAGGAGATGGCAGCTGTTTGACTTCGATATATTCATCAAAATATAACGTAGCTGCAACGACCCGGCAAGCAAGCCATTTCTTGAGCGCAAGGGAGCGGATGCGGCAGGATTGTTCAGGCTCGCCGGTATCGTGACTATTGTGGCCGCAGCGTTCCTGGGCTGCGCCACGGATGGTCTTGGTCCGCGAACCATCATAACGGCGGCGTTTTGCCTGCTCGTCGTCGCGTGCCTGCTTGCGGCCGGCACAGAGAGGGCATTGCTTCTGCAGGTGATGGCTGTCGTGCTTGTCGATGTGGCTATCGACGCGTTCTCTTTCCCAACCAGATTGGAATTTATCCACTTCTAGCCAGCGTTCGTCGCCGCTCTGGCCGCTTATGGCTCATGGCCCGGTGTTGCAGCGATTAGCGTAGGGTTTGCAGTCCCGAGGCTGGTGGTGCATCTCGACACTGCGCGTCGCAGTGCATCGCGACGATCAATCGTACAATCGAGAATAGCAATGAATATTCGCCATCTAAGGTATTTCGTGACGTTGGCGCGAGAGGGACACCACGGCCGTGCCGCCGCGACCTGCAACGTCACGCAACCGACCCTGACGGGCGCCATCGCGCAATTGGAGCGAGCATTGGCGGTGCCGCTCATTTCCCGGAAAGGCCAGAGGTTTGCAGGTCTCACCGACGAAGGGGAGCGCGTGCTGCTTTGGGCGCAACGCATTCTCGCTGATCAGGATGCATTGGAGCGCGATATTGCAACAATGCGCGTGGGCCTGGGCGGTGTGCTGCGTATTGGCGCAATACCGGCCGCTACCCCGGTGATCCCGCTTGTGACGAGCGCCTTCTGCCAGAGCCACGACAAGGTGACGTTGCGGGTTCTCTCGCAGACCTCGATCGAAATCGAGCGCGCTCTGGAAGCGGGCGAGATCGACGTCGGGCTCACCTATCTGGACAATGAGCCTCTGCGGTCTGTACGGACCTATCCGCTCTACAAGGAGCGGTACATGCTGCTCACACCGCGCGGGGGTCCGTTTGGCGATCGGGCATCGGTGAGTTGGGCTGAGGCAGCGGCGTTGGAGCTGTGCTTGCTGACGCGCGACATGCAGAACCGCCGCATCATGGATGGCCTGTTCGCATCCGCCGGCGCAGCGCCTCGGGTAACTGTTGAATTGGATGCGATCCTGACCCTGATCGCCTTCGTCAAGACCGGCGCTTGGTCGAGCGTCATTCCTCATACATTCTTGAGCCTGCTCGATGTATCGAATGCGACAGAGGACGGGCTACGCGCGATTCCGTTGACCGGCCCGGATGCCAGCCATGCCCTTGGTCTGGTCGTTCCGGACCGCGATCCGTTGCCATCGCTGACGCAGAACTTCCTGTCGGAAGCGACCGCGGTCGACGTGCAGTCGGTGATCGACCGACGTGTGGGCGCAGAGTGATCCTGGCAACTTCAGGAGTGAAGCAGGATGAGCCCCTCATGCGGGCCCATCCTCTGAATCAGGCATCGGGGCCGACGCTCCGGCTGGCTATCGAGCCAACCTTGGGGGCCATACCGGTATCGCTCCGCGGCCGGTTGCCAACCTAACACTTTTCGAGCGCACAAACTCGTGCAGGGTTTCGGAGGCGTTGTCACGGCCATAGCCACTCGCCTTCATGCCGCCCGAGGGCACGCCCGGCGCGCCGCGTCGATGATAGTTATTGACGAATACCGTACCGACTTCGAGTTGGGAGGCTACCCGCCACGCGCGGGTTTCGTTCGCGGTGACGATGCCGGCCGTCAGGCCATAGGGAGTGTCATTGGCGATCGCGATCGCCTCTTCCTCGGTTGAGAACGGCATCGGGCACGCGATGGGTCCGAACATCTCTTCCTGACCAGCGGTCGAATTGGGGGTGACGCCGACCAGCACTGTCGGCGGCACCCAATATCCGCCCTTGAAGCATGCCTCGGTGGGCACCGCTCCCTGCGCAAATATGCGTGCACCTTCCATCAAGGCTTTGTCCAGATAGCCCATGACCCGATCTCTCTGGACCGCATCGACCATCGGGCCGATCTCGCTGTCCGGGGAAAGACCGTCGCCCACGACAAGCGATTGCGTCAGTGCGCCGAAGCGTTCGAGGAAGGCGTCATACAGGGAGGCGTGAACCAGGATGCGTGCCGTTGAGGTACAAGCCTGTCCCTGATTGTAGAACATGCCGACGATGGCGATTTGCGCGGCGTGTTCCAGGTCGGCATCCTCGAAGATGATGAGGGCGTTCTTGCCGCCCAGTTCCAGGGTCGCCAGGGTTATGTTGTCCGCGGCCGCCTTGAGCACTTTTCGGCCGGTGGCCGACGATCCGGTGAAGCAGATGCGGGAGACCAGCTTGTGTTGCACGAGTGCGCCGCCGGTCTCTATCCCCGTCACGGCGTTGACGACACCGGGCGGAAGGACCTCGTTCGCGATCTCCGTCAGGCGGAACGCCGTCAGCGGCGCCTGCTCGCCCGGTTTCACAACGACGGTATTGCCGGTGATGAGGGCCGGCGCGACGGTACGTCCGAAATGGATGGGCGGCCAGTTGAAGGGAAGGATCGAGGCAACGACGCCGTAAGGCTCGTAGACCACCCGCGATTCGATCGCACCATGGTCGCGCAGGTCGCCGCGCAGGTGATCGAAAAGTCCGGCATAGAATTCGAAGCTCGCGCAGCAGGCCTGGAGGTCGTCCTCGGCGATGCTTCGGGGCTTGCCGACCTCGCGGGTCTCCAGAGCGGTGAGTTCCGCCGCATGCTCGCGGATCTTTGCGGCGAGCTTGCGCATGAGGGCTGCGCGCTCATGGGGAGGGCATCGGCGCCATTCCGTCTCGTAGGCGCGGCGGGCCGACAGGACCGCGCGATCCACCAGCGCCGCATCTCCTGCAACAACGGTCGCCAGTTCCTGGCCTGTCGAAGCCTCCGCGACGGTGAAAACCGGAAGCGATGCGGGCACCTCGCTTTTGCCGTCAATCACCGCGCCCCATTGTTTGCGGCCGCCATAGGCGTATTCGTCTACACGGTCAGTCGTTGTCAACACGGCTGGTCTCCTTTGGAGATGCGTCGGTTGCGGAGAACGCAACCGCGCACGCTTCATTCGCTAGGCGGCGTTTATCGCCGCCGAGGAGACGCAAGGGGTAGCGTGATTGTCCGGCGTTCTTGCCCAATTCTCCCTCTCACCGTTGGCTATGGTGGAAGGAGCGAGGCGGTCAGACGTTCTGGCCGACCATCGCAGCAGACGCGCGCGTGGCCGCGCCAGCCTGTGCCCTTATCCGGATGGCATCGCGCGCAGGCGGCTGTCCGTACATCCGGCGATACTCGCGCGTGAATTGCGTTGCGCTGGAATAGCCGACTCCGAATCCAGCACTTGCCGCGTCAAGTCCGTTGGCGATCATAAGTCGCCGGGCTTCCTGCAGGCGGATATGTTTCTGGAACTGGAGCGGGCTCATCGAGGTCACAGCCTTGAAATGCTTATGCAGGGCGGATTTGCTCATCCGCGAAACGAACGTCAGTTGAGGGATGCTGAGCGGCCGGGCATAGTGCTCCCTGATCCAGGCGATGGCGCGGGACACCTGCTGAAACTTGCTTTCGGCAGCCGCTATCTGAAGAACCGTTCCGGCCTGAGCGCCCGTCAACAGCCGGTAATAGAGTTCGCGCTGCGCCAGTGGCGCCAGCGCCGCAATATCCTCAGGCTTATCGAGCAGGCGCATTAATCGCGTGACCACTGCAATCAGATCGTCGGACATTTCGCTGATCTGCAGGGCCGGGCGCGGCATAGAGCCGGCGTCGCCTGCAAGCCGTCCGCTCGTCGACACAATCTCCGAAAGGATCACGGGATCGAGTGCGACGCGCAGACAAAGATAGGGTGTAGAAGGGTCAGCAACCATGATCCGGGTGACCACCGGCAGTGCGACGGATACGATCAGGTAATGAGAGCGGTCGTAGGTATGGCTGACATTACCAAGAGCGACCTGCTTGCGGCCCTGAGCAACGATGCAGAACATGGGCTGCTGAATGCCCGGGGTCGGATCGGTCGGATGCGAGGATCGTACAAGCGTCAGCCCTTCGATTGCGGTTGAATGCCGTCCGTCCTGACGGGCATGTCTTGCGATCAATTCTGCCAGGATGGCCATTTCGTCCATAAGCGGGCCTCTCGATGCTCAGCCGAATCTATACGGCTTTACCGCGCGATGCATGCTGAAGCGGGCCAACGTGGACGATTGGGCAAGAATCGCGGACCATTGCGTTATCGAACAGCTCGCACTCATGTGAAAAAGAGTTTCTGGACCGTGACCATCACACTCGTGCGGTAGAGTCGCGAAGCTGTGGGGTCCGCGCCCTGAACGGCCAAAGCGATTTCGGCCAGGGGTGCCGAAGTAATGCGCTGTCCGGGCTCGAGGGACTTGGTCCCTGTGACAACGCTCACAGGCACGCACGACAGGCTCGCATACGCTGCACGTCAGGCTTGAGGGCCTACGGAGAGTGAACCATGATAGTCTTGCATGCATGCTGGCGGCGCATCATGGTCGTGATCGTCGTGTTGGGCATTGCCGCCTCCGCAGCGGTCGGTATGCCGGATGGAAGTCCGTTGCGCGACGAACTGATCAACCGCCCCATCGGTCCGCTGGCGTGTCTTCCGGCGCACTTTGAGTGCGAACTGCGATGGTAGAGCATTCGGCCGATGCGGCATACGAACGAACGGCGGCGCCGAGCCATGGCAGGCTCGGCGCCATGCTTTCCTCATTCCGGCTCGGATAGTCGCTGCAGCGCCGCGCGGTTGAGAAGGGCGATGGTTGCTCCCTCGACGCGGACATACCCGGCCCGCTGCCATTGGCTGAGGCACTTGTTCACGCTTTCACGCGAAGCGCCGACCATTTCGCCAAGCTGACGTTGCGAGAGCGCAAGTGTCGGCTTCTCGCCCGCTTTGGCGCCCTGCCCCTCCGCCATGCGGAGCAGCGTACTGGCAAGGCGCGCCGGCAGATCGAGCAGCGCGATCTCAGCGATATGCAGATCGGTGCTGCGCAAGCGCGCACAGAGAAGCTCAACGACTGCCTGCCAGGCTGCGGGTTCACGCGCCAGCAGCGCCAGCACGTCCCGACGATCGACAATCGCCAAAGTGCAGGCCGTGTGCGCCGTCGCGTCGGCGCTCCGCGCACGACCATCAAGCACGGCGATCTCGCCGAAGACCTCGCCCGGGCCCAGGATAGCGAGCACCATCTCCCGGCCGTCCGGCGAGGTGACACTGATGCGTACGCGCCCGTCCAGCACTGCCAGCAGGCGATCGCCTTCGTCGCCCATGACGAACACGGTGTCGCCGCGGCCGTAGGAGCGCACATGCGCGCGCGCAATCAGTTCCCCCCGCCGCGCTTCCGAAAGCCCGCGGAACAGCCGGCATTCGCCGATCGTGCGGCGGGCTTCGTCGCGCAGTGCGAGGCTTGCTTCTTCGGGCATCTTTGCTTCTTTACTACAGCGCGAGCGCCTCCCCCTTTGCGGCAACCGGGCGAACAGCGTCAGGCTAATCCCCACTCGTCCTTGGCTTGATCGAGCAAACCCCGCTTCCCCGGTTCGCCCATGATGGTCTTACACCGCACAAGAATCTTGAAACTTCGCTCCGCCAGCAATTTTCCGGCTTCCGAATCGGAGCGATAATGGACTCCTAAAACTTCCCGGTTGCGCGCGATCCGTTCCGCCATCGCGTGCAGCGCCGTCGTCCGAGCCAGCGGCTTCGTTCCGCCTTGGAGATCATCTGAAGGAGTTGACACTGGTGCTTCCGACCCGCTGTCACCGGGGCTGGCGCCCGCGGCAGCGGTCTCCGGTGCTGCCATATCCGACGGACTTTCCGACGCGCCGTCACCCGGCATTAGCGATGGAGGTGGAGGTGGAGGTGGAGGTAACTCTGGCGGCTCTTTCTTCACCGCCGGAGGCATCACTTCGCCCAGGCACAACGCTATCAGATAGGCCTCGGTCGCGTGACCGCTCGGAAACGAGGCATGCCCCGGCGGGTCGATCGCCGGCATCAATGCCGGCGAAAGTTGCGAAGGTCGCACGCGGTTGAACACCCGCTTGAAATGCATGGCCTGAAACTGGCCGACCCGCAATGCGATCTCCAGAAGATCGCAGGTCGCCGGGTGCGACACGCGTCGAAACATCAGAAGGCCGCGCCAATAATTGGCCAGGTCGCTGCGCTGGGCGAGTGCTTCGGCCATCACGCCTGCGCGGTACTCGATCAGCTCCAGCAACTCGGCAAGTTCGACGTCGACGTCCGCCTCGTTAAGCACGCTACGCAGTTCATCTTCCAGATTCTGCGAATTCCACGCCGTTTTCCCGTCAGCGCCGGCGATACTGACAAACTCGCCCAGCACCGCGATGGAGTAATGAAACGGGGTCCAGTACCACCGCGGAAACTCCGTCGCATCGGTCTTGCCCCACGCCTTGAGCATCTCTTCTGGGGTGCGCTTGGCCACCTCATACGGCGGCCATTTGCTGCCGCGAAAGCCCGGCTGGCCTTTTTCGCGCAAGCCTGGCGAAACACCGATAGGACGGGGCGATCCGCGGCTACCTGCAACAAAAGCCAAACCGGAACCATCGGAGCCATCTGAACCGTCAGATCCATCCGAGCCATCTGCGGGACCAATTGCAGCGACCATTTCGTCTCCTCCCCTGCTCCTGCGCTGACCAAGTCACCTCTCAATCGGACAAACCGGCCTGTTGCAGCCGCTCGACATACCTGGCCCCCACATCCGGGTTCCGGAAAGGCTGCCGCGTTCGTGCCCACAGGCTGAGTCGAAAATTCGGTTCCAGCTTCATCAGGCTTGCCGCCACCGATCGCGCTTCGTCGAGCCTGCTCAGTGCAACCAACGATGCCGCCAGCACCCTGTGATTGGCAGTATAGAGCGGGTTTTCACTCGCCGACAGTCTTCCCCACTTGACTGCCTGTTCATAGTTGCCGTGACCGTAATGCGCGGCGCCGGCGAACATGTAGTAATAAAACAGGCTCTGATCGAAGGGTGAGAGTTCGAGCGCGCGCTCGGTATGAGCGATCGCCTGCTCGGTGCGGCCGATATAGGCAAGCGTGCCACCCGACAGAAGCCATGTCATCGAATGGTTGGGGCAGGCCAACAGCGCGCGTTCGAAGTAGGTCAAGGCGCTATCATAGTCGTGATACAAGTATGACTTCAAATGAGCATAGGTGGTGAGGGCCAACGCGTTTTCTCGATCGAGTTCGATAGCGTGAACCGCCAATTCGATAGCCTTGGCGCTGTCCTCGGCCGGATCCTCCGACCATCCTTGCCCAACATAAAGACTGTGCCAGCGCGCCGCCCACGCAACCGGCATGGCAAAGTTCGGATCGAGAGCCATCGCCTGTTCCAGAAACTCCCGCGCCTTGCGAAACGTGTTGAGGTCGAGACTATGGATGACGTGCAGCGCACGCAGCGTGTGCTCGTAGGCAGTGAAGTTCTCCGGCCTCTTCCTCATAGCGGCACGCAGCTCTGCGGCTCTCACATTCGGCGCAATGCCGGCGACAATCCGTGCAACGATACGATCCTGAACATCAAACAATGCGCCCGCTGCGACCTCCTCCCGCTCGGCCCAAAGGCTTGCGCCGGTGCTCGCGTCGCACAGTTCGACGGAAACCCGCACCGCCCGCTCGGAGCGGCGCACGGTGCCCGTCATCACGTAGCGGACCCCCAGCGCCCTCCCCACTTCGCGCGGATCGGGCTGGTGGCCGCGATATCCGAGGGTCGATCCCCTGGATATGACGGTAAGTTCGCGCAAGCCGGCGAGCGAAAGTGTGATGTCCTCCACAACCCCATCGGAAAAATAATCGTCTGCGGAATCCCCTCCCGTGTTCAGCAGAGGCAGCACCGCGACGGATGGCAGCTTTCCCTGCTCCGGACGGAAGGGCACAGTGAGTTGCGCGTCTTCGGGTTCGAAAACATAGGCGCGAACGGCCTTGCCGATGTTGCGCAGTTCGAGGAGTCCGATGTCGCGCATGGGTGCGCGGACGCTGCTCCGAACCAGATCGTAAACGGCCTCCGAAACGATCAGCCCACCGGGCGGCGCATGCTCCTGCAATCGCGCCGCGATGTTCACGCCGTCGCCGAGGATGTCGCCGGCCGCCTCGATGACATCGCCGAGATGCACGGCGACGCGCAGAACCAAGGGCGATGCTGCCGGGGACGCGCCGCCCTGCCCTCCCTTGCTCATGCGCCGTTGGACAGCGGCGCCCCATTCCACCCCGTCGAATGCGCTGGGGAACTCCGCGAGCACACCGTCTCCAAGCAGCTTGACGATCGTTCCGCCGTGTTGCTCGGCCAGCGGGCGAATGAGTTCGCTGACCACGAAGGTCCATTGCCGGTGAGTGGCCGCATCATCCTGGGACATGAGGATCGAGTAGCCAACCACGTCCGCAAATGCGACGGCCGCCAGCCTCCGAGTGATCGGCGGAGACCGCTCATCACGCTGCGGCGGGCAACTCGGCATCGCGCGGCCTCTGGCGTTACGCTATTGCCAATACGCCAATTCTTCCCTTACGTTTCAATTTCGGCAAGCGTTATTCGTTGCCTCAGTATCCCCTCTCGCCGTTCGGCACAGGGACACGATACTCGCAGGGAGGCGCCCATGCCCGCGAACCCGGAACAGCTTCGTTATTATCTGGTCTGTAAACCAACCCAGAACTTTCTAAGAGCTTACCAGTCCAGTGAACAAGTTTTGGCGGACTACCTCCGCGATACACTGAAGCTGTCGAATGCGATCAATGTGCTCGCACAGCCATTACTAGGCGCGGTCGGGAAAGCGCCCCCCGGCCCGACGAACCCGTTCACTGATGTTGTCATTGTTGTTCTCGGCCCGCAGACCCCGGACGCCCTGAACGAATTGATCCGCAAAGAGGGTACTGCGCCAAACGACGTCATTACAGGCGGTCCGGATTTGCAGATCGGCTCCGCAGAGCACTGGTGTCCGCGTGACGCAACCGATCCCATTTTCGGAAACCGTGCCGCGGCGAATACACTCATCAACGCCGCTCACCTCAAAGATCAGCGGGTGACCGGCAAAGAGGTGAACGTTGTAATCGTCGATCAGGGCGTCACTAAAGCTCAGGTGAAAAGCCTTGGTGGCCGGTTTGGACACTGGGAGATTGAGGGGGTTCGCCCCGGCGCCGTCGCCAGCCCTCACGGCATGATGATCACGCGCAGCATCCTCAGCATCGCGCCCGACGTGACGATCTTCGATCTGCCTGTGATCCCTGAACGTATCCTCGATATCCCGAGTTTCCTCAGCGACGCTAATGCCGTATTCTTGAAGATGATGGACAAGATTGCGGCCTTTCAGAGCGGCCGGTCGCATTCAGGACCGTGGGTTATCGTGAATGCCTGGTCCATTTTCGACCGTCGACACGCTGTTTCCGAGAAGTACTGCGACGATCCGACCCATCCCTTCAACAACATCGTCTCCGAACTGGTCCGTGGCGGTCACGACATGGTGTTCTGCGCCGGCAATTGCGGGCAGTTCTGTCCCGATGGCCGGTGCGCGCCCCCGAATATCGGTCCTGGCGCAAGCATCCTCGGAGCAAATTCGCTTGAGGCTGTCCTGACAGTCGGCGCCGTCCGCACCGACGGTCTATGGCTCGGCTACTCCGCCCAAGGGCCGGGGCAAAGCAAACTCGGCTTAAACAAGCCGGACCTTTGCGCACCAAGCCAGTTTCGTGAAGATGATGACGCCAGCATCGTAAACAGAGGGACATCGACAGCCTGCGCGCTCGCCGCCGGAGTCGTGGCGGCGCTGCGGGAGAACTGGCCGGCGGCTGCAGTGTCACCACAACAACTCATCGACGTTCTTAAAGAAACGGCGCACAGCGGCCGCAGCGGATGGGAACATAGACTGGGCAGCGGCATCATCGACGCCAAGGCGGCGTACCAGAGCCTGTGAACCCGTCATGCGGACCTGTGGCGGCAGTCACAGGCGCCCGCGCGGCGCGGTAGCACAATGAAGCCTCGCTTCGAAGGCCAAGGAGGCTCTCATGGGTGAGGTCATTCAGTTTTCACCGCGCGTCGCATCGCAACGCGTCACGCGGGATCTCACAGTTCAACGGTCGGCGGAGATCATTATCCTGCCCGTCGTGCGCATCGAGCGCTGGCCGGGCGCCGTGCCGCAGAGCGTGCAAGAGACCATCGCACAGCACATGCCGGCCGCGCGGCGCTCGCCGCCGGCCGGTCGCGACCTGCATTCGAGCCCCTGGCGCGAGTGAGGTGTCGAGCGTGCGGCGGATGCCGGTTCGCCGCTGGAAAATGCGATTCAGCAACAGCCCCTACGGCACGATCCGATGCAGTCAGGTCGGATCGTGCTGCGGCGCGCAAACAAACGTACCTCGCCTCAGGTAAGGCCGATGCGCCGGTGCTGAACCATTCCTTGTTGTTCGGCAACCCCACCTGACCTCGCAACCTTCTCGATGACTCTCCCTCGTCAGCCCCGCGCGAACTTTCGAACATCAGCACCTGCTCGTTCGGCAGGCCCCGTCACCATAGCAATGCGAGGCGGGCGCCGGATGACAGCCGGCGCCTCGCCTCTGCAATGCACTACTTGCTGCGCGTCGGCCCGCTCCCTCGGGAGGGAGCGGGCTGGTGCAGGCCGTTCAGTCGCCCGAGCCACTGCAGGTGCGGTAGCGGTTATAGCCGTCATCGAAGACACACTCGCCGGGTCCCGCCCAGGTGGGCTGCGCCGACACGGCCGTGACGAAACCACCGACCGAACTCAGCAATGCGAGAGCGAAGGCAAGAGCGAAAAGGCGTGTCATGGCTCGTTTCCTCTGAAGATCGCGGCGCGGGTTGCGCTGCTGACACGAGCAGATTGCCTTAGGCCGCCGGTAACAGATGTGGCGTGCGCCACAGGGGTGAGAAATCTTTTTGAAGGGGTACCCGCGAACGTGATCCCGCCGCATGACTGTTGGTTTTCGCGTGCGCCCCATATCGCATCGCTGAGTGGATGCGCTCACTCACTCCCGGTGAGCGTGGATGGCGACCGCATTCTTCCCCCCGCGCGATGGCTTACTCGGGGTGCGTACGGACGGTCTGTAGCGCTTCGTGGATCAGTTCTTGATGAAGGCGAGCAGATCCGCGTTGATGATATCCGGATGCGTGGTGCACATCCCGTGCGGAACGCCTTGATAGACCTTGAGCGTTCCGTTCTTGACGAGCTTGATGGACAGCGAGGCCGCGTCGGCGATCGGAGCTACCTGATCGTCGTCGCCGTGCATGATAAGCACAGGCACGTCGATCATCTTCAGGTCCTCGGTGAAGTCAGTCTCAGAGAACGCCTTGACGCAGTCGTACTGCGACTTGTGCCTACCCATCTTGCCCTGGCGCTACCAGTTGCGGATAATACCTTCGGATATTTTGGCGCCGGGCCTGTTGAAGCCATAGATATCCTCGCCTAGGGCGCCATCGTTGGTATCGCTGCAGTCTCCTTCCGCCCCTGAGGTGCCGCGGCGCCGCTTTGTACGGCAGTTATCGATGCGATCTGGGACGCGAATCGCATACTCGGCGTCAAATAATGCCGGTTCAGAAGAGGAAAGACATGAGGCTCAAGCTCATTTTGTCGGTAATGCTGGTCGTCGGAGGACACAGTGTTTCCTTGGCCAACGTGCTAGATTGCCCGAGTGGCGCGCCCGCGAGTGTGGCGAGCCAGCCCAATGAAATTGCCACGCTTGCCGCGACCAGCAATCTTGTCGAGCGCGCACCGATCGTGCGCCGTGTCGTATCGACATTGCGAGACCGGGGGATGGTTCCGGTAGGCATCGTCGATAGCCTCGTCCCCGGATATTGTTCGGCGATTGCAGCCAATACGTCCTTGAGCACCCAGCAAAAGATCGCGAATGTTCGCGCCTTTGCCGCACAGGTCGTTCGCGCGGCCTATGGGTTCGAGAACGCAGAGGAGATCATCCTCGACGTCGCTCTTCCGCCGGCTGTTGTCAGCGTGATCAATCAGAAGGCGCAAGAAAGCCGGATGACGGCCGAGGAGTGGGCTGCGACAGCGGTGATCAACGCGGCGAAGCCTCAACGGTAGTGAGCGGCCTTTAAGCGCGCGAACAGTTGGCTCGCGCGCTGCCTGGCGCGACACACTTCAGGACACGTGGGCTGAATTGTTCAGAAAGCGGGCTTGGCCCTCTTCCGTCGGCCCTTTGGCGTTGTCAACGCTTCTATGTCGCAAACGACTTAACGAAGCCGCTGACGCCAGAGGCAACGAACTGAACCGCAATACAGGCGAGCAGGAATCCCATGATCTTTGTTACGGCCTGTATGCCGTGCTCGCCGAGAAACCGCTTGATCCATGAGGCGCTGGCCAGGGCGGCGTAGGCGACGGCGGACGTGATGAGAATGCCGATCATTACGACGCTATGGCCGATTATCAAATGCTGCTCAGGGATCTGCGATCCATACCCCAGCACCACGGCAATACAGCCAGGGCCGGCAAGCATCGGCATCGCCAATGGCGAGAAGGAAAAATCCAGCTGCGCCTGCTGGATTTCGGCAGGCGCCGATTTAATTGAGCTCGCCTCGCCTTCGCCCGAAAACAACATGCGAAAGGCAAGGACCATGATGATCAGTCCTCCTGCGATGCGAATCCCGTCGAGCGATATTCCGAACAATGCGATGATGCCGTTCCCGACCAATAGGAATGCCGCCAGCACCATGAACGCGTAGATCGACGCACGCAGAGCCTGCTGTTTCTGTTGGCGAGCCGTCATGTCTTTCGTCAGCGCGAGAAAAAGCGGAATGGTGCTGAGGGGGTTCATGATTGGAAGGAGGCCGATCACTACGATCGGAACATGCGTCAACGCGCTGATAAGAAGTTCCATTCTGTAAGTCCGTGGTGGTCGGTGAAAGCTCGTCGCCAAACGCCTGCGGTGATGCGATCAATCATTTGCAGGAACAATTCGAACTCAATCCGTGGCTCCCTGATCCCGACCGTCAGGGTGGGGGAGAGGGGGACGCCGGATTGCGCGCCGTTGATTTCGTGCTCCGGATGGGTGATCGGTCTCGTCGTACTGGACAACGATCTTCGGCATGACGAGGCTGGCGCAGTCTAGTCAGCGTCAAGAGGAATTTGGATATGTGCACATCGCTGATCTACAGGGACGCTCACGGAAAGGCTTATGTCGGCAGAACGCTCGAGCTCATAATCGATTTGCCATACCAGGTCACGTATCTTCCGGCCGGATCTGTTAACGTCTCTGAGATCGCGGGGTATCGGCCCTTAAACTATACGTCACGTTACGCTGTTATGGCGATCACGATGCCGGCGCGTGTACCAACTTCCGATGCCCCGATCGGCATATCCGATCTGAAGGTGATCGAGGGCCTCAACGACCGCGGGCTCACCTTCAGCGTGCTCTCTTACCCCAGCGCCGCCGGGACCTCCCAGTCTGTTCCGGCGACGCAGTCGGCCCTTGCAGCCTCCGATCTTGGCAGCTGGGCGCTGGGACAGTTTGGCAGCGTCGCCGAGGTCAAAGCGGCTCTGGACGAGCAACCTGTGCTCCTTGAGCCGCTCGCCATCCTGCGGGGCGCCATGTCTCCTTTTCATTACGTCGTCAACGACGCCGCGGGTGAGTCGATCGTCATTGAGTTCGAGCGCGGCCAGATGAGCGTTTATGACAATCCGGTCGGCGTTCTGACTAACGGACCGCAGTTCAGCTGGCACCTGACCAATCTCAATAACTACACCTTCCTGAGCAACGTCGATAAATCCACCGCGAGATTTGGCGGCTACAGGGCCGCGCAGCCGGATTCGGGGGTCGCGACGGCGGGATTGCCCGCGTCGAACACTTCGGTAGGGCGATTTGTCCGCGCGGTCTATTATTCGCAGTTCACGGAAAAGGCGGCATCACCGGACATGGCGGTACGCACGCTCTCTCACATCATGAACAATTTTGATCGGCCGCGCGGTGTGACAATCGATTACCCGCAAGCAGGCAGCGGCCATCTCGAGGTCGAAGGACTCGATCAGCCGGATGCGGAAGACTATGCGACCGAATTCACCTCATGGACGAGCCTGTCGGATCTCGGTCGCAAGCTCTTCTTCCTGCGTGACTATGAGAGCATGAATTTTGCGTGTTTTGACCTCGAGGCGCTTGCGACGCTTCAGGAGGCCCGTGCGATTCCCCTGCTGCGCCTGAACAGCGCGGCGATGGATGCATCCGACCTCCTGAGAGGCGCACCGGTCACATAGGCCCGATGCCAAACGTCGCCCCGCTGCCAGACGCCGATTTCAGCGCGGCCATCGCTAAGATGGCCGCGGCTCTTGCGTAAAATCGCACCGCTGCCTCACGGCGCATAGACCCAAAGATCGAGCTGGACCGAGCAGCCCGGAACGATCAAGGGCGCCGGCACCTTGGCTGCACTGATCGGCAGCGGCACGCCGGGCAGCCGCCGCTCCCAGACGCGGCACGCCGGCAGGAACTCGGCGAGGTCCGTGTGGGTCTGGGAAATCCGCACCACGTTCCGCAAGCTGGTGCCTGCGCTCTCGCAAACCTCTTCGGCGAGGTCGATGAGGTATTCCATCTGCGCTTCGATACTGGAGGAAACGTACCGCCGGTCTGCCTCGATGCGCGCCGCTGGGATCAGCCCTTCATCGTCGGCAGCCACCATGCCCGAGAAGATCAGAAGATCGCCGGTCCGCACGGCGACAGGATGTCCCTGACACACCGCCGCCGATGCGCGTCCTTGTCCGACTTTCGCGATCTCGTTGCGTCTGGTGGTGGCGACGACGTTTATCTCAATCCTTGCGTCGGCGATCGCAAAGCCGGGCTGGCTGGTGGGAACGATGGTGGTCGCCGGCGGCTGCCCCTTGAACGCTTCGGCCCAGACCTGATTGAAGGCGGGCACGTCCTCGATATCCCACAGGAACACGTTGGCTTTGACGACGTCTTCGAGGCCGAGGCCGGCCCCGGCGAGCGCATGCACCAGCTTCTCCTGGATGACGTAGCGTGTCTCCAGCTGGATGCGGTTGCCCTTCCAGAGGTGTCCCTCCGGTACCTTCGCTTCAGGCGCAATGCCGCCGAGGTCGCCTTCGCCGCAAGCAGCGAGGAAGCCCGCTACGAAAGCAAAGTCTCCGGCCTTCGCAACGGGCACGAACGAGGACGTCGAAGGCAGATCCAGGCCGGACGGCTGGATCGGTTCGACCGGAGGGCCACCATCCGCAACCGCAATCATGTCGGTCATCATCGCTGCGCCGGGGATCAGCGTCCCCGGCTGCAGAATGGATGTGCTCGGGGCGACATACGATCCGCAGGCAGCACGCCGCGCCTGATGGAAGAAGGGCACCGCGCGCCAGTCCTGAAAAAACTGATCGCATCGGACTACGCGCGTAATGCCCGAACCGGCAGACCGCAAAATATCGTCCGCCTGGGTCCAGATGGATTTCGCCTGTCGGAGCCACGACGGCTCACCCGATCGCGGACGTTGTGCATCTCCGAGGTCGCTCGGAAGAAGTCCGGAGGCAAACACCCAGTGTCCAGCGCGCACGCCGGCAGCCAGCGGAAGCCCGTTCGTCGTCGGAGAAGAACTCAGAACAGGGCGCGTAAGCGGTGATTTAGACATGGCCTTCCCAGGTAATTGGTCGTTTCCGGAGGTGGCGCGACCGGATATCGGCCGCGATACAGGTTGCAAGATTGCTGACGAGCCGCGCTGCCGCGCCAGTCAGTCTTTAGGGGCGCGCGATGCCGGCAGCCGTCACGGCTTCCTGGTAGAGAGCGCGTGTGCGCGCCAACAGCGTGTCCAACTCAGCGCCGGCAGCGCCGCTCGGGTCGATCGCCTGACGGGACAGACGCTCGCGGACTTCGGGAGATTTCAGGGCTTCTTTCGTCTCCGCAGCGATCCGGTCGATAACAGGCTGCGGTGTGCCGGCAGGAACCATGAAGCCCTGCCAGGAGCGCATCTCGAACCCGGGAATGGCTTCTGCAATGGCCGGAACATGAGGCGCCTGTTTGATCCGTTCAGCCGTGGAGACGGCCAGGAGCTTCATGCGGTCTGTGCCGAGAAACGGCAACAATTCGGACGAGTTGCCGAAATACATGTCGATGTTGCCGCCCAGCAGATCGGCAATGGCTTGTGCGCCGCCACGATAGTTGACCTGGGTCATCTCCAGGCCCGCACGTTTGACGAACAGGACCGCTGTCAATTGCGTCACGGTCATGCTGCCGCCGACGCCATAGTTCAGCTTGCCGGGATTGGCCTTGGCATAGGCCAGAAATTCCTGGAGCGAGTTCACCGGCAGGTCGCGCTTCACCGCCATGAGCATGGCGCCGCTGCCGAATGCCACCGCCGGGACGATGTCCTTTTCGGCGTCGTACGAGACCTTCTGCACCAAGGGAACGAGCGCGAGTTGTGACGCGGCGCCGAACATGATCGTGTAGCCGTCGGGCGTGGCGCGCGCCACCTGGGTGGTGGCAATCGCGCCTCCGGCGCCGGGCTTGTTTTCGATGACGAATGGCTGGCCGATCCGCGCGGAAAGCTGGTCCGCGGCCATTCGCGCCATGATGTCGGTGTTGCCGCCCGGCGCTCCCGGCACAACCACCGTCACGGCGCGCGTAGGCCATGTATCGGCGGCAGCCTGGCTCACGGCAGCCAGAATGCCGCTGGAGGCGATCACTGCGCCCAGGATCGCTGTGCACCAGAATGATCTGCGGCGAGGTTGGATAGCGACGTGAAAGCCATGAAGCGCTTCGAGGGCGGGTCTGCTCATATCAATCCCTGTTGGTCAGAAGGAGTTGCTTTCCAGCGTGGCGCCCATAGGCAACTTTCGCGCCAGCCCGGCGCGCCTTAGGTCCGCTCAAGGATCGTCAAGCCACGAATGCGATCGATCAGGTAGAGCAGCCCCTGCTCATCAACGGCGACATCGTTGCTCTGGACGCGCTCGCTTCCCGCCGGCACGTCCGGCACAAAGTAAGCTGCCTCCTTGGGCACTCGGGGATTTGACACGTCGACAATGCGCAGCCCCTGCGCAAACCACGCGACGGGAATTTCCGTGCTCGTGATCTTCTCACATGGCTGATGGCATGCCGTGTAGTCGCGCTGTGGCGTCTGGTCGATGCCGTCGACCTGGAAGCTCGCGAACGGGGTCGGGCGCGTCTCGTCCGTGATATCGACCATCCAGAGAAACGCCGGAGGCGTCGGCTCGATCCTCGAGACGTCCTCGTCGGCGACGATCATGATCTTGCGGCCCCAGATCTCGAACGGCAGCGGAATCGCGCTGTGGGTCGGGCAGCCGAATGGTGGGCTCCAGTCGAGTCCGGAGATGAACTTCGGACGCGTCATGTCTTCGATGTCGAGAATGACGAAGCCGCCGTGCCAGTAGCTCGTGTAGAGGCGATTGCCAAAGCGGAGCGGATGATGGCACCGATGCATGATGCCCTGCCAGCTCGGCTCCTCGCCTCCCGCCGTCCATTGTCCGGGCATCCACCACCGTCCCACTTCCACGGGCCGTGCAGGGTCCTGAAGGTCGAGGATCATGACGATGTTGCCGAGGTAGCCCTCGACCGTGGGTGAGATATAGGCATACCGGCCATCGAAATCGAAACGATGGACGCCTTGGCCGGCCGTCTCCCACGCGGTGATTTCCCGCGGGGCGATCGGATTGCTGATGTCGTAGATGCCGAGACCGCCGCGAAACTGCGGGTCCGCGCCGCTGGCATTCCGATTGACCTCGCGATTGACGATCATCAGCCCATTGCCGACGCGCACCTTATGAGAGTGCGTGCCCTGCGGCATCTCGATCTGCGCGACGATGCGCGGGTTCTTTGGATCGCGAACATCGATCACGGATGTTCCGTGCGGGCTCTTCATGTGCCCGACATACGCGAACCCGTTCTCCACCGTGACCTGGCCGCCTCCTGCGCAATCCAGAAAGCCGACCTGCCGCAAACCGTGAGCCTGCATACGCCCCTCACCACTCTGTATGGCGTTGAAATCGTGACAAAGCCCACAACATCGCCGATGGGCGTCCTCAAACTGAAAGCAGCGACGAGGACCAATGTGCGGACCGAGAGCAGAAAGATGGCGTCACGAAAGAGTTGAAGTCAAGGTTATGGACCGATGGTCCATTGATACCGAACGCCGCGCAACGCGCCATCGGCGTTGACCATACCGCAATTCCCTGCGATGCTCGAACTGAAATTTCAGTGAAATTTCACAAACTGAATTTATCGTCAGGAACGGCTAGTCGAGAATGATCGCCAAGAGCGACGCCAGTATCGCCGACCAGGTCTATGAAGTCCTCAATCGGGCGATCGAGTCAGGGCAGTTTGCGCCCGGTGCCCGTGTGCATGAAGACGAAATTGCGCGTGATCTGGGGATCAGCAAGACGCCGCTGCGGCTGGCATTGCACCAGCTCAGGCGCGACGGCGTCGTTCGCATCGAACCGCGCAAGGGGATCTACCTCGCGGTTCCGACCCTGACCGAGATCATAGAACTGATCGAGGTGCGGGAAGTCCTCGAGGGGCTGGCGGCGCGCCGGGCGGCGCAGCAGAGCGATCGGGGTTTCGTCGGCGAGATGGAAGCCTGCCTCAAGCCGTTCAGCGAGGAGAATCTGGGCCGCAGGCGGCTCAAATATGCGGCTGCGGACCATCGGTTTCACAGCCTTCTGGTAGAGGCGTCCGGCAGCGCCGAACTGGTGAAGGCTTTGCAGGTGATCAATATCCGCCTGCACCAACACCGCCTGGACAATCAGGCGATCGGCCACGATCTGCGCCCAATTCACCGTCAGCATCTCACCATCATTCGGGCCCTCAAGGCCGGCGACGCCGAACGATCCGAGACACTCGTGCGCGATCATGTGCGCCATCAACTCGCGGTGAAGATACTGAAGGAGAGCGAGGCTGCGCGCGCCGGGCACGAGGCGAAGGCGCCTGAACTGCACGCCCATCTCGGTCTGCACGGCGGCGCGGTGCTCGCGGTTGCGTCCCGAGCCTTGAAAAAGCGACCCAAGCGCGCGGCGGCAATGCCTCCCAGGAAGCGGGGGGCGCGGTGAGCGCGATCAACGCCCTTGGCATCGATGGGCTGGCCGTCGGGCCCATCCGTGCGGCGGCCACACTGGGCCGAGATCTCGTCATGATGATGCTCAACCGTAGCCGTAGCGCGTTTCGTGCCAATGAACGAAAGGCGCGCGCCGTTCCGTGCTGAGTACGGATGTTGCTTGGTCGAAGGTTGCACCCAGGATTGAGGAGAACCGTCCATGTCAGCTTTGCGGTCGATTTGCGGAATGATGGTCGGTGTGGCGATGATGACCACGCCAGGCGTCGGAGCGGCGCAGGAATATCCAAACAGGCCGATCAAATTCATCGCTGCCTACAATCCGGGCGGCTCCTACGACACAGTTGCCCGTCTTCTGGGCCAGAAGCTGTCGGAGGAATTTGGTCAGCCGGTGGTGATCGAGAACCGGCCGGGCGCTGGCGGCCTGATCGGCACGGAGGCGGCTGCGAAGTCGCCGCCCGATGGCTATACGATCACCATCTTCGGCAACAACCACGCCATCCTTCCGTCGGTACACAAAAGGGCGAACCTCAATGTCCAGACGGATTTCGAGCCGGTTGCGCTGATCGGCACCGCACCGGCGCTGTTGGTGGTCAATCCGAAACTGGAAGTGAAGACGGTTCAGGAACTGATCGCGCTCGCGAAAGCGAAGCCGGGTCAACTCAATTTCGGATCGGGGGGTAACGGCGGCTCCACGCATCTCGGCCTGGAGATGTTCAAGGCCGCGACGGGCATCAACATGACGCATGTCCCGTACAAGGCGGGAGTGCCCGCCACGATGGATCTCATCGCCGGCCAGATGCAAGTCGGACTTCTCGATGTGGTTTCGGCGCGGGCCCATGTGCAGACCGGCAAGCTCCGGGCCTTGTCCACCTCGACCAAGGAGCGGTCGAGCTTCTTCCCCGACGTGGTATCCATCGTCGAAGCGGGCGTTCCAAATTACGACTACCTCGAATGGTTCGGAATCGCGGTTCCTGCAAAGACGCCGCGACCGATCGTCGAAAAGCTCAACGCCACTCTGCGGAAGATCATCACGGACCCCGAACTGTCCGAGCGGCTCAAAGGCATGGGCGCGACGCCGTTGGTGAGTTCGCCGGAGGAGTTCGGGAAGTTTTTCGACGCGGAGATCAAGAAGAACGCCGAGGCGGTACGCGCGTCGGGCCTGAAGATCGACTGAGCAAGTCGTATAAGGACGGCGCACGCATCGCCGTTCGCCAGATCGTGTCGCAGACTAGCCGCAGACGACAGGAGCAGCAGGGTGGCCCGCCGATACATAAGACTTGACGATATCGTGCCGGTGGCGCGTGGTTATCCTTCGGCAGTGGTCTCCAACGGACTCGTCTTCATCGGTGGGGTCCGCGGCGCGCGACGTGGCACGACGCCGCGCTTCAGCGACCTGCCGGAGGGTTTCCGCAACAACGGCTTCAGTGGATTCACGCTGGCGGACCGCCTGGAAGCGGACTTTGCGGCAGATGCATTCACGGCGCACGAAAATCTCGATCGCGTGGTCCGCGCGGCAGGATCCGATCCGCTGCAGGTGCTGCGCCTTCACATCTGGATGCGCGACAAGCGGGTGTTCCCGGTCTATGAGCGCATTCGCATGGCGTGGCAGAGCGTTCCCGCGCCGAGCAGTTGCCTTGGTGTTGCCGCGGTGCCGGGCCGGCTCGGCGGACTGGCCGGCCTCGACGCCATTGCGGTCGTGCCGGGCGAGAACGCGCTGTTCCCCGAACGAAGCACCCTGCGCGCATTCGACGATGCGGCCTTCCCGGCCGCGGCATTCTTCTCGCAGGCGGTCCGCTGCGGCCCCCTCATGACTCTCGCCGGGTTCATTCCGATCGCGACCAACCGGCCGGGCGCGCCGGTCATCGCCGGATATGCCGATTTGCCCGAAGAGCAGCGGTTCCTTGCGACGGGCCGCAGCCACACCGATTCACGGCAGGGACCGATCGCTGCGCAGACGATGTTCACATACGAGGCGATCCGCGACACGCTCAAGGATGCGGGGCTCGGCTTCGAGCACGTGACCCACGTCGCCGTGATGCTGCAGGACTTGCGCGACTTCGGCACCTTCCATCGGGTGCATCGTCACTTGTTCCCCGAAGGTGGTCCGGCGCTCAGCGTCATGGGCTTCAACGAAGTGGGGCATAAGGGCACGCGAATCGAGATCGAGGTCACGGCCGTCGCGCCCACCAAGGGATTTCCCGTTACACCTGTGCCCTGGCCAGTCACCCCGCCTTTCGCCGGGCCGGCCGGCATGAAGATGGGACCGCTCTGCTTCTTCGCGGGCATGATGGGTCTCGACGATCAGGGACAACTCGTCCACGGTCCTGCCGATGTCAGCGATCCGGTCGGCCGGCAGATGGCGGCGGACCTTGGTCGCTATGAGATTGCGCCGGGCTTTGCGGCGCAGTCCTGGGCCGCGTGGAGCCTTTTGTCGCGAGCCTGCCGGAACGGTGGTCTTACCCTCAGCGACATCGTCAAGCTCACCGTCACGATGCGCGATCCGCGCGACCTCTGGATATTCGAGGAAGTTCGCGAGGCCTTCATGCCTTCCGCGAACCTTCCCGCCATTGAGTTCGTGGCCGTGCACGGGCCGGGTCCAGTCAAGGAAGCACAGGTGCAAATTGAGGCGATTGCTTCCGAAGATATCACCTGAGTTTGATCTGGGCTGAGTGGACGGACCACGCAATCGCGGCAGCCACACTCCTCGATATCCACATAGGCAACACTGCCGTTAGGGCCTCGTCCGAAATGGAGGCCCCCGACATCTGCCTTCGTCTGCTCCTTCTCCCAGCAGCGAGTTCGGCCATGGGACACGCTTCCGTCAGATGCGAAAGGATTCCATGGGCGGGGGCGCCTATGCGGGCGCCGTCTGGGGCGCGTAGACCCACAGGTCGACGAGGACACGGGCGCCGGGCACCGGCAACCACGGCACCTCGATAGCCGAGATCGGCAACGGCTCGCCGCGCATCGCCTCGTTCCAGGTTTCGAGAGCGGGGGCGAGATCGGCGAGATCGGTGTGGTACTGCTGGATGCGCACCGCGTTGGCGAGCGAGGTGCCGGCATTCTTGCAGATCGCTTCCGCCTGCCGCAGGATCGATTGCAACTCGGCCTTCACGGGCGTGGCAAAGAAGGGCTGGCCGGCATCGACGTCCGACTGAGGTATCAAGCGCCCGTCCTCGACCGCCATCAACGCAGACAGAAATAGCAGATCACCGCTCAGGACAGCCGAAACGGCCCCGTCAAATAGTGGAGGCTCGTCCCCGGCGACGACGATCTTCTTTGTCGTCCCGTCGGACGCGAGAGCAATCACATTAATCTCGATGCGCGAGTCCTGCATGACGAAGCCGGGCGTCGCAGTCGGAATGATGGTGGTGGCCGGCGGTATCTTGAAGTGCGCGTTCCAGACCTCGTTGAATGCCGGCACATCATCGCGATCCCGCAAATAGACCTGCGCCTTCACGACTTTGTCGAGACTTGAGCCCGCCGCTTCCAACGAGGGCTGCATCTTGTGACGAATGATAAAGTCGGTCTCCAACTTGATCGCTGTGCCTTTCCAGAGGCCAACGGGGCGACGCGCCGCCGGATCAAGCGGCCCCTCTTCCTCGTTGCGAGCTTCTGCCGTTTGACCGGGCACGAACCTGAAATCGCCAGCACGCAGGGACGGGCTATAGCCAGAGCTATGATGGATCTTGTAAGTCGCCGCGGACGACTGGTGTTCGACCGTGAGACCCATGCCGGGGGCAACCGCCATCACCTGTAGTTCGATGGTTTGTCCGGTACGGGCAAAGCGCTGGTGCAGATTTGAGGTGGAAGGCGGGATACGCCCCTTGAACACCTCGCGGCGCACCTCGTGGTAGGGATCCACTGCGTGCGCACCGGTATAGTATTGGTCGACGCGAACCACGTCGGGCAGGCTGGCACCACCTGCGTTCAGAACCTCCTCGACATTGCGGAAGACGCGCCGCGCTTCGCGCTTGCTGGGCGGCTCGCCATTGAGAGGGTGGCCATCGCCACGAACTTCAGGTGCGAGCCCGCTCACGTAGTCAGTCCCGCATTGCCCTGTCGCAAAAATCCATGGACCGGCTTTCACACCGCGTGCCAACTGGATTTTCGTGTTGGGGATCGTTACCGGCAGCAGCGGCTGGGTCTTGCTACTCATGCCCGCGTTTCCTCAAAGTTTGCGACGATGAAACTGGTGGTCTTGTCGTAATGCCTGGTCAGCAGTTTGACGGCGAGATCAGCATCTCGCCCCACGACAGCATTGCGGATAGCGCGGTGCTCGGCCAAATGGTCCCGCGTCACCTCACCCGCGAGCGCGAACTGCCGGTAGCGACGCACTGTCTGGGTGAGCGCGGCGCGAAGGCGCAGGACAAGTTTGGAGCTGGCCGCGGCGATGATCGCCTTGTGAAAGTCCTCATGGACGACCTCCCAGCCTGGAAGCGTCTTGGCTGACATGTGGGCACCACGCTCAGTCAGCCGCGCGAGCTGGTGATAGCTGGCGACCACGTACGACTCCCACGCATCGTCGCCTTTGGCGATAGATTCTCGCAACGCATCGACTTCCAGGAGCAGACGCACGCGGGTCAGGTCGCGGATTTCCTCGACGGAAACCGGCGATACCCAGTATCCGCGATGATCCGATGAACGAACGAGGTCCTCAGCATGCAGACGAGCGAGCGCTTCACGGATCGGAGAAAGACCGGCGTGATAGCGCTCCTGCAATTCGCGCATCAGCAACTTGGTATTTGGCTCGACTGCACCAGACAGGATGTCATCGCGTATCCGCTGGTACACGCTCGTGGCCAGCGTCTGGCCTCTTTCCTTCGTCGACTTCTCTACCACGCTGTTGACCGGTCTTCCGGCAGCGCCGGCGACATTAGCCACTTTTGTGGGCAAAGCTTGAGCCCGGGCCACGATTTTCGTTCCTGCTTAGCTCGATATTGCAGCTTGACAGCCTCCATACTGATTTTACAATCTTACTGCAAGTTTCGAAAATCTGACGATTGTTGAACATTGCGCCACTCGCAGCGAATCCGGATGCGAAATAACAGATCCACCACAATTTTTTTCTTGGCCACGACGTCGAGATTTCGGCCCTGGCACCATTGCCGCTCTTCATCCCACTCAAACGGCTCAACGCGCGATCGAGGGATACGATGATGAATCTGAGACATGTAGCGGCCACGATGGTCGCGTGTGCGGCCCTTACTCTTGCGTGGGCGCCAGCGGGCGTTGCGCAACAATGGCCGAACCGTTCGGTAAGAGTGGTGGTGCCCTATGGCGCGGGCGGCGTCACTGACACCATGGCGCGCGTCACAGCGGATCGGCTGCGCAAGGCGCTTGGCCAGCCATTCGTTATCGAGAACAGGCCCGGTGCCGGCGGAGCGATCGGTGTCAGCGCAGCAATGAACGCTCCGCAGGACGGCTACACCATCCTGTTCGTCGGTAGCACGCTTTTCACGGTGCTGCCGCTGGCGCAGGAGGTGAGCTATCAGCCCCTGAAGGATCTCCAGCCTGTCAGCATCACCGGCACGAACGGCATGGTGATGGTGGTCGCCAAGGATGCCCCTTACTCAACGTTGCGTGAATTCATCGACTATGCGCGCAAGAACCCCGGCAAGATTACCTACTCGAGCGGCGGCGCAGCCACCAACAATCATCTGGTGACGGCATACCTTGCGGGGGAGCAAAAGCTCGACATGGTGCATGTGCCGTACAAGGGCGGTCAGGCTGCGTTGACGGCTGTGCTCTCTAAGGGCGTGGACATGCATTTCGGCAATTCGTCCGATCTCATCGGGCCGGTGAAGAGTGGAACGGTAAAAGCGCTCGCCGTATCAACGCCCCAGCGCATGCCGCAACTGCCTGATGTCCCAACCGTTGCCGAAACCATTCCCGGATATGAATACATCGCGTGGAACGGCTACGCGGTGACTGGCGGCGTGCCGGCGGAGGTCCGGAGCCGTCTCAGCGAAGCGTTGCTGCCGATTACCCGTGATCCGGAGGTCGTTGCGATTTTCGAGAAGTTGGGCATCAACGCCGTCGGCACCACTCCGGAAGAAGCCGAAGCGAGCGTCCGCAAGGACATGCCGGTCTACGAGAAAATCGTAGACTTGGCGGGCGTTCGACTCAAATAGCGAAGAAAAGAGCTACATAGCTGCAAGCGTCTTGACGCTAGCAAGCTACGACATTCCGGCTCCGGCAGGTCTCTCCAAAGCCGGAGCCGCATTGGCTATGTCGTAGTTGGAGCGACCGGAATTGCGTCATGTGGCAGCTTCAACTTGTTTGCCGTCTTCGCCAGCGAGACAATTTGAAGGCGTTCACAGTGGGAAGATTTCCGGATCATCGTAGCTGATCGAGGAGCGCGACCCGGAGCCGGGCCGTTCGGCAAGAACGGCTGTCGCGAGTTCGATCCGAACAACCACTCCCGTCACAAGGACGATCGCGATCCACGTTTCCCTCGCCATGCAACGCAGGGGTAGAGGCGGTCGCAAGCTTGGTCCTCGCACCGGATGGCACGCCAGCGCCACCACCAAAGCCGAGCAGCGCACCGTCAACCTCGCTCAAAGCCCTCGCCCGCACGCCCCGCTGGCAGCAAGTGCTCGAGAACCGAGAATTCGGCTCAATTGCAGATCTGGCTGCGGCCGAGAAGATCAACGACTTTTATGTGAGCAGACTTTTGCGCCTGACCATTGTTGGCTCCCACGGTCGTAAAGATGATCCCGGATGAGAGGGAAGCGTCATCGCTTCAACTCGACAAGCTGCTGAAGCCGTTCCCGGTCGAGTGAGATACTGGGCATTCGCATCGATCATCAGCGCAATGCGACAATAGCGGCCTCTGATTCTTGACCGGGAATCAGACATTTCCGCGTGCGCCGAACTGAGCTTGGTGACTATGCACTTCCCGACGAGAACAATGTGGCAGCGTGGCCGGCAGGAACACAAAGGCCGGTTGTGGGCGTGCTCGGTGCCGCCCGCCCCCTGGCGCGCCAATGGCGGCACCCGCCGCAAAGGCGTCCTCCCGCAGTCGTTGGACGGCATCATCGGTAGCCGGCCTACTTCGGCCCGAACGGCACCATGCCTACGCTCCACGCCAGACCGGATTCCGCGACAGCGCTGGCCGAACAAACCCTCATCGCCCGGGACCGAGATATCCGGTAGGTTGCATGTAGCTCTCGACCTTCGCCAATCCTAATGCCAACTGCCCCATCATTCCCAACAGCTTGCTTGGGATCGCCTCAGCTGGTGTCGCTGCTAGGTCGAAAACTTCACGCTTACACCGCGCTGCCGAAAATAAGCCTGCATCAGCTTGCGGCCCGAACGGTTGTTCTGCGCCAGCCTGGCCGGATCGAACACTGCCTCTTTCATCCCCTCTCGTGACAGCGCCGCCTTGAGCGTCGCGATATGTGCATCGATGTCGGCATTGTTCGCCTGGAGCGATGCATAGATGCTGTCGGTAACCTCGGCCATCCGAGCAGTCTCATGGCAATAAAATCCACCTTTGATGCAGCCGGAGTCGTTTTCATTGAGGCTACCGGCGGCGGACCTGGCGTTCGGCTCCGCGACTGACAGACATCCCACGTCACTTTCCCGCGCTCGCAACGCGATGCGTATGATCCGGCGATCAGCGACAGCGGCCAACTGTCCTCCCCCACGAGTGAATTAATCGATGGTCACGGCGTAAGCGTCCGCCTAAGATGGCTGAAAGCGGAACAGGGGGAGGTCGCTATGGAAAGTTCGCGGCCGTGGGGTGCGGGAGACCGTCCCGTATGCCCGAACTGCGGCAATGGAATGCATGTTATCCGGCGCGCGCCCCATTCAACCCATGAGAGTTTTGAGCAGCAGACGCTCATGTGCGCTTGCGGCGAAGAAGTTGAACGCAGCGCCGATGCGAAAGGCGACCCGCACGCCTCGGACCCGTCGCTCTCAAATTGATCTTCAGTGCGCCACGGGCTGCCGTCGCTGAGCATCAACTTCGCAACACCGGCGACGGCTGCGGGCCGATCATTTTCGATCCTCGGGGTTCCCTAATGCGAGGCTGAGGGCGATAGCGATGGCAATTCCGACCCCGATCCCCATGGCG
>Ga0182739_1000760_pt1 | contig 37688 bp, 34 predicted proteins | sample eDN5th30CBELigBY_FD_128873 | JGI IMG/M metagenome (GOLD analysis project Ga0182739, IMG submission 128873) | Enriched backyard soil microbial communities from Emeryville, California, USA - eDNA 5th pass 30_C BE-Lig BY (version 2) (version 2) | ecosystem: Environmental > Terrestrial > Soil >... | reverse complement strand
GCTCGTCCGACCAGGCGGCAACGGTCTGGCCCGGCCGCGCATAGATGAGGTCGAAGGAATAGCGGTCGAAGATCGCGCGCGCGGTCGCCACCGCGGCCAGCGCTTCCTCGGCCGTGTGCATGCGGCCGAGGCCTTTGAGGGCCGCATCGTCGAGCGCCTGCACACCGAGCGAGACGCGGTTGACGCCCGCCACCCGGTAGCCCCGGAACCGGCCGGCCTCAACGCTGGTCGGGTTGGCCTCCAGCGAGACCTCGACGTCAGGCGCCACATTCCAGTGCCGGCCGAGGGCATCGAGGATGCCTCCCACCGTCGCCGGTTCCATCAATGACGGCGTGCCACCGCCGAAAAAGACGCTCGTGACGGTGCGCCCCGGTACGCGGGCCGCCGTCGCCGCGATCTCGGCCTCGAAAGCGCGTACGTACCGCGTCTGGTCGATCGCAGCGTGGCGGACATGGCTGTTGAAGTCGCAATAGGGGCACTTCGCGAGACAAAACGGCCAGTGGATGTAGACGCCGAAGGCGGAGTCTTCGTGAGCGGTAGCCGGCATGGCCGTATTCATGGTGCTGGAGAACCCATCGCGGCGCGAATCGGCACAACAGGTAGTTAGTTAGCACGTCCCGTGCCTGCGGCGCACGCGCGGCTCCGGGACGGCGGCCAGCGGGGGGCGCCGCGCGCCCCGCCGGCAGCCGCCGTCAGCGATCGCGCAGGCAGGCATCCGCCAGCATCACGAAGGCGCGGGCGCGGTGGGAGAGGCCCTTTCCGTGTGGCGGCAGGCCGTGTTTCTCCACCCGGCTCAACTCCCCGAAGGTCCGGTCATGGCCGTCGGGCAGGAACATCGCATCGTAGCCAAAACCCTCGGTCCCGCGCGGAGGCCAGACCAGGGCGCCTTCGACCGCAGCCTCGAACTCTTCGAGATGCCCGTCCGGCCAGGCGACGCAGAGCGCGGACACGAACCGCGCTCGCCGGTCCCCCGCCGTGGTCGCACCCCGCTCCTGCAGCAGTTCCTCGACCTTCTGCATCGCGGCGGCAAAATCCTTGGACGGCCCGCCCCAGCGCGCCGAATGGATGCCCGGCTCGCCGCCGAGCGCATCGACCGCGAGGCCGGAATCGTCCGCAAAGGCCGGCAGTTGTGCGGCCTTTGCCGCCGCCTCCGCCTTGATGCGGGCATTGGCGGCGAAGGTCGTGCCGGTCTCTTCCGGCTCGGGCAGCTTGAGCTCGCCTGCAGAGACCGCCTCGATGCCGTAAGGCGCGAGCAGGTCCCGCATCTCGACCAGCTTGCCGGGATTGTGGGTCGCGATGACCAGCCGGCCTGCGATCCGCCGGTGCGCCGTTTCGGACATCCTGTGGCCTCACATCACCGCGAGCTTCTGCAGGTCGACCAGCCGCGTGATGCCCTTGCGGGCAAGTGCGAGCAGCGACAGCAGTTCTTCCTCGGAGAACGGGTTCTTTTCCGCGGTGCCCTGCACCTCGACCAGCTTGCCGCCGCCGGTCATCACGAAATTGGCGTCGGTGTCGGCGGTGGAATCCTCGGCATAGTCGAGGTCGAGCACCGGCACGCCGTCGCAGATGCCGCAGGAAATCGCCGCGACATGGTCTCGCAGCGGATCGGCCTTGAGCATATCACGCGCCTTCATCCAGGCGAGGCAGTCATAGAGCGCCACCCAGCCGCCGGTGATGGCGGCGGTGCGGGTGCCGCCGTCGGCCTGGATCACGTCGCAATCGACGGTGATCTGGCGCTCGCCGAGGGCGACGAGATCGACCACGGCGCGCAGCGAGCGGCCGACCAGGCGCTGGATCTCCAGCGTGCGGCCGCCCTGCTTTCCGGACGAGGCCTCGCGCCGCGTGCGCTCGTGGGTCGCGCGGGGCAGCATGCCGTATTCGGCAGTGACCCAGCCGCGCGCCTGGCCCTTGAGCCAGAACGGGACACGATCCTCAAGCGTCGCGGTCACCAGCACATGGGTGTCGCCGAACTTCACGAAACACGAGCCCTCCGCATATTTCACGACACCGCGGTCGAGCGTGATGGGTCGCAGTTCGTCGGGCTGTCGGCGGCTCGGCCGCATGAAGGCATCTCCTTGCTACGCTATGGGCAATCTGTCGCGATGGATTGCCGCTTTTAGGGGCCGGGACGTGGGCGGACAAGGCTAGACTTGCACTCGGCGCAGTGAATGAACAATTCTGGCCTCCTCACGGAGTGAGCAGCGGTGTCCCATCAAGACGTGCCCATCGGTTCAGCCCAGATCGGACTGGCGCAACTCAACGAGCGTTCGCGCGAGATCTTCCGGCAGGTGGTCGAGAGCTATCTCGCGACCGGCGAGCCGGTCGGCTCGCGCAATCTCTCGCGCCTGATCACGATGTCGCTGTCGCCGGCCTCGGTCCGCAATGTCATGGCGGACCTTGAGCACCTGGGGCTGATCTATGCGCCCCACACTTCCGCCGGCCGGCTGCCGACCGAACTGGGCCTGCGCTTCTTCGTCGATGCGCTGATGGAAATCGGCAACCTCGGCGAGAACGACCGCCGCGAGATGGAGGCGCGGGTCGCCGCCTCCGGCAAGTCGGTCGAAGCGGTGCTCAACGAGGCTTCGGGCATGCTCTCCGGCCTCACCCGCGCCGCCGGCGTGGTGCTGAGCGCCAAGTCCAACGTCCGCCTCAAGCACATCGAATTCGTCCGCCTGGAGCCGGAGCGGGCGCTGGTGGTGCTGGTGGCCGAGGATGGTCAGGTCGAAAACCGCATCCTGACGCTCCCGGCCGGCCTGCCGACCTCGGCCCTGACCGAGGCGGGCAACTTCCTCAATGCGCGCGTCGCCGGGCGCACGCTGGCCGAGGCACGCGGGGAACTGGAGCGGGCGCTGGAGCAGAGCCGCGCGGAACTCGACCTGCTGACGCAGAAGATCATCTCCGCCGGGCTCGCGAGCTGGTCGGGCGGCGAGAGCGACGACCGCAAGCTGATCGTGCGTGGACAGGCGCACCTCCTCGACGACCTCAGGGCGCTCGAAGACCTCGAGCGCGTGCGGCTGCTGTTCGACGACCTGGAAGCCAAGCGCGGCGTGATCGACCTGCTCGGCCGCGCCGAGCAGGCGGAAGGCGTGCGCATCTTCATCGGCTCGGAGAACAAGCTGTTCTCGCTGTCCGGCTCGTCCACGATCGTCGCGCCCTATCGCGACGGGCAGGGCCGCATCGTCGGCGTGGTCGGGGTGATCGGCCCCACGCGGCTCAACTATGCGCGCATCGTGCCGATGGTCGACTATACGGCGCGCATCGTCAGCAAGCTGCTCGCGGGGTAACGGCAACCGTCAGCGGGGCAACGGGTGGAGGGCATCGTCGTGGTGCTCGTCCTCGTCCGAGGCTGGCGCGTCCGGGCGTCGCTTTCCACCGTCCGGATCGAGCAATCCGAACAGGGCGCCCAGCAGTCCGCCATAGACAAGGTGCACCAGCAGCATCAGCGCCGGGGCGGGCAGGCCGAGTTGAAGGCCGAAAGTGCCGGCGCGGGTCAGCGGCAGAACCAGCAGCATGACGATCAGCCAGGTCGCGACGCCGAAAAATACGCCGCGCAGCCAGAGCGGGCCCGGCATCAGCCGGTAGGTCGCGGCGAATCCGACGCCCCAGATCAGGCTGCCGACCATGAAATGCAGGAGCCAGCCGAAGGTCGCAGGCAACGCGTCAGCGGACCGGGCGATGAAGGCAATCGGATGAAACATCGCCGAAAGCATCAGCGTCGCGAGAAAGCCGGCAATGATGCCGCGCCCGAGTGAGTCCATCACGCACCCGATTGTTGGCTGTCGAAAAGGCCGCGAAGAACCAGAAGTGCCGCAGCGTCTCGCCAGATTTGCGGTGGGCGCTTGTATTCGCCTTCTGCGAATGCAGACACGAACAATTAAACGTGGATTCTACGCTCCAGATACTTGAAAATACTAACAGCGAAAACTTTCCCTGTACCTTCTCATTTCGCAGGGCAGCTATCGCGCAGGCGGGAGGCTTGGACTCGCCGTCAGCACCGCTTTACTGGCCCTCCCCCGCCTTCAGTTCCGGCGCACGAGGCAGGTGCTTCCGGCCGCCTTGAGCCTGGCGCAGAGGCTGTTTGCCTCCGCGCGCGTCGACACCGCGATCTGCACCCGCTGGCGACGGCCGCTCTTTTTCCCCGCCGAACTGCCGGAAGCGACGACCGGTTTGTGCTCGCCGAGAATGGCCGGATGCTTGTCGCGAAGCCGCCGGAAGATGGCCAGCGCCTGCTTGCCGGACCAGTGCGCCGCAAGCTGTACCGCCCAGGCATTGTCGCCGGATTTGGCCTCCGTCTTTGTGCCCGGAACTTTCGCGACCGCCGAGGCCTCGACGATTTCACTGTCGTCCTGTCGGCTCGGCGGCATCGGAACGACGGACTCCCTCGCGTGCAACTCGGTCTGGGGGAGATTGTCGCACGGCAGTCGCGACGGCCGCTCGAATTCGACACTGAGCGGCGCGGTGCCGGCCCAGCGTTCGGCCGTGACGCCGGTAATGGTCTTGACGTAGTGGCGCGTCTCTCGCGGCAGGCCACCCTTGCGCGAGAGCCATTCGCGCACCCGGCGCGGGCCGCCGTTATAGGCGGCCGCCGCCAGGCCCCAATTGCCGAAACGCTCGTAAAGCTGGCTCAGCAGACGGGCGGAGACCGGCAGGGCCTGGACCGGATCGAAGGGATCCTCCAGCCCCATCTCGGCGGCGACGCGCGGCATGAACTGCGCCACCCCTTGCGCGCCCGCGCGGCTGACGGCATCCGGCTTGAACCGGCTCTCCTGCCAGATCAGGCGGGCGAAGAAGAGCACCGGCAGGTCATGGGTCTGCGCGGCGCTGGCAATCGCCTCGCAGATCACCTCGGCTTTGTTTGCGGCAGTGACGACGATCCTGGTTTCGACGGCTTCGTCCGCCAGCGTTTCGTCCGCCAGCGTTTCGTCCGCCAGCGCTTCATCCACCGACGCCTGTTCCGTATCGTCGGCCCCCTCGCCTCCCGCGCCGGGGCGGTGCCATCCGGCCGTGTGGATCGGGTCGGCCTCAAGTTCGAAGCCGTCAGCAATGCGAAAATCAGGCGTGACCGCGCCCCGCAGGGGCTGCAATGGCGATGCAGGTTGGGCCTTGGGAGGCTGTTGATCGCTGGCGGAGGCTGGGATGAAGAACGCCGATAGAAGCAGTATCGAGAAGACCGTCACTAGTCGCATCGGGGGAACGCGCCTCCGTTTCAGGCCCGCCCCCGGAACCTTGTTGAACCTTCCTGATTGTGGTTGTGCGGCCTCGTGCCAGCCGGCGCTGAATGCTGGCCTAATGGGCCCGTTTTGCGGGACTTATGCGGCCCGCAAGCGGGAATTCTGTGGCCTGGGGATGGTCGGGGAACCCTGAACCGGACAGGGCCTGCCCGCTTCAGGACTCGCGCGGGACGTTGGCCTCGAGTTCCGCCAGCCAGACGGCGGCGCTGCCATCCGACGGCGCCCGCCAGTCGCCGCGCGGCGAGAGCGAACCGCCGGAAGACATCTTCGGTCCGTTCGGCAGCGCGGAGCGCTTGAACTGGTTGGCGAAGAACCGGCGCAGGAAGACTTCCAGCCAGTGCCGTATCTCCTCCAGCGTATAGCTGCGCTTGTCCTCGCCGATCGCCGGAGGCCAGCGCCCCCGTTCAACGTCGCTCCACGCATGATGGGCGAGGAAGGCGATCTTCGAGGGCCGGAAGCCGAAGCGCGTCAGGTAGAACAGGCTGAAGTCGTGCAGCGCGTAGGGCCCGATCATCTGCTGGGTGGACTGGATCACGCCTGCTTCATTGGCGGGCACCAGTTCGGGCGAGATTTCGGTGGCCAGAATCGACCGCAGCAGGCTGGCGGTCGACGCATCCACCTCCGAGCCCGCGACGAAGCGGATGAGGTGCTGGATCAGCGTCTTCGAGACCGAGGCATTGACGTTGTAATGCGACATGTGATCGCCGACGCCGTAGGTGCACCAGCCGAGCGCCAGTTCCGACAAATCGCCGGTGCCGAGCACGATGCCGCCATTGTGGTTGGCAAGGCGGAACAGATAGTCGGTGCGCAGCCCTGCCTGCACATTCTCGAACGTGACGTCGTAGCGCGGCTCGCCCTTGGCGAAAGGATGCCCGAGATCGCCAAGCATCTGGCGCGCCGCCGGCCGGATGTCGATCTCCGCCGCTGAGACCCGCAGCGCCCGCATCAGATCCCATGCGTTGCTGCGGGTATGTTCCGAGGTCGCGAATCCCGGCAGTGTGTAGGCGAGCACGTTGGTGCGCGGCAGTCCCAGCCGATCCATCGCGCGGACCGCGACCAGCAGCGCCTGGGTGGAATCGAGGCCGCCGGAGACGCCGATCACCACCTTTTCGCTGCGCGCCGCCTTGAGCCGCGTCGTCAGGCCCTGGATCTGGATATTGTAGGCCTCATAGCAATCCTCGCGCAGCCGCGCCGGATCGGACGGCACGAAGGGGAAACGCTCGACCGGGCGTTCGAGCGCCACCGGCTTTGCCGGCAGATCGAGCTTGAAGGGGATGATCCGGAACGCATCGGGCGCGGATGCCTCCTCCAGCCGGCAGTCGCCGAAGGTGTTGGTCCGCATGCGTTCCTGGCGCAACCGGCCGAGATCGACATCGGCCACCGCCATCGTGGCGTCGGACGGAAAGCGCTCGGTCTCCGCAAGCCGCTCGCCCATCTCGAACACGGCCGCATGGCCGTCCCAGGCGAGGTCGGTGGTCGATTCGCCCGGCCCGGCCGCGGAATAGGCATAGGCCGCGATCGCGCGCGCCGACTGGCTGGCGCAGAGCAGCCGCCGGGTATCGGCCTTGCCGATGACGATATTGCTGGCCGAGAGGTTGAGCAGCACTTCGGCGCCCGCCAGCGCGGCCCGCGTCGAGGGCGGCAGCGGCACCCAGAAGTCCTCGCAGAGTTCGACGTGAAAGGTGACGGGCACGCCGGCCTCGGAGCGGAACAGCAAGTCGGTGCCGAATGCCGACTCGTAGCCCGCGACATTGATGGTCGCGTCATGCACGCCCGCCCCGGACGCGAAGTGACGGCGCTCGTAGAATTCGCGGTAGTTCGGCAGATAGGTCTTGGGCACTACGCCGAGCAGCGCGCCGTGATGGATCACCACGGCGGCGTTGTAGAGCGACCCATTCCAGCGCAGCGGCGCTCCCACCACCAGCACCGGATAGAGCCGGCGCGAGGCCACGACGATCTGCCCGAGCGCCCGCTCGACCGCATCCAGCAGCGCGTCCTGCAGCAACAGGTCGTCGATGGCGTAGGCGGACAGCCCCAGTTCCGGAAACAGCATGAGGCCGGCGCCGCGGGCATCGCCCTCCTGCGCCAGCCGCAACGTCTCTTCCAGGTTGAACGTGACGTCCGCCACCTGCATACGGGGCACGCAGGACGCGACGCGCAGGAACTCATGGCTGTAGAGCGAGAAAAAATTCTTCATACCGCCATCTTGGGCCCGTTGTGCGGCGCGTCAAGCGGTGCCGGCAGGCGTTTCCCCCGGAGAACGGCTTGGCCGGGCGGGCCTTCGCCTCAGGCCCTGCCGGCCGAATCCGCCCGCCGGGCCAGCAGGGCAAAGACGATCAGCGCGACCGTGACGAAGGCTATCATGACCGTGCAGATGGCGTTGATCTCCGGCTTAACGCCGAGCCGCACGTCGGAATAGATCCGGATCGGCAGCGTGGTGGCGCCCGGCCCGGTCGTGAAGCTCGCGATCACCAGATCATCGAGCGAGAGCGTGAAGGCCAGCACCCAGCCCGCCGCCACCGCCGGCCACAGCAGCGGCAGCGTCACCACGAAGAAGGTGCGCCAGGGCGGGCAGCCGAGGTCCATCGCCGCTTCCTCCAGGCTGCGGTCGAAGCCGATCAGCCGCGCCTGCACGATCAGCGTGACGAAGCACATGGTGAGCGTCGTGTGCGCGAGCGTCACGGTCCAGAAGCCGCGGTCGAGATCGACGGCGACGAACAAGAGCAGCAGCGCGAGCCCGGTAATCACCTCGGGCATCACGATCGGCGCATAGATCAGGGCCGCGAAGCCGGTGCGGCCGCGGAAGCGGCCCATGCGCACAAGCGCCAGCGCCGCCAGCGTTCCGAGCGCGGTCGCGGCACTGGCCGAGACGAAGGCGACGCGAAGGCTGACCCAGGCCGCGTCGATGAGCGCGGAATCCTGCAGCAGCGCCGCATACCAGCGCGTCGACCATCCGCCCCACACCGTGACCAACCGCGAGTCATTGAAGGAATAGATCACGAGGATGAGGATCGGGATGTAGAGGAACGCCAGCCCGAGCGCGAGCGTGACGATGTGGGCGTGAGACAGACCGCGACGCATCGTTCAGCGCCCCTGCTCGAGCGCCCGCGTCTGCAGGTGCTGGTAGATCGCGATCGGGATCAGCAGGAGCACCAGCATCACGATCGCCACCGCGGCAGCGAGCGGCCAGTCGCGGTTCGCGAAGAACTCCATCCACAGCGTCTGCCCGATCATCAGCGAGGCGGAACTGCCGAGCAGGTCGGGAATGACGAATTCGCCCACCATCGGGATGAAGCACAGCAGCACGCCGGCCACGATGCCGGGGCGCGAAAGCGGCACGGTGACGAGCCAGAAGGCTCTCCACGGCGGACAGCCGAGATCAGCCGCCGCCTCGTGCAGCGTCAGGTCCATGCGCTCGAGGCTGGCATAAAGCGGCAGGACCATGAACGGCAGATAGGAATAGACGAGGCCGAGGAACAACGCGGTGTCGCTGGCGAGCCAGCCGATCGGCGCGTCGGTCAGACCCAGGCCCATCAGCGTCTGGTTAAGCAGCCCGTCGCGCTGCAGGATGTTGATCCAGGCATAGATGCGGATGAGAAATGCCGTCCAGAACGGCAGGATCATCAACAGCAGCAGCACATTGCGCGCGCGCTGCGGCGCCCGCGCCATCGCATAGGCGATCGGGTATCCGATGGCGAGCAGGAGCACTGTCGCCAGCGCCGCAAAGCGGATGCTGCGGAGATAGGCGCCGACATAGAGGTTGTCGGACCACAGCAGATGGTAGTTCTCGAATGAGAGCGCGGCAAAGAAGGCTTTCACGCCCTCCCAGCCGGCGGCGAGGTCGAACACCGGCAGATAAGGCGGCTGCGCGATCACCGTCTGCGATAAGCTGAGCTTGAGCACGATCAGCGCCGGCACCAGGAAGAATGCCGTGAGCCAAAGATAGGGCGCCAGGATCACCAGCCGGGCGCCCCACGACCTTCGCGTCCGCCGCATCATGGGTCGAGCACCATGCCCGCCTCGGCCGGCCAGGTGAGCCAGACCTTTTCCCCGCGCGCCAGCGGTCCGCCTTCGCGCGTCAGGTTGGGCACCGCCGCCGCAAGCAGCAGGCCCTCGGGCGAGCGCACGCGGTAGACCGTGCGTTCGCCGAGATAGCTGATCTCCTCGATGACGCCATGCACGACATTCGCTGCCGGATCGTCCGGCGCTTCGCGCGCGAGCCGCAGTTTCTCCGGCCGTGTCGCCAGCACAACGCGCTCGCCGACCTGCCGGCTGCCGGCGGAAGCGACCCGGAAATAGCCCGCTGCGCCGGCATCAACCTGCGCGGCATTGCGGTCGCGGCGCGCGAGCGTGCCTTCGATCAGGTTGACGTCGCCGATGAAGCCCGCGACGTAACGCGAGTTCGGACGCTCGTAGATTTCCGCAGGCGTGCCGAGCTGCGCAACGCGGCCCTGCCGCATCACCGCCATGCGGTCGGCCAGCATCATCGCCTCGTCCTGATCGTGGGTGACGATCACGAATGTCGCGTCCAGCTTGCGTTGCAGCGCTACAAGCTGCGACTGCGTCTCCTGCCGCAACTTCTTGTCGAGCGCCGCCAGCGGCTCGTCGAGCAGCAGCAGTTTGGGGCGCTTCGCGAGCGCGCGGGCGAGCGCGACGCGCTGGCGCTGACCACCGGAAAGCTGGTGCGGCCGCCGGCCGCCGAGACCTTCTAGTTGAACGAGCGCGAGCATCTCAGCCACCCGCTCCGCGATCTCACGCCGCCGCATCCCGTCCTGCCGCAGGCCGAAGGCGATGTTGCGCTCGACCGTCATATGCGGAAACAGCGCGTAGCTCTGGAACATCATGTTGACCGGCCGCCGGTGCGGCGGTTCGCCGGCGATGTCCCGGCCCTCGAGCAGAATGCGGCCTTCGTCCGCCATCTCGAACCCGGCGATGATGCGCAGAAGCGTGCTCTTGCCGCAGCCGGAAGGTCCCAGCAGCGCGAAGAATTCGCCGCGTCCGATCTCCAGCGACACGCCGTCGACGGCGGCGGCACCGCCGAAGCGCTTGCGTACATTGTCGATTCGGAGCAGCGGCGGGCGAGAGGCCGCGGCCGCAGCAGGCGGATGCGCCGATTGCGCATCGATGAGGGAGTGTTGTTCGCTCAATTCCTGGCCCCTCCGCGCGCAAAGGAACGCGCGCGGACGGCCCATCATTTAGAGCGCTCCCGCCAAAAAATGAAGCTGTATTCTGCGGACATCGCGCGCAGGCTACCGAATGCCTGCGCGCGGAAGGTCTATCGGTCCGTCAGCGACGCGGACGCGCCGGCGCGAGATCGAGTTCGGTCACACCGGCGGCCACGTTGAGGCCGGTCTGCGTCTGGATCGAAACCGGCTGCAGCGCGACCGTGCGGTCGGAGCCGCCGACCAGAACATTGGCGCCGAGCCCGACCGCGACCGTCGCTTCGGCCGACGCGCCGACATAGGTCCCGGCAAGCGCATTGCGGCGCGCGGTGGTTTCGGCATGCACGGCCCACACCATCTGGCCGCCGGCCGTGGCGCCGAGGTCGAGACCGAATTTGCGGATCACGCCGACATACATCTCCTGCCGGCCGCCATCACCCGGGTTGAAGACGCAATGGACTTCCCGCTGCGATCCGATGATGAAGCCGACGCCGGCGGAAACATCGCAATCCAGCATGCCTATCTGCGCCCGCGAGCCCTGCGCCGCAGCCGGCAAGGACAGCGAGCAGGCCAAAGCGGCAGCGGCCAGCGTCAACGCACTTTTCTTCATGGTGTTCTCCTTAAACGGGCCAGGATTAAGAGGCCAGGAAACCTGGGACATGCGCGGAAGCGAGAGCGTTACGACGCTGTCGTGACACCCCGCGCCAGTGTGCGGAAGCAACGGACACTAAGGTCGTAAAGAAACCGTGCTTTGGAACAAAAGCACGGCCGGGCACACTTCTCTACGCGGCACCAACGCCGCGGCGCATCAGTCCTGCGCCGGCTCGACGCTCACCTGTGATTCGCTCAGGCGGCCGGACAAGGCATCGACGACAAACGCCTTCACGCCGGCGGGATCCTCGCCGCGCGGCGCGATGATCCGCACCCGGATGCTGTCGTCCACGATCACGACCTCGTAGTCCTGAACGAGTCCGGACTCCTTGAACCCCTCCAGACGCTTGGTGACTTCGGCTGTCGCCGTCATGCGCACTGCTCTTGTTGGCCGGCCGTCGCGCCCCGGACTGTTCGCAAACGGCATCCGGCCCGACTCTGTTCCAGCCTGTCGCATATCACGGGGGCGCGCCGCTCGGAAAGCGCCTCGCCGTCAGCGGAGGATCCCGGTCGTCAGGGGCATTCCTGACGGACGCGATCGAGCGCCGCACTGATGCCGGCCAGCGAGTAGCGGTCGGTCGTGGTCGTTCCGCGACCCGACACGCCGGAAACGACCAAATCCGCACCGCGGCGCATCGCATCGACAAGTTGCGCCTCCTCGCCGGAATTCTTCACCCAGGCATTGTCGCCCTGGGTCTGCAAAATGAACTTGGTGGTGCCGACTTCCGCGGTCGCATCCGAATCGGTGCGGAACGGATAGCCGATGATGACCGAGACCTCATTGCGGACATTGTCGGCCGGCCGCGTGGACACGAACAGATAGATCTGGCCGCGCGGCCTGTTCGGCGGGTTGGTTTCCGCAGAGGTCGGCTGCGAAAGCGCAAAGCAGACCTTGTTGCCGGAATTCGTACCGGTATAGACCCCCCAATCACCATACTGCTGCAACAGTGTCGGCTGACTTTCCGACTGCGCCCAGGCGCTGCTCGCCGGAAAGGTCAGGCCGCAAGCAATCAGCAGGAAGACGGCGGAACGAAATGCGCATAGCAGAGCGGGTGACGGACGTGGCAATCGAGCACCTCAAGTGTTCGGCGTGACTTTGATCGTAAGGGCATGTGGCGGTTGCGTTAATTACGTCGTGAAATCGGCATTGTGAAGGCATGGCAAGGCTTATCCGACCACGTACAAGCTTTCGTGAACACGAACCGGGCTAGATTGGAAAGATGAAAGCGATCCTGTGCACGCATTTCGGGACACCGGCAGAGCTAGAACTTGCCGAGGTCCCTCCTCCGGTGCCACCGCCGGGCGAGGCGGTGGTATCCGTGAAGGCGGCGGGGCTGAACTTCTTCGATGTTCTGATTGTCGCAGGTAAATACCAGCGGAAGCCGCCGTTTCCGTTTTCGCCCGCGGCCGAGTTCGCCGGCATCGTCGAACGGGTCTCGCCGGGCATGGAAAGCGTGGCGCCCGGCGACCGTGTGATGGGTTGGCTCGGCCACGGCGCCGCCCGCGAGCAGGTCGTCGCGCCGGCCAGCGCACTGACCAAAATCCCGGACGCGCTCGATTTTCCCCGCGCCGCCGCGCTCGGCGTCACCTATGGCACCAGCTACTACGCCCTCAAGCAGCGGGCGCGCCTCAAGGCTGGCGAGACGGTCGCCGTGCTCGGGGCTTCCGGCGGTGTCGGACTGGCGGCGGTCGAACTTGCCAAGCTGATGGGCGCCCGCGTGATCGCCTGCGCCTCATCGGCCGAAAAGCTCGCCTTCGCGCGCGCCCACGGCGCGGACGAGACGGTGAACTATGCGGAAGAAAACCTGCGCGACGCCCTGCGCGAGCGCACCGGCGGGCGCGGCGTTGACGTCGTCTACGACCCGGTCGGCAGCGCCTATACCGAGGCGGCGGTGCGGGCGCTCGACTGGGAGGGACGGCTGCTGGTGGTCGGCTTTGCGGCCGGCGAAATCCCGAAACTCCCGCTCAACCTCACGCTGCTCAAGAACTGCGACATCCGCGGCGTGTTCTGGGGCGCCTGGGCGCGCCGCGATCCGGCCGCGCACCGCGCCAACATGGCGCAGCTCGTGGATTGGGCGGCGGCGGGCAAGCTCTCGGTCCACGTACAGGCCTCCTACCCGCTGGCGCGGACCGCGGAGGCCCTGGAGGCGCTGGCAGAGCGCAAGGTGATGGGCAAGCTGGTCGTGGTTCCCTGAAATGGGCCGCGGCGGTCGCAAACTCGCGGCCGGCCCCCATCTATGCTAGCAAACGGCCGAACCATGACGATGATTTCACCCACCACAACCACCGATGTCACGGCGCTCGAAAAAGCGCCGCTGGAGCGCTTCGTCGCGCCGGCGCGGCCGTCCCTGATCGGCCTGACGCGCGGCGAACTGGCCGAAGCGCTCGCCGGCATCGGGGTGCCCGAGCGCGAGCGCAAGATGCGCGTGCAGCAGCTCTGGCACTGGATGTATTTCCGCGGCGTGCAATCGTTCGAGCCGATGCTGAACGTCTCGAAGGGGCTGCGCGGCGAACTCGACCGCCACTTCACGCTGGCCCGCCCCGAGGTCGCTGCGGAACAGGTCTCGGTCGACGGCACCCGCAAGTGGCTGCTCACGCTGCCGGGCGAGACACCCGGCGAGCGGCCGCATCTGGTCGAGTGCGTCTATATTCCGGAGTCCGATCGCGGCACGCTCTGCCTGTCGAGCCAGGTCGGCTGCACGCTCAACTGTTCGTTCTGCCATACCGGCACCCAGCGCCTCGTGCGCAATCTGACGGCAGGCGAGATCGTCGGCCAAATCCTGGTGGCGCGCGACCGGCTGGGCGACTGGCCGGACGGCACGCCGCCGACCAACGGGCTGGTGCCGGGCGACGGCGCCCGCTTCGTCTCCAACATTGTGATGATGGGGATGGGCGAGCCGCTCTACAATTTCGAGGCGGTGCGCGATGCGCTCTCGGTCGCTAGCGACGGGGAGGGCGTGAGCCTCTCGAAGCGCCGCATCACGCTCTCGACCTCCGGCGTGGTGCCGAACATCGGCCGCACCGGCGCCGAGATCGGCTGCATGCTGGCGATCTCGCTGCATGCGGTGCGCGACGATCTGCGCGACGTGCTGGTGCCGCTGAACCGCAAATATCCGATCCGCGAACTGCTCGAGGCCTGCCGCAACTATCCCGGCCTTTCCAACGCGCGCCGCATCACCTTCGAATACGTCATGCTCAAGGGCGTCAACGACTCGCTCGCCGAAGCGCGCGAACTGGTCCGGCTGCTGAAGGGCGTTCCGGCCAAGATCAACCTGATCCCGTTCAATCCCTGGCCGGGCTCGCAATACGAATGCTCGGACTGGGACCGCATCGAGCAGTTCTCGGAAGTGGTGTTCAACGCCGGCTATGCCTCGCCGGTGCGCACGCCGCGCGGCCGCGACATTCTCGCCGCCTGCGGCCAGCTCAAGAGCACGACCGAGAAGCTGTCGGCGCGCGAGCGGATGGCGCTACGCGCCATGGCCATGACGGACTGAACGGGGGAAGCGGTGGCCTACCGCCTCTTCGTGATCTTCGCCGCCTGCATTGCGGCCAGCCTCGCAGCCGGCCTAGTCATTACCTTTGCCGTCATGGTTCCCGCCGTCAGCAATCTCGTGCTCGACGGATTCGAGCGCAACGTGTTCGGCTATGTGATCGCCTTCGGCGCGATCTTCATTTCCTTCTTCGCCTTTCTCCCGGCGCTGATCGTGATCGCGGTCGGGGAAAGCCTCGGCATCCGGACGGTCCTCTACTATGCCGCCGCGGGCGCGGCCGTGGCCGCGCTCACCTATATGCGTTCGACCGGATGGAACACGCTTGCCATCACGGTCGAGGGGTTTGCGCGGCGCGAACTGGAAATCATGACCGGGGCGGGGATCGTCGCCGGCTTCGTCTACTGGGCGATCGCGGGACGCAATGCCGGCCTTTGGCGCGAACCGCCCGAGGCACGCGACACCGAACGGCTATGAGCCGCGGGCGAACAGCAGCTTCACCGCGAAGGCGCCCATCAGCGACGCAAAGCCCCAGTCGATCACACGCATCACACGCGGCGAGCGACGGATCGCGCCCGTGAAGCGCTCGGCGGCGACGATCATCAGCGCGCAGGTCGGAATCGCAAGCGCGAGGAAGTACAGACCGAGGAACAACAGCTTCGCGCTCGCATCCGGGTCCGAGGCCGATACGAATTGCGGCAGGAAGGTCAGGAAGAACATCACGATCTTCGGGTTCAGGAGATTGACGCCGAGCCCAAGCGCAAAGACGCGCAACAGCGGCCGCCGCTCCCCTGCCCCCGGCGCGACCGTGAGCGCCGAGCCGTGGCGTATCGCCTGGACCGCGAGCCAGACCAGATAGGCCGCGCCGACGATCTTGAGCACCGTGAACGCGGTCGCCGATGCCGCCAGCAGGGCGGACAGCCCGAAGGCCGCGAGCAGGCTGTGCACCATCAGCCCCGTCGAAGCGCCGAGCATGGCGGCAAAGCCGCGCGCGCGACCGGCGCGCAACGTCTCGCCCAGGAACAGCGTCATGTCCGGGCCGGGCGTGACGATCAGCAGCAGCGCCGCCAGCGTGAAGGCGGCGAGAACTTCGGGGGTCGGAAGGAAGAGCATTGAGGGCTATCCGCCGGCAGCGAGGCTGGGCCACAGATCGTGCCAGTCTTCGTTATGGGACTCGATGAGATCGATTTTCCAGTCTCTACGCCAGCGCTTCAAACGCTTCTCACGCGCGATGGCGTCGCGAATGTCCTGATACGTCTCGAAATAGACCAAAGCATGGACGCTATACTTCAGCGTAAATCCCGGCACTATTCCCGTGCGATGCTCATAGCCTCGGCGAATGAGATCGTTGGTAACGCCGACATACAGCGTACCTCGCCTCGCGCTTGCCAGGATATAGACGAAGTAGGGCACAGGCGTCGCTCGCCTTATACTCGGCTGTCGTCCCGGACGCCCCGGAGGGGCGATCCGGGACCCATCGCACCGCCCGCGCGGAGCCTGTTGAAAAATGGGTCCCGGCTCTCGCGCGTTCCGCGCTCGGCCGGGATGACAGCCGCTACGGGTTTCGTACGCAGCAGGCTTAACTTTAGCGGGCAGACGTTGCGGACGACAATGGGCTCCGCTACGCAATCGGCAAATGGAGGGTCTCAAGGCCATGACCTATGCGAACATCATCGTCGAGACGAAGGGCAAGGTCGGCGTCATCCGGCTCAACCGCCCGCAGGCGCTCAATGCGCTCAACGCTGCGCTGATGGCGGAACTTGCCGAGGCCGTCGCCGCGTTCGAAGCCGATGTGCATGTCGGATGCCTGCTCATCACCGGTTCCGAGAAAGCGTTCGCCGCCGGCGCCGACATCAAGGAGATGGCGGAGAAGTCCTATATCGACGTCTATCTCGGTAACTTCGCCGCGGACTGGGATGCGGTCGCGCGCGCCCGCAAGCCGGTGATCGCTGCGGTCGCCGGCTTCGCACTCGGCGGCGGCTGCGAGTTGGCGATGATGTGCGACCTCATCATTGCGGCCGACAATGCCCGGTTCGGCCAGCCCGAGATCAAGCTCGGCGTCATTCCCGGCATCGGCGGCACGCAGCGCCTCGCGCGCGCTGTCGGCAAGGCAAAGGCTATGGACCTGTGCCTCACCGGCCGCATGATGGATGCGGCCGAAGCGGAGCGATCCGGCCTCGTCGCGCGCGTCGTGCCGGCGGCCAACCTCATCGACGAGGCGATGAAAGCGGCCGAAACGGTCGCGGGCATGTCGCTGCCGGCGCTGATCGCCGCCAAGGAGAGCATCAACGCCGCCTTCGAGACCACGCTCGCGGAAGGCATCCGGCTGGAGCGCCGCGCCTTCCACCCGCTGTTCGCGACGGAAGACCAGAAGGAAGGCATGGCGGCGTTCGTGGAAAAGCGGCCGCCGCAGTTCAGGAACCGCTGAGTGTTCGGCGCGACTACTTCAGCATCCGCACCGGCATCTCGCTGATCCTGTAGAGTTGCGGGAACAGCCGGATCCACGCGGCGACGACAAACAGCGTTCCGACGCCGCCGACCAGCACCGCCGGCACCGTGCCGATCATTGCAGCCATCGCGCCGGCCCGGAACTCGCCAAGCTGGTTGGACGTGCCAATGAATAGCGAGTTCACCGCGCTGACCCGCCCGCGCATCGCGTCCGGCGTCTCGATCTGCACCAGCGTGCCGCGGATCACGACGCTAATGAGATCGACCGAGCCGAGCACCACCAGCGCCGCCATCGAGAGCCACATCGAGCGCGAGAGCGCGAACACGATGGTTGCGATGCCGAACAGCGCCACACAGGAGAACATGATCCGGCCGACATGGGCGCGCATCGGCCAGAAGGCGAGCGCGATCGAGGTGATCAGCGCGCCCGCGCCCGGACAGGCGCGCAGGATGCCGAGCCCCTGCGCATCGGTCTGGAGAATGTCGCGCGCGAAGATCGGCATCAGCGCGGTCGCACCACCGAGCAGCACCGCGAACAGGTCGAGCGAGATCGCGCCGAGCACGATCGGGTGCCGCCAGATATAGGAGAAGCCGGCGAACAGTGAGCCGATGCTGAACGGCTCCCGCTTTGGCGCCGAGCCGAGAATCGGAATCAGCGCGACGATCACGCTCGCCGCGAAGAACAGCGCGCTGCTGACGACATAGGCTGCCACCGGGTTGACGGCATAGATCAACCCGCCGACGGCGGGACCGGCGATGGTCGCGAACTGATTGGCCGAAGCCGAGCCCGCCACCGCGCGCGGAAACAGCGCCGGCGGCACGACGGTCGGCAACAGGCTCGACAGCGAAGGCCCTTCGAAGGCGCGCGCCGCCCCGATCAGCAGCGAGACGCCGAGAATGATTTCGCGCGTGATCCAGCCCGAATAGGTGGCCCAGGCGAGGATCGCCACCGCCAGCGCCTCCAGCGTCTGGCAGATCCGCAGCACCGTGCGGCGGTCGTAGCGGTCGGCCGCATGGCCGGTGAGCAGGAACAGAAGCAAAGCGGGCAGGAACTGCGCGAGCCCGATCAGCCCCAGGTCGAGCGGATTGTTGGTCAGGTCGTAGACCTGCCAGCCGACCGCCACCACCTGCACCTGCATGGCGACGGTGGCGCCGACGCGGGCCAGCCAGAAAAGCACGAACGGGCGATTGCGAAGGAGCGAGGCGGCCGCTGGATCGGTCGGGCTCATGCTGCGCCGCCGGGCGGCATGCGCGGCCGGCCTGGTTCAAGAGGAATTGAACGAGAATGGTGGAGCCGAGGGGATTCGAACCCCTGACCTCCGCAGTGCGATTGCGGCGCTCTCCCAACTGAGCTACGGCCCCGCCGCCGGACCCAACGGAACATCTTGCGTCCGGCCTTGCAGGAAGCGCGCATTTATGGCGGGGGGTCCGTGGCTGTCAAGCTGTGGCGTGGACTGGATCGCACTCCCGTCCAAATTTTGACGGGACGGCGTGACCAACTCTCCCCGCCCGCACCGGCCGGTCCTTCGGTACCATGCGCGCGGTCGAAGGATTTTGACTTGTTTAATGCTTCACCCACAATATGAAGCTAAAGCATCGCTCCGAAAAGTGGCCGCCGGTTTTCGGAAATTGCGATGCGTGAACAAGATCCTACAGCATCGTGCCGACTCATCGAATCGGCACGATGCTGTAGAATCGGGCGGAAAGCCTGCCCGGATCGCGACGGCGCCGGGCATGAGGGGGACCGATTGTGAGCCTTGGGCTTAGTCGGCGCCAGCCGATCATGAATCGCAGAACACTGACCGCCGGATTGGCGGCGACATTCGCCACGACGCTTGCCGGATGCGGCGGGGGTTCGCTTTTGCCAGGAACCGAACCGGCGCCGCCGCCGCAACAGCCGGCTGCCGTCGGCACCGGCCAGGTCAAAGTCGGCCTGATCCTGCCGCTTTCCGGCAGCGGCAATGCCGGGCCGGTCGCGCAGTCGATGCGCAATGCGGCGGAACTCGCGCTCTCCGAATTCCAGGCGCCGAACGTCCAGCTTCTGATCAAGGACGACGGCGGCAACCCGGTCGGCGCGCAGGGCGCGGCCCAGCAGGCGCTCAACGAAGGCGCCGAGATCATTCTGGGGCCCCTGTTCGGCCCCACCGTCGCACCGGTCGGGCAGATCGCCCGTCAGCGCAACGTGCCGGTGATCGCCTTCTCGACCGATTCGAGCGTCGCCACCCGCGGCGTCTATCTCCTGAGCTTCCTCCCGGAGACCGACGTCAACCGGGTGGTCGATTACGCGGCATCGCGGGGCAAGCGTTCCTATGCGGCGCTGATCCCGCAGAATGCCTATGGCAACGTGGTCGATGCGGCGTTCCGGCAGGCGGCCGCGCGCGCTGGCGGCCGTGTCGTGACCATCGAGCGGTTCGCCGGCGATGCCGCGCAGATCCAGGAAGCCGTGCGCCGGGTCGCGCGCGGGCTGCCGCAGGCGGATACCCTGTTCATCCCGGCCGATGCGGAACTTGCGCCGCGGGTCGGCGAGGCGTTGGCGACCGAAGGCGTCGACCTTCGCCGCCTGCAGCTGCTCGGCACCGGCCTGTGGGACGACCAGCGGATCTATACCGCCTCGGCGCTGCAGGGCGGATGGTTCGCAGCGCCCGAAGCCGCCGGCTTCCGCGGCTTCAGCACCCGCTACCGGCAGAAGTTCGGGCAGGAGCCACTGCGCGCCGCGACGCTCTCCTACGACGCGGTCTCGCTGGTCGCCGCGCTGGTCAAGACGCAGGGACCGGACCGCTTCAGCGAGCAGGTGCTCACCACTCCCTCAGGATTTTCCGGTATCGACGGGATTTTCCGGTTCCGGAGCGACGGCACCAATGAGCGCGGCCTCGCGGTCATGCGGGTCTCGCCGTCCGGCAGCCAGGTCGTCAATCCTGCGCCCAAGTCGTTCCGCGAATCATAGACGGGAACATCCCCATCGAATGGCGGCGGCTACTCCCCGGTCTGCAACAGCGAGCCGTTGCGGCGGGCGCTGTTGAGCAGCGCGATGAAGGCGATCGACCCGGCAGCGAGATAGACGAGGTTGAGCGCCAGCGCCTGCAGCATCAGGTCGACGCGCACCGTCTGGTCGATCAGGATCGCGCGCATCCCCTCGAACACATAGGTCGGCGGCAGCATCCAGGCGACCCACTGCAGCCATTCCGGCAGCGTCGCCACCGGATAGTAGACGCAGGTCAGCGGCAGGAAGAGAAACATGATGCTCCAGGCGAAGGTCTCAGCGCCGAGCCCGTTCCGCAGCACCAGTCCCGATACGAGGATGCCGACCGACCAGGCGGTCATCATCAACAGCGCGAAGAAGGCGGCTAGCGAAATTCCCAACCCATAAATGTTGAAGCCGAAGAACACGATCGCCATGATCGTGACCGGCACCATGCCGATCAGCAGCCGCACCACGCTCATCACCATCAGCGCGGCGACGAATTCCACCGGCTTGAGCGGGCTCATCATCAGGTTGGCGAGGTTGCGCGACCACATCTCCTCGAGGAACGAGACCGAGAACCCGAGCTGGCCGCGGAAAAGGATGTCCCACAGCAGCACGGCGCCGATAAAGGTCGCGCCGATCCGCGAGGCGACGCCGACATTCTGCGTGAAGTAGACCTGCAGGAAGCCCCACATCAGCATCTGCACCGCCGGCCAGTAGATCAGTTCGACCAGCCGTGGCCAGGACGAGCGCAGGAGATACCAGTAGCGCAGCACGAGCGCGCCGACCCGGCGCAGCGAGAAGGCCGTCGGCGCGGCCGGCCGGAACGCGGTCATCGCGCCGCCTCGCGTGCTTCACGCCGTCCGCGCGCGACGTCGAGGAACACCTCCTCGAGCGTCTCGCGGCCGTAGCGCTCAAGCAGCCGGTCCGGCGCGTCGTCGTCCTCGATGCGGCCGCGCTTCATGATGATCACGCGGTCGCACAGCCGCTCGACCTCGTTCATGTTGTGGGAGGCGATCAGCAAGGTCGCGCCCCGCTCCTGACGATAGGTTTCGAGCCGGCTGCGCACCCAGTCGGCGGTGTCGGGATCGAGCGAGGCGGTCGGCTCGTCGAGCAGCAGCACCTCGGGGTGGTTGAGCAGCGCCTTGGCGAGCGAGACCCGCGTCTTCTGCCCCGCCGACAGCTTCCCCGTCGGGCGGTCGAGCAAATCGGTCAGGTCGAGCGCTTCCGCGAGATCGACGATCCGCCGGTCGAGCGCTTCGACGCCGTAGAGGCGGCCGAACACCGTGAGGTTCTGGTGCACCGTGAGCCGCATCGGCATCTCGACATAGGGGCTTTCGAAATTCATCCGGTGCAGCACCCGGTGGCGGTGCCGCACCATGTCCGCGCCCAGCACGCGTACGCTGCCCGCACTCGGGAGCACGAGGCCCATCAGCATAGCGATGGTGGTGGTCTTGCCGGCCCCGTTGCCGCCCAGAAGAGCGGTCGTGGAACCGCGCGGCAGCGCGAACGAGATGCCCGCGACGGCGACCCCGGTCTTGTACTCCTTCACCAGCCCTTCGACGGAGATGGCGGGCTCTGCGAGCCCTGACGGGAATTTTGTTGCTTCAGCCATGCGGGATCGAGATGTGGCGCGGCAGCAGGCCGGAAGCAAGGCCCGCGGTAGACCTCGTCCACGGCGCATCGCTCAAAGCCCGATAGGCGTGGATCGGCGAAGCGGGTAGACTCCGGCCCATGCCGACGCGCCAGATCGCCCCGCATCACGACCCGCAGCAGAATGTGCGCCTCGATACCATAGTCGGGCTGCGCTGGCTGGCCGTGATCGGCCAGGCCGGGGCCGTGCTGGCGGTGCATTACGGGCTCGATTTTTCGGTGCCGCTGTGGCCGGTGCTATCGGTGATCGCGCTGTCCGCCTGGCTCAACATCGCGCTCTCCCTGCACGACCGCATGTCGCGGCGGATCGGCCCGCGCCCCGCCGCCTGGCTGCTCGCCTTCGACATCGCGCAGCTTGCGGTGCTGCTCTATCTCACCGGCGGTCTGCAGAACCCCTTTGCCTTCCTGTTCCTGGGGCCGGTGATCGTCGCCGCGATGGCCCTGCCGCCGCGCTACACGCTGCTGCTCGGCACGTTCGCGATCACTTGCGCGACCGTGCTGGTGTTCGTCCATATGCCGCTGCCGTGGGCCGACGATGACCCGCTGTTCCTGCCGCCGCTCTATACCGTCGGCATCTGGCTCTCGATCCTGCTGGCGCTGGTCTATATCGGGGTCTATGCGTGGCAGATCGCGGAGGGCGCCCGGCGGCTGTCGGATGCGCTGGCCGCGACCGAACTGGTGCTCGCGCGCGAGCAGCATCTATCCCAGCTCGACGGCCTCGCCGCCGCGGCGGCGCATGAACTGGCCACCCCGCTCTCCACGATCTCGGTCGTCGCCAAGGAACTGGAGCGCGCGCTCGGCCCGTCCTCGCCCCATGCAGAGGACATGAGCCTGCTGCGCGAGCAGGCGCGGCGCTGCCGCGAAATCCTCGGCAAGCTCACGCAGCTTTCCGCCGACGAGCCGTTCGACCGCGCACGCATTTCCGAACTGCTGGACGAGGTGGTGGTGCCGCACCGCAACTTCGGCATCGAGATCGAGACCGTACTGCCGACCGACCGCACCGCCGAGCCGGTCGGCTGGCGCACGCCGGCGCTGCTCTACGGGCTCGGCAACCTGGTCGAGAATGCCGTCGACTTTGCACGCCAGCGGGTCGAGATCGCGGTGCGCTGGTCGCCGCGGGAGATCGCGGTCACCATCGCCGATGACGGCCCCGGCTTCTCGACCGAAGTCATCGACCGGCTGGGTGAGCCCTATCTTACTACCCGGGGAGCACGCCGGCGGCTCGCGGCCAGCGACGAACCCGCAGGACTCGGGCTCGGATTCTTCATCGCCAAGACGCTTCTGGAGCGTTCCGGCGCGACGCTTGCCTTCGCAAACCGTAAATTGCCGGAGCACGGGGCGGTGGTCAGCGTCCGCTGGGACCGGAGTGAATTTGAACCGCCGGCCTCCGAGCCTGCGCCAGCCAGGACCACCGCCGCCGCTACCTCTTGAGGTTGGGCCGGCTGTGGTTAGTTATATTTGCGAGCAACCGGGAGCCCTTGATGACCGAACTTGCCCTTGACCTGCCGGCGGACCACTCGCTGCTGATCGTGGAAGACGACAAGCCGTTTCTCACCCGCCTCGCCCGCGCCATGGAGGCGCGCGGCTTTGCCGTCGCGACGGCGGAATCGGTCGCCGATGGGCTGCTGCAGGTCGAGGCGTCGCCGCCGGCCTTCGCGGTGGTGGACATGCGGCTCGGCGACGGCAACGGCCTCGACGTGATCTCGGCGCTCAATCGGCGGCGACCCGAAGCCCGCGCGATCGTACTGACCGGCTACGGCAATATCGCAACCGCAGTGAATGCGGTGAAGCTCGGCGCGGTCGACTACCTCGCCAAGCCTGCCGACGCCGATGACGTCGTGTCCGCGCTGCTGGCGCTCAGCGGCACCAAGCCGGAGCCGCCCGAGCACCCGATGTCGGCCGACCGCGTGCGCTGGGAGCACATCCAGCGCATCTACGAATTGTGCGGACGCAACGTCTCGGAAACCGCACGGCGGCTCAACATGCACCGGCGCACGCTGCAGCGTATTCTCGCCAAGCGCGCGCCGCGCTGAAGCGAAACAGCGCGGGACGGCTTGACTGTATCCGGTATGATGGCGACGGCCATCAACCGGGAGCCGCGCGCCGTGACCAGTCCCTTCGATCTTTCAGGCAAGACCGCGATCGTAACCGGCGCCAATACCGGGCTCGGCCAGGGCATTGCCGTAGCGCTGGCCGAGGCCGGGGCGCGCGTGGTCGGCGTCGGACGCTCGCCGATGGACGAGACGGCGAAAAAGGTCGCGGCAATAGGCGGCACGTTTCACGCCATCAAGGCCGACCTCTCCAGCACCGCACCCCTGCAGGGTATCGTCGATGAGACGGTGGCGCTCGCCGGACAGGCCGACATCCTCGTGAACAATGCCGGCATCATCCGCCGCGCCGACCCGCTCGACTTCACCGAGCAGGACTGGGACGACGTGATGAACGTTAATCTCAAGTCGCTGTTCTTCCTCTCGCAGGCATTCGCACGCCACGTGGTCGCGCGCGGCGGCGGCGGCAAGATCGTGAACGTCGCCTCGGTGCTCTCGTTCCAGGGCGGCATCCGCATCCCGCCCTATACGGCAAGCAAGCACGGCGTCGCCGGCATCACGCGCCTGCTCGCCAATGAATGGGCGGCCAAGGGCATCAACGTGAACGCCATCGCGCCGGGCTATTGCACCACCAACAATACGCGCGCGATCCAGGACGACCCGGACCGCAACGCCGCGATCCTTGCGCGCATCCCCGCCGGCCGCTGGGGTTCGCCCGAAGACATGGGCGGCGCGGCGGTGTTTCTCGCTTCGCGCGCCGCCGACTATTGTCACGGCACCATTCTCGTCGTCGATGGCGGGTGGCTCGCGCGATAAAGCATCGCTCCGAAAATGCCTGCCCCGCACTCGATCCGGGGTGGACGCCGGTTTTCGGAAATAGCGATGCTCAAACAAAAGCGTTACCACATCGACGCGAAGGCTCGGCACGACAACCTTTACGGCGGAACAGACAGCATGAGCGGGTTCGATCCACGCAGCCTCGCGCCGGATGCGCGCGGCGGAATGATGCAGGCCGGCGCAACGCGACTGCATTACGTCGAGGCCGGCTCAGGTCCGCCGGTCATGCTGGTCGGCGGCTGGCCGCAATCGCTGCATTGCTGGCACAAGGTGTTCGCGCCGCTCGCCGCGCGCTACCGCGTGATCGCCGTCGATCCGCCCGGCCTCGGCGACTCCGAAAAGCCCGCGCCCGCTTACGACATGGAAAGCGTTGCGCGCACGTTGTGGGCGTTCGCCGACGGAATGGGCCTGGGGAGGCTCGACTTCGTCGGTTTCGATATCGGGATGTGGATCGGCTATCCGTTCGCAAAACAGGCGCCGGAGCGCGTGCGCACACTGACGCTGATCGACGCGCGCATTCCCGGCCTCGTGCCCTTCCCGCCGTTCAATCCGTCAGCCGCCTCGATCTCCTGGCATTTCGCATTCAACATGCTGCCGGAGCTACCGGAACTGTTGATCGAAGGGCGCGAGCGCGAGTTCCTCATGTGGCTGTTCGAGACGCGCACGCCGACGCCCGGCGTGTTCTCGGACGCAGACTTCGACGAATATGCGCGGGTCTATCGCGGCCGCGCGGCGATCGCCTCGGCGGTCGGCTACTATCGCGCGCTCCCGGAAACGCTGCGGCAGATCGAGACGCTGGCGAAAGGCGAGAAGCTGGCGATGCCAGTGCTCGCCATCGCAGGCAGTGCGGGCGTAGGCGCGGCGATGATCGATCCGGTGCAGCGCATCGCAGCGGATGCGCGCGGCGTCGTAATCGAGAACTGCGGCCATTACGTGCCGGAAGAAGCGCCCGACCGGCTGCTGACGGAACTGTTCACCTTCATCGGGTAGGCGTTGGGGCCGTTCCCCAAAAAAAGCCCGGGCAGAGGTCGCCCCACCCGGGCTTCGTTGCGTTCTTACTTCTCGGCCGACAGCAGACCGCCGGCCTTGAACAGCACGCCTGCCGCCGCAGCACCGATCACCGGCGCGACGATGAACAGCCATACCTGCGCGAGCGCGCCCGGATTGCTGCCCATGCCGACCAGCGCCGGGCCGAGCGAACGCGCCGGATTGACCGAGGTGCCGGTGATGTTGATGCCGGCGATGTGGATCATCGTCAGCGTCAGACCGATGGCGAGGCCGGCGAACTGGGACGGCGAGCCGGACTGCGTCACGCCGAGGATGCAGACCAGGAACACGAAGGTCGCGACGAGTTCGAACACCAGCGCCGCCAGCAGATTATATTCACCGAGATAGCCAGCGCCCCAGCCGTTCTGACCGAGCCCGCCAGTCCAGCCCGACGCCTTGCCGGAGAGGATGACATAGAGCACCGCGGCGGCGGCGATCGCGCCCAGCACCTGGGCGATCACATAGGCGATGAGATCCTCGAAGCTCATCCGGCCGGCCACGAATACACCGACGCTCACCGCCGGATTGACGTGGCAGCCCGAGATCGGGCCGATGCCATAGGCCATCGCGACGATGGCGAGACCGAACGCGAAAGCGATGCCGAGCACGTCGATGGCGGTCGGGCCGCTTCCCATGCCGGCGATCACCGCCGCGCCGCACCCAAAAAATACCAAGGTAAAAGTGCCGATGAACTCGGCAAAAGGCTTCTTCATAGGGCTTCTCCCGGCGAATCACCGGCGGAAGGCCGGCGCCTGCGGTAAGAATATCCTGTTACGGGGAGCCCGCCATCTTTTAACCGCCGAATGGCCACATCGGCGGCGGCGCAGGCCGAAGCTGGAACACCTCCAAGAAACTGTTCCGGATGCGGCGCAACATTCGCGCAGCCACGCTTATGCTGCGTCGCGTCCGGGAAACACGAGTTGCTTTCCTGTTTAGCTGATACGGCGCGCGGCAGACCGCCGCGAAATCAATACAGTCCTTTGGTAGCCTCGACCGTCCCCTCGCGCATCGCGCCGACCGTCGCCTTCGCCATGGTGGCGAGCAGCGCATTGTCGCTCGCGAGCGTCACGAACTGATAGCCCCAGGAGATCATCTCCTTGGCATAGGGAGAGGCATAGCAGTGGATGCCGGCCGCCACCTTGTGCCGCTTGCAGGCATCCGCGATGGTCTTGATAGCGGCGCGCGTCGTCTCGTTGGTCGGGTCGGCCGCGGGGATGCCGACCAGCGAGAGACCGAGATCCGCCGGGCCGACATAGATCGCGTCGAGGCCGGGCGTCGACAGTATCTCGTCGAGATTGTCCATCGCCTCCTGGGTCTCGATCATCGCCATGGTAATGAGGGTGTCGTTGGCGTGCTGCGCGTAGTCCGCGCCGGCGTACCAGACCGCGCGCGTCGGCCCGAAGCTGCGGCGGCCCTTCGGCGCATAGCGGCAGTTGGAGATGAACTCCTCGCACTGCGCCCGCGTATTGATCATCGGACAGACGATGCCGTAGGCGCCAGCGTCGAGCATCTTCATCATCAGATCGGGCAGGTTCCACGGCACCCGCGCCATCGGCACCGTGTCGGTGGTCGAAATCGCCTGCAGCATGGGGACGGCCGAGGAGTAATCGACGAGGCCGTGCTGCATGTCGATGACGAGCGAGTCCCAGCCGGCGCGCGCCATGTTCTCGGCCGAGACCGAACTCGGAATGCCCAGCCAGCCATTGATGACCGCGCCGCCCTCGGCCCAGATCTTCTTCACCTTATTTTCGCGCATCTCCTGCCCCCTTGTTTTCTGGTCTGAAGCTCGACCATCGCACAGCCCTGCGTCCGCCACAATTAGCTGTTGCCAGCCTGTGGCCGAACATGTCCCAATGCGTACATAAGTGTCCAAAGGGCTCAATAATGACCGTAAACAGGAAACGCCTTCTGCTCCCCAACACCATGACCCGCGCCGGCTGGGCGATCGCTGAGGCGCGCGACGACGTCGACGCGATCTCCTACCCGCCCAGCATGCCGACGCCGGACTTTCACGCGCTGCTCAAAGACATCGACGGCGTGGCGCTGGCGCTCACGCGCTACGGAGCGCCGGAGCTTGCCGTCTCGCCGCGCATGAAGGTGGTGGCGCGCATCGGGGTCGGGTTCGACACCGTCGACGTGCCGGTACTGACGGCAAAGAAGATCCCGCTGATGACGGTCGGCATCGCCAATTCGGTGTCGGTCGCAGAGCAGGCGTTCAACCTGCTGTGTCATCTTGCCAAGCACAATGTGCAGCACGACGCTTTCGTGCGCGCCGGCACCTGGCGCGAGCAGATGACGAGCTTCCCGCTCGATTTCTTCGAGAAGACGGTGCTGGTGATCGGCTTCGGCCGCATCGGCACCCGCTTCGTCAAGCGCGCCCTCGCCTTCGAGATGCGGGTGCTGGTGTATGACCCTTATGTGCGGGCAGAGGCCATCCGCGCCGCGGGCGCGGAGCCGGTAACGGACCTCGACGCCGCGGTGGCGGAGGCCGATTTCATCACCGTGCATTGTCCGAAGAACGCCGAGACGATCGACATGTTCGATGCCGCGCGGCTCGCCCGCATGAAGCCGACCGCCTACATCGTCAACACCGCGCGCGGCGGCATCATCAACGAGCAGGCGCTGGCCGATATCCTCGCCGCCGAGAAGATCGCCGGGGCCGGCATCGACGTGTTCGAGAAAGAGCCCGCGCCGGTCGACCACCCGCTGCTCAAGCTCAGGAACTGCGTGGTCGCCCCGCACATGGCCGGCGTCACCCAGGAAGCCATGGACCGCATGGCGGTGGTGGCCGTGAACAACATCCTCAGCGTACTCGACGGCACGCCGATCAAGGAGAACGCGGTCAACCCGGAAGTTTTTGGGTAAGTAGTCGGCTCGTGCCCTATTCCGAAAGCCGGTAGGTACTTTTCGGAGCGATGCCCTACCGATTGACTGTCATCCCGGCCGAGGGCCACCGATCTCGCGTATATGCGAGATCGGCAGATCGTAGGTGCCCAGATCGGCTTAGCCGATCTGGGTGGCCCGAGAGCCGGGATCCATGCCGCAGCATGTTCCGCCACCAGTTGAATATTCGGACAGATGGATCCCGGATCGACGCTTCGCGCCGTCCGGGATGACAGCGGTGCGTGGGGTTGGTCAGATCTTGAACCGCGGGTCGAGATAGTCGCGCAGCGCATCGCCGAACAGGTTGAAGGCGAACACGGCGAGGCTGATCGCGATGCCCGGGAAGATGATCATCCACGGCGCCTCGCGATAGAACTGCTCGGAGGAGCCCGAGAGCATCAGGCCCCAGGCCGGGGTCGGCTCCGTGACTCCCAGTCCGAGGAAGGAAAGCGACGCCTCGAGCAAAATCGCCTGCGCGATGAAGGCCGTGAGCATGATCAGATAGGGCGCGGTCACATTCGGAATGATATGGCGGAACATGATGCGGTTATGCGAGTAGCCCGCCGCGCGCGCGGCATCGACGTAAGGCATCGCGCGCACACCCAGCGCTGCCGCGCGCACCACACGCGCCACCTTCGGCACGATCGGGATCGCGATTGCGATGATGAGGTTGAGGTCGAGCCCCAGCACCGGGAACTTGCCGAGCACCGCGACCACGGCGAGCGCCAGCACGATGATCGGGAATGCCAGCAGCACGTCCATGAAGCGCTGGATCGCCATGTCGATACGGCCGCCGAAATAGGCCGACACCACGCCGATGATCGCGCCAAGGGACGAGCCGGCGAAGGAGGCGATGAACCCGACCGCGAGCGCGGTGCGTGCGCCGTAGATCAGCCGCGAGAGCACGTCGCGACCGAAAGCGTCGGTGCCGAGCCAGTGCTCCCAGGACGGCGCCGCGAGCATCGCCGCGAAATCGACATCGAGCGGATCGTAGGGCGCGACCCATTCGGCGAATACGCCGGCGATGAACATCACCAGGATGACGATGAAGCCGGCGGCGCCGAGCGGCTGGGTCACGAAGAAGTGGCTCGCCGCACGCCAGTTGCGCACCAGCCAGCTGTCGGTCGCCGTTTCGATCGGAAGCGCAGTCATCGGTTCATTCCGTCATCTTCGGAGCGTGTCCGCGGGCGCAGCGCAGACACCGACACAGGAAGTCGTCCAGAAAGGTCTCGGCCGTCATTGCGGGACGCGCGCTGCGAGCGCGCGGGCCCGGAATCCATAACCCCTGCTGCGGCGTATGGATTCCGGGTTCGCCGCTTTGCGGCGCCCCGGAATGACAACGGAGTTTGTTCAGCCAGCGCAATCATCATTCCAGCCTGATGCGCGGGTCGAGCGCCGCATAGATGAGGTCGACGATGATGTTGATGGCGATGAAGAATGCCGCGATCAGCATCACCAGCGATTGCACCATCGTGTAGTCGGCGCGCGCCACCGTCTCGACGAACAGTTTGCCGATGCCGTTGAGGTTGAACACCTGCTCGGTGACGACGAGGCCGCCGATCAGGAAGGCGAATTCCAGCCCGATCACGGTGATCACGGGCAGCATCGCGTTGCGCATACCGTGGCGCGCGACGACGAGGCGTTCGTAGACGCCCTTTGCGCGTGCGGTGCGGATGTAGTCCTCCTGCAGCACTTCCAGCAGCGTCGAACGCATCATGCGCGTCGCCACGGCGGAGTAGCGATAGCCGACGGCGAGCGCCGGCCAGATCAGTTGCGAGAGGTTCTTCCAGGGGTCGACATAGATCGGCGTGAAGCTCAGCGGCGGAATCCAGTTCATCGTGAGCAGCAGCCCGAGGATGATGAGCATTCCGAGCCAGAACGACGGGACCGCCAGTCCCGCGATAGAGAAGACCCTCACGACATAGTCTATCCACGTATTCTGAAAGACCGCGGAGAGCGTGCCCAACGGGATCGCCAGCAGGATGGCGAGGATGGTCGCCATGATCGCGACCTGCATCGAGAGCTGGAGTCGGCTGCCGATCTCCTGGATCACCGGCCGACCGGTCCACATCGAGGTCCCGAAGTCGCCGACCGCGAGCCCGCCGACCCAGTCACCGAACTGGTAGATGATCGGCTTGTCCAGGCCGAGCCGCGCACGCTCCTGCGCGATCACCTCGGGCGCAACATTGCCACCCTCCGCGCGCATGCGCAGTTCGACGATGTCGCCGGGCATCAGCCGCAGGATGACGAAGACCAGCACGGCGACGCCGAACAATGTCGGGATTGCCCACAGGATACGCTTGACCGTGTAGAAAAGCATTTATGTCGGAAGCCTGATTAGAGCATCGCTCCGAAAAGTGGATACCGGTTTTCGGAAATTGCAATGCTGAAACGAGAACCTGCAGCATCATGTCGATTCACTAGATCGGCATGATGCTGCAGGCGCACGCACCACCTCCCCCCGCCTGCGGGGAGAGCGTCTGCCCCGCAGGCGATGCGGGGCCGGAGTTCGCGCGCTGGCGCGCAAATGCCTGGTGTGAGGGCGCATTCACGATTCTGAGCCCACGGATCCCGAGCCCCTGCGCCAAGCGTCCCCCACCCCGGACCCTCTCCCCGCAAGCGGGGAGAGGGAGGGCGGAGCCTCAGCACGCTCCGGGCCCCGGTTCGCCCCCTACTCCGCCAGCCACACGTCCGCGAGGTCCTGGTTCAGGTAGTGGCTCGGCGTGATGTCCCAGCCGCGCATCTGCTTCCAGTTCACGATGATGCGGTGCCACCAGACGGTCGGAATGGTGTAGGACTGCTCCAGCGCGTACTTCTCGAACTCGCGGATCAGCTTCACGCGCTCGGCGGGATCGGTCGAGGCGCTCTGCTTGGCATAGAGTTCGTCGAGCTTGCGGTCGTTGTAACGACCGTAGTTGATCGACGACTTGTCCGCCGAGATGTACTTGATGAGCTGCAGGTTGGGCTCATCCATGAAGTCGCAGTTGAAGTCGAGGCCGGCGTCGAAGTTCCCGCTGCGCAGTGCATTGGTATAGAGCCGGGTCTCGAGCTGCTCGTGCTCGACCGTGAGGCCGATCTGCCGCCACTCGTTGATGAGATACACGCCGACCGGGGTGTACGGCATGTTGACGTTGCGGTTGGTGAGCTTGAAGCGGAGGTTGGGTACGCCCGCCTCCTGCAGCAGCTTGCGGGCCTCGGCGCGGGCCTTGGTGATGTCCTTGCCGAAACCGGGCAGCTTTTCGAGCTCGGCATTGGGCGTGGCAAGGTCGTAACCGGGGCGCAGGAGGCCGCCGACATGGCGCACCAGCGCGATACGCGACAGCGCCTCGGCGCCTTTCCAACGGTCGATGGCGAGCGAAAGCGCCCGGCGCACGCGCGCGTCGTCGAACGGCTTCTTCTCGGTGTTGAAGCTCACGACGAGACTGCACACCCAGGGGCTTTCCAGCACCTCGACCTTGTCGCCGAGCGCCTTGACGAGACGGTCGCGGTCGGCCGGCGCATGACCGCGGAATTCAGTCAGCACTTCGCCGGCCTGCAGCGCGTTGATGCGGGCGGCGGAGTTGACGATGAAGAAGGCGCGGAAGCCGTCGAGATAGGGCTTGCCCTGTTCGTAATAGTCGTTGAACCGCTCACCGACCCAATGCGAGCCGGCCGCGTGTTCCACGAACTTGAACGGCCCGGTGCCGAGAATGTTCTTCTCCGGCCACTTGGGGTCCTGCTTCAGCTTGGCGGCGCTGTAGATGCAGTCCCACGGGCTCGCGAAGTTCGCCAGCATCGAGGCGTTGGGCGCACTCAGCTTGAACACCACGGAGTGCGCATCCGGGGTCTCGATCGCCTTGATGTCGCTGTAGGCGGCGCGTCGCAGCGAGACCACGCCCTGGGGCGGATTGACGATGCGGTCGTAGCTCGCCTTCACGTCGGCGGAGGTGAACGGCGAGCCGTCATGAAACTTGACGTTATCGCGCAGCTTGAAGCTGTAGGTCAGGCCGTCTTTCGACACGTCCCAGGACGTCGCCAGATCGCCGACGATCTTGGGATAGTTCTTGGCGTCGAACTTCAGCAGCGTCGAGTAATGCGGCCGGACCGGATGGATGAAGGCGAACGACGAATTGGCATGGCAATCGTAGTTCGGTGGTTCGGCGCTCACCGCGAACCGAAGCGTGCCGCCCTTTTTCGGCGTCTGGGCTTCGGCGATCCCGGCATTGACGAGGATCGCCGCACTGGCAGCCAATGCTGCCCATCGCAAGATGCTCACTGACATTCCTCCAACGTATTTTTATATGGTTTGCATATTCGCTAGATTTTGATGCAGGCGGCAAGGTGCCCCGGCCTCACTTCTCTGAGAGGCGGAACGACTTCGCGGCATTCCGGCCCGGCAATCGGGCAGCGGGTGTGGAACACGCAGCCGGCCGGCGGTGACAGCGGGCTCGGCAGTTCGCCGCGGATGAGGCGCGGCTCGCGCCCGCGCTCGACCGTCGGGTCGGGCACCGGCGCGGCGTCGAGTAGAACTTTCGTATAGGGATGCAGCGGCTCGCGGTAGAGTTCGTCGCGCTCGGCCATCTCCATGACCCGGCCGAGATACATCACCACCACCCGCATCGCGATGTGCCGCACCACCGCGAGGTCGTGCGCGATGAACAGGTAAGCGAGCTTGTAGGTGCGCTGCAGGTCTTCGAGCAGATTGATGATCTGGCCCTGGATCGACACGTCGAGGGCGGACACCGCCTCGTCGCAGACGATGAAGGCCGGCTCCATCGCGAGCGCACGGGCGATCCCGACGCGCTGGCGTTGCCCGCCGGAGAGCTGGTGCGGATAGCGGCCGGCAAGTTCCGGCCGAAGCCCCACATGGGTCAGCAGTTCGGTGACGCGGGCCTCCACCGCCGCCGGCGTCTTCGCGAGACGATAGACCTCCAGCGGTTCGCCGACGATCTGTCCCACGGTCATGCGCGGATTGAGCGACGAATACGGATCCTGGAAAATCACCTGCACCTTGCGGCGCATCGCCTTGAGTTCGGCCGGCGAAGCATGCACGAGATCGACACCGTCGAACACGATCTCGCCCGCAGTCGCTTCCTCGAGCCGCAGGATCAGCCGGCCGACCGTGGTCTTGCCACAGCCGGACTCACCGACGAGACCGAGCGTCTCTCCCGGCTTGATGTCGAAGCTCACGCCTTCCACGGCGCGCACAGTGCCGCGATTGCCGGCGAAGCGGCTGCCGACCTCAAAGTGCTTGGTCAGTCCGTGCACCGAGAGCAGCGGCTGCGGCGCCAGCGGCTGGGGAATGGCCGCGGTCCCCGTGAAAGCCGCCCAGCTTATCTGGCCGGCGGCGATCTCGCCGTGGCGGATGCAGGCCGTCAGGCCGCCGGTGTCGGCCTCAACCAGCGGCGGCGGCTTCGCGCAGGCGTCGATCCGGTACGGACACCGCGGCGCGAAGCGGCAGCCGGGCGGGGCGTCGGCGAGGTTCGGCGGCAGCCCCTCGATGGTTTCGAGCTTGGCGCCGCGCGGGCGATCCAGCCGCGGCACCGAACGCAACAGGCCCATGGTGTAGGGATGGCGCGGGCGGTGGAACACGTCGTCCGCCGTCCCCTCCTCCACCAGCCGCGCGGCATACATCACGATCACGCGGTCGGCGTAGCGCGCGACGATGCCGAGGTTATGGGTGATGACGATGAGTGCGATGTTGAGCTTGCGCGACAGGTCCTTCATCAGTTCGAGGATCTGCGCCTGGATGGTGACGTCCAGCGCCGTCGTCGGCTCGTCGGCGATGATGAGCTTGGGATTGCAGGCGAGCCCGATCGCGATCATCACCCGCTGACGCATGCCGCCGGAGAACTGATACGGATACTGCTCGAGCCGCCGCTCGGCATCCGGGATGCCGACCATCTGCATCAGTTCGACTGCACGCGCCCGCGCTTCCTTCTCGGTCATGCCGAGATGGATGGTCAGCGGCTCCATGATCTGCAGGCCGATGGTCAGCAGCGGATTGAGCGACGTCATCGGCTCCTGGAAGATCATCGAAATGTCGCGGCCGCGGATCTCCCGCATCGCTTCGTCGTCGAGATCGAACAGGTTGCGCCCCGCGAACATGACGCGCCCGCTCGCGCGGCCGGTGCGCTTTGGCAAGAGCCGCATGATCGAAAGCGCGGTGACGGACTTTCCCGAACCGGACTCCCCGACGATCGCCACCACCTCACCGGGATCGATCGAGAAGCTCAGATTCTCGACGGCGGTGACCTTGCCGCGCGAGGTCATGAAGTGGACGTTGAGATCGTCCACCGCGAGCAGCGGCGCAGCGTCGGGTGTGGGATGCGGCGTGGGATGCGTTTCGGCGTGCAGGGCAGCAGTCATGGCCGCATGCTACACACATTCAAAACTGGAATGCCAGCCATGCCGCACGCTCAAAATGTATTGCGCTGCAGTATGCCGGACCGTCATTTCCGTCGAACGGCACCGGCGAGAATGGCAGTGTTCCGGGGCTTTCCGGTCAGAGAAACATTTTGAAAACCGCACGCCGGTTTCCGAAAATATCGATGCTCAAACAATCCAATACGGCATGATGCCGGTCCATCAGGAAGCTTCCCGCCGTAAAGAAAAAAGCCCCGCTGGGTAGCGAGGCTTTTTTCTTTTTTGCACGTGCGTTGCAGCACTTGCGTTGCAAACGAGAGCTCAGCCCTCACCAATCTCGTGCAGCACTTCCTGAGTGTGTTCGCCGAGGCGCGGCGACGGCCGCGGCGACGCCATCGGCGCACCGTCGAGCACGATCGGCGTGCGCACGCCGGGGATGGTGCCGCCCTTCGCCGCCTCGCTCGGCAAATCGAGCCGCATGCCGCGATGCTTGACCTGCGGGTCCTCGAAAACCTGGTCCAGCATGTTGATCGGGCCGGACGGCACCTGCACGCCTTCGAGTTTCTCGAGCAGTTCGTCGCGGGGGACCCGTGCGATCAGTTCGGACAGCCGACCGATCAAGGCGGGACGGTTATTGAGCCGATCGGTGTTGGTCTTGTAGTCCGGGTTCTCGGCGAGTTCCGGCGCGCCGAGAACGGCGCAGAGCTTGGCGAACTGGCGGTCATTGCCGACCGCGATGATGACGTGGCCGTCGGAGGTCGCGAACACCTGATACGGCACGACATTGGGATGGGCATTGCCGATCCGCTGCGGCGGCACCCCGGAGGCGAGGTAGTTGAGCGCCTGATTGGCGAGCAGCCCCACCTGGGTGTCGAGCAGGGACGTATCGACCAGGCAGCCGCGACCGGTCTTCTCACGCTGCGCCAGCGCGGCGAGAATACCGACAGCGGAATAGACACCCGTGGACAAATCCACCACCGGTATGCCGATGCGGGTCGGCTCGCCGTCGGCAAAGCCGGTGATGCCCATGATGCCGCCCATGCCCTGCGCCATCAGGTCGTAGCCGGCGCGCGGCGCATAGGGGCCGTTCTGGCCGAAGCCCGTGACCGAGCAGTAGATCAGCCGCGGATTGAGCGCGGACAGCGACTTGTAGTCGAGCCCGAACTTGGCGAGGCCGCCGACCTTGAAGTTCTCGATCAGGATGTCGGAGCGGGCGGCGAGCTTGCGCACGATCGCGCGGCCCTCCTCGGTCTCGAAATCAAGCTCGACCGAACGCTTGCCGCGGTTGGTGGCGTGGAAATAGGCAGCGCCCAGATGATTGCCGTCAGCGGCTTCGACGAAAGGAGGGCCCCAGCCGCGGGTATCGTCGCCGGCTCCCTTGCGTTCGACCTTGATGACGTCCGCGCCAAGGTCGGCCAGAATCTGGCCGGCCCATGGCCCGGCAAGGATGCGGGCGAGTTCGAGGACACGTACGCCCGACAGGGGACCCGGCATGCGATACTCCTTAAGGTGACAGGCTGGCGACACACTGGAACTGGCGGCGGTCGGCCGCGTTGGTTGATTTGCGCCTGTGTGACCTGCCACAACCAACTTGTCTATATGCGCCGCAGCAGCTGGGCTTTGACCTTAACGGGAGACTTTCGTTGCATTGCAACGAAGTTGCCCTAACTTTGCATGGTCGGCTCCAGCCATGCGCGGCACGCCAGGGAATCATTTCAATGAACACGTCGTTTTTCGGTGAGCTCCTGCAGACGATTTCGGATCGCGGGCGCGCGCTTCTGGTGCGGGACAGGCGCTCCGACAAGGCGACGGACTTCGAGGGGCTGGTCGAACTGTGCGAGGATCTTCTGTCGGGCCGCGGCGAGGCTTCGGGCGTTGCCCTCGCCCGCGACATTCTGGCGCGGTATGGGCAACTGACCGAGGAGCCGCGCAGCGGCTTCTTCGAAGCGCTCGCCCACCGTTTCGGGCCTGACCCGGAAGCCCTGGAACCGGCCATCGAGGCCTGGCGCAGGGCGCCGACCGACGAAACGGCGGCCGACCTGCACCGCGCCTCGGAGCCGCGGCGGATGGAACTGTTCCGCCGGCTCAACCTGGCGCCCGGCGGCACCGCCGCTTTGGTGCGGATGCGCGAACAGTTGCTCGATGCGCTGAATCAACGCCGCGATCTGGCGGCGGTCGATGCCGACTTCACGCATCTGTTCGCCTCCTGGTTCAATAGGGGATTTCTCGTGCTGCGGCGCATCGACTGGTCGACCCCGGCGAATATCCTGGAAAAGATCATCCGCTACGAAGCGGTGCACGAGATCCATGACTGGGACGACCTGCGCCGCCGCATCGACCTGCCGGACCGGCGCTGCTACGCCTTCTTCCATCCGGCGCTGGTGGACGAGCCGCTGATCTTCGTCGAGGTAGCGCTGACACGGGAGATACCCGGCGCGATCGAACCGATCCTCGCGCAGAAGCGCGACCCGGTCGATCCGGAGCGGGCGACGACGGCGGTATTCTATTCGATCTCGAACTGCCAGCGCGGACTTGCCGGCGTGTCCTTCGGCAATTTCCTGATCAAGCAGGTCGTGGAGGAGGTGCGGCGCGAGGTGCCACGGCTCTCCACCTTTGTGACTTTGTCGCCGGTGACGAATTTTGCCGGCTGGCTGCAGCGCGAGTTGAAGGACGAGGCGAGCCGCGCGCTCAACGAGGCGGACAAGGTGGCGCTGGCGGCGCTCGATGTCGCAAACTGGCAGCGCGATCCAGCGATCATCGAAGCCGTGCGCGAGCCGATGATGCGGGCGGCGGCCTGGTACTTCCTCTATGCGCGCAACCGGCGCGGCGCGCCGATCGATTCGGTCGCCCGCTTCCACCTCGGCAACGGCGCGCGGCTGGAGCGGCTGAACTGGCTCGGCGACACCTCGGACAAGGCCATGCGTCAGGCCGAT
>Ga0182739_1000759_pt1 | contig 37690 bp, 31 predicted proteins | sample eDN5th30CBELigBY_FD_128873 | JGI IMG/M metagenome (GOLD analysis project Ga0182739, IMG submission 128873) | Enriched backyard soil microbial communities from Emeryville, California, USA - eDNA 5th pass 30_C BE-Lig BY (version 2) (version 2) | ecosystem: Environmental > Terrestrial > Soil >... | reverse complement strand
TTAAGTATCACATTGCCGAAAGGATGAAATTCATGCCATTACATAATCCAATTAAAATCGTACGTATTCCAATTTCCACGCCAACTCTATGGCCAAATACAACAACAAATTGTTATTTAATTGGGAATAAGCAAGAAAGTATATTAGTTGATGCGGGATACGATCAGGAGATAACGAAAGAAGAGCTAAACAAAGCGCTTAAGGAAAATGATTTAGCTATACCCAAATCTATTATTCTTACACATTCTCACCGGGATCATGCACCGGGGGTTCGTCAATTAATGGATTGGTCTCCTATAATTTATTGCCATCCAAAAGAAAAACAAGCCATCTTGAAAGCGATTTTTCCAGTGCATGCAGTATCGATGCTAAACGATGGTGATGTCATACATATAGCTGACCTAGAAATAATGATTATTCATAGTCCAGGACACACTCCAGGTATGTTAAACCTTTATATACCTTCTAAACAAATTCTCCTTGCCGGGGACAATATTTTATCTGAAGGAACAACATGGATTGGTCCCCCAGAAGGAGATATGAGCGATTATATTCATACGTTAGAACGTTTACAGCACTTGGATTTAGCAAAAATTGGACCGGGACATGGTGAATGGGTCGAACATCCATATAAACAAATTGAATTTGTATTAAACCGTAGATTATACCGAGAAAACCAAATTCAATCTCTACTTTTAAAACATCAGCAGTTAACCTCTACAAGTTTGACAGAAATGATTTATGAAAAGAATATTCATCCAAGTATTTTTGAGGTTGCGAAAAAAACAACAGAGGCCCATCTAATCAAGTTGATGAAGGAAGGGAAAGTTTCACTACACGATTCATGGTACTCGATTCACTCTTGATTTCTTACCTAGGCATGAGCAGTGCTCCCCCTTTTTGATAATTGATAACTGTTTGAAGTGCAGTAACCGTTGGAGGAGCGAGAAGCATATTTCCATTCTGATAGGACAATAAAGCTTCCTCTGGCGCAATCCAAAAAGCTTTGTCAATTTCGTTTAAATCAGGCTTCGGGGTTTGTCCCTCAGGCAATTTCGCTAGAAAAAATCGAGTATCGAAGCGATAAGCGCTTTCTTTTGGGGTAATTCGGTGCCCAAAATATTGCAGACAATCAAGATGAAGGCGAATGTTTTCTTGCTCTAATAATTGCGCAAATGAAATGTCACGATTCACAAGGAGACGACGATATTCCTGTTCCGTTTCTTTTTGAAATTGAATAGGAAATCCGTCGCCTTGACTGCCAAATAAAATCCCAACTTCTTCGAATATCTCTCGTACTGCAGCGATATAATGAGCAAAACTAAATGGCTCACTCGATATCGAGTGAGTTATGTATGCATGATCTACGACATAATCTCCTTCTTCTACTGCTCCGCCTGGAAACACATAAAAGCCAGCTAGAAACTTCATTGTTGCTGGTCGCTTCGTTAAATAAACTCTGGACATATGATCGATTAAAACAACGGTTGATGCAGGTTTTGGAAGTACAGTCATAACAGCCCACCCCATTTTCTATAATTTACCATATAATAATATTCAACTTTTGAGCGGCGTTTCCCTCCCTTGCCCCTTCTTTAAATATAGAGAATCACCCTTTTGTCTAAATATTGACACATAAACTTCTCATCATGAACATTTCATTCCTTTAATAAAATAAGCATAGGTTCTTCATAGATTTAAAAGGGGGATAAAGTTATCTGGTCTAAGCTTATAAGTCAGAAAAAAATAACACTCCTTGAACCTCTTGCCACAATCAAAAAAGAATTAAAAGTAAGAAGTAAACAGCCTTCTATAAAAACAGAACTCTCTTCTGAAGAAAGAACATTAATCGAACAAATCAAATTTAAAACAAACAAATGGAACCAAAATAATATAACAAGAACGAAAGCCTATCTTGATTTTTATCAGTGTCATCCCGAAGTGCATTGGGCTTTTCTAGGACATATGGTGTCGCGAAATGGCGGCTGGAATATGACTGATTTAAAGGGCGGGCTTCTTCCTCGATTATTAACGAAAAAAGAATGCCAGTTTTTTTTCACATTTTTAGAGCGAGGGAATTGGCTGATTTTTCAAGATGCATTTCCCCAATTTTTACTTTATGAAGAGAGCATCAAAAGAAAAAAAAATCTTTTTTATCTTTTACCGCATTTTCAGGTGTCGCTGTTCATGGAAATAATTTGGAATCGCTTTTTAGAAGATTGTGATTCATATACACTAACCATTGCCTTAATCATTAACGAGCAAAGCTATTTAGAATTAAGAGTGATAGACAACCCTGTTTTTAAAAAGAACATTTTTAATACTTTAGAATTTAAACTACAAGATTTATTATCAATGAATCAAATTCTTTTTCCTTATTTAGAAAATGGTAAAGTAAAGCTAATTGGTGAGACCTTACATCATTTTGAAAGCTTACACCGACGAATTTTATTAGGAAAACGACTATATTCTATTTTGTTTGCAGATTCAAAACGGTTAAATAAAATCGAGCAATGGGCATATCTGACCCCTCATTCAGGTTCTAGAAAAGATTATTGGCCTCATATTTTTCATGATATCGATGAAGGTGTTCCAGGAAGATTGTTGAAACGGAGGCTCAAGTCATGCCAGCTGCTTCCAGGCTCCATACGCTTCTATAGTCCTAAATTAGAATTCGTATGGAAAGATTGCGTACATGAGGAGGCTGAAATTAAGGAATGGTATGAAGATTGGCAAGTGGTTTATTACTTAATTAATTCAGAAGAAACCATAAATGGAGAGATTGAAGATGAATATTGCCAAACACTTGAAAGAATCGAGCTCACAACGATCGCCAAAAAAGCGATTTTTCTACGGAACTAAACATATATCAGTCGTAATTCCTACGCTGCTTCTCGCTTCACTCATTGGAACGTACCTTGATCTTTATTTTGTTGGAAAAGGTATATACTACTTTCCTAAAAGGCCCTTGCCCGAGATTTTTCCAATCAATATTTTCTTTACATTGATTGGGCTCCCGCTGTTCGTTGGCTTATATATATATGCGTGTCAGAAAGTAAACGCCTGGAAAAAAGCAGTGCTTATTCTCCTCTTAAGCCTATTTATATCTATTGGCGAAAAGCAAGCAGAAACATGGGGACTTTTCATTCACACCGATTCATGGAAGCACATCTATTCATTTATTGGTTATGCACTTTATTTAACATTCATTTATGTTTTTTATCGTTGGTTTAAACGAATCAAAGATTAATCTTCATAACCTTTTCGTTATTTAAATATGGTTAAAACGATGAAACCTACGAAGCAAAACTCCAAATATTTCAACTATTTTCTGTTTGATGAATTAAACGAGTAAGAAAAATAAAAATATTTAATTAGGGGTTCTTAACTTACTATGCTATACTTAGAGCAACCTTTTAAGTTTTAAACTTTTTTTGCTTCACTTGTACCATACGCTCTACTCATATATTGAGTAGAGTTTTTTATTTTTTTAAAACGAGCATCTGAATTTTACCGATATATGATGTATGTAAACGAACCGTTCTACTTGCGAGTCATTTAAAGAAAAGAAAATAAAAAAACAGACTCTAATTAAAGAATCTGTTTGTGTAGATGTTTAGTTAGTGTTGCTATTAAGCTTTTTGAACGTTAGCAGCTTGAGCTCCACGAGCACCTTGCTCAACGTCAAAAGTTACTTTTTGACCTTCGTCTAATGATTTGAAACCTTCACTTTGGATAGCAGAGAAGTGTACGAATACGTCGTCTCCATTTTCACGCTCGATAAATCCGAAACCTTTTTCTGCATTAAACCATTTAACTGTACCTTGTTCCATTTTTGTTGCCTCCTAGTGTGTTAAACACACAGTATATTACTATTCTTGCCCAAAGTGATCATCAAGACGAAAAGTCAAACTTATACTATCCTTTACACCGAACAAAAATAATTCTTCTTTATCATAACAGACTTTGGAAAGGAATGCAAATTATTTTAACACTATATTCAATTGATAATATAAGGACAACACATTCAGAATAGATTAGGGTAGCAGCTACTCTTTTTAGGAAATCCATTCTTCCTTTAGAAGGAAAGCTTCGTATAATTATCCTTATTGAAGATTTAATCACTTAATAGCCTTGCTAACTTTCAGCTTCTTTCCTTTGATTGTTGTATTCTCCATGGCTTGTAAGACTAGAGAGCCTTTTCCATTAAGAATATCCACATATGATAAATTATCCTGGATTGTTATAATGCCAATATCATCTGCGGTTACTCCAGGAATTTTTGCAATCGTTCCAACAAAATCTACAGCTCGAATCTTCTTGTTTTTTCCCCCATTAAAATGAAGTTTCAGAATATCTTTATTTATTCGGGCAGTTTTATTATTTTTAACGACTCGGCGTCCGCTTACTTTTTCTTCGAAGGCAGCTTTTCTTCTAGCAACTTCCTCATGTGTAGGAGCTTCCATTGTAGGTATCTCAAAGCCAATGTATTTTTCAATTGCTTTAAGGAATTTTCCTTCATAAGGTGTCGCAAACGTAATTGCTTTTCCTTTATTGCCAGCGCGACCAGTTCTTCCTGTTCGGTGGACATAGCTCTCTTTTTCCATTGGAACGTCATAGTTGATGACAAGTGTCACATTATCAATATCAATGCCTCTCGCAGCTACATCAGTGGCTACAAGATAACGAAAATTCCCCATTTTGAAACCATCCATAACCGCAAACCGTACTTCTTGTTCTAACCCTCCATGAAGTCTTTCACAAGAATAATTCGATGCTTCCAATTCGGTAAATACTGTATCTACATGTTCCTTGGTTCTACAAAAAATAATACAGCTATCTGGATTCTCAACGACTGTAACATCTTTAAGAAGTGAAATTTTGTCTTCCTCTTTAACTTCGAGTAAAAGATGTTCAATTGTATCCGTTGTTATCCCAGTGGCGGCAATTTCAACATTAATAGGATTTTTCATATATTTATGGCAGAGATTTTCAACATCTCTAGGTAATGTGGCGGAAAATACCATCGTTACTCTATTTAAAGGGATTTCATTTATAATCGCTTCTACTTCATCGATAAAACCCATATTAAGCATTTCATCAGCTTCATCTATTATAAGGTACTTTACTTGGTCTAAAACTAGAGTCCCTCTTTCAATATGGTCCATGACACGCCCAGGCGTACCAACGACTACATGAGTTTTTTGTTTTAATTCTTCTTTTTGTTTCGCAAAAGGTTCTTTTCCATAAACGGCCATAGCTTTAATTCGTTTAAATCTTCCAATGTTCGTTATATCTTCTCGAACTTGGACAGCAAGCTCCCTAGTTGGTGTAAGAATAATGGCCTGTGGCTTTTTTTCTTCCCATTCAATCATTTCGCAAATCGGTATACCAAAGGATGCAGTCTTGCCGCTGCCTGTTTGAGATTTTACTACAAGATCTTTCTTTTCCATTGCTAATGGTATTACGTTACTCTGAACCTCTGTGGGAATTTCGTATTTTAACACAGCAAGTGCTCTTTTTATTTCATCGCTTAAATTATAATCCTCAAAATTTCTTTTCCTCATGTATTAACCTCGTTTTTTGTATTATCCGACTTATATATAGGATTCTCTCAAAGAAATATTATATGTAAAACCCGAATATAGTTCATTATACTTGAAATACCAGATAAATCGGCTTTTATTTTTATTACGTCAAATTTCTGGATCAAATAATCTGTTTTTCTTTTGCCACTATGTAGATGGGCTTTCTCGTTTGGAAAATCTGTAATAGAGAAGCAGGTACTCAACTTTTTATCCTAATCATTATCTGATTCCTTTATAGCAGACATTACTAAAATAGATAAGAAAGCTTCTCATTAATCAATTGCAGGACCGGTTCGTGAAAGAAACTGAAATAATAATCAATCTAAACGTAGTATTGGATTTGATTTTGGATTAATTGTTCATACTAATTATAAAATATCTGTTACAGAAGGAGATTATATGCCAAATCAAAAAAATAATCGCCATAATACAGTCCCATATAAAAATCAAGTTAATCGATTAAATAAAGAAGATGATACGTATGGCATACTTAAACAAGCAATAGAAGTGGATACAGATGTCAATGAAGACCCAAATCGGGAAAAATTATTGGATGGATCAGTCGATGCTTTTTTAGAATGGAAAGCAAAACAGTAATATAAGCGCAGGAAGTATCATTTCTCAGATTTCACAATAGATTAAAAATTCCGTTTCTATTTCTATTTAAATTATTCTTCTTCGTTTAAGTACACACCTCCACAATCTCTACTAAACTTTAATATAGATATCCAATTTATCAAAGATGTTGTTCATTTCGGATATAAATAAAGGCTGAACCTCTCAATATAGTTCAGCCTTTCGCTTTAGTTCCTAATTAAAAAATCCTCTTCAGAATCTCCAATAAAAAAAAGGCGATGAAGCGGCCTTGTCATGACGACGTACAGTAATTTAATGTCCAATTCGCTTTCGATTGTATAGGATTCGTTCAGAGAAATTGCAAAAACGCCATCAAATTCAAGTCCTTTTGCTAGATACGATGGCAAAATAACTAGTTGCTCCTTTGGGATGGATGCCTGTTCTTCGAGTAAGCAAACTGATTCGTCTATTTCACTCAACACTTTGTAGGCTTCACGACAATCTTCCATCGTTTTGGCAATGACAGAAAATGTGCGTAATCCTTCTTGTTTCATAGTTTGAACTCGGTCAAGCAACTCCTTTCCCCAGGATTGATTCACCTTTTTAATAAAAATAGGTTTCTCACCATGACGAACGACTGGCTCTACTTGAGGAAAGTTATAAGGTAGTAGTTCCAATAGTTTATTGGCTTCATTCATGATTTCAACTGTCGTTCGATAACTTTTCTTAAGCTCAGTATAGGTAGCGTGCGGAAAAATATTGTGATGAACTTCCTCCCACTCTTCTAATCCGCGATACGAGTAAATCCCTTGCGCCAGATCGCCGACCAATGTGAACATATCCGTGTCAGATGACGTTTTTAACGCTTGCAGCTGCATGAAGCTGTAATCCTGTGCTTCATCGATGACGATATTCTTGGCCCGCTTCTCTTTATCGACTCCAAACAAATGTGAATAGAGGTATAGTAGAGCACCTAAGTCCTCCAGCTCATATTGATTTTCTCTGAAAAATTTCATTTGATATCGGCAAAGTCGTTCCGCTTCCTCAATGGAGAGTGTCCCATCACTATATGTAACCAGCATCTCTGAATCGTTAAAAAGCTCCTGATAGTATTCAAGAATATGTTTTTGTTCAAATGGTTTAAAATAAGCTTTAACAGATGTACGAATCGCTTTCTTGATTTCTTCTGTTCGTTCCGCTTTTTTATCCAAGAATTTCGCGACGTACTCTCGTCGAAGATCAGGTTTAATATTTCTAGTTAAGGCCTTTTGAATCTTCGTATCATAAAAATTAGTCACTCGGTCGAGCATAGTTTGTTTCTTCGATTTTACTTGACTTTGCAAAATCTGCTTTAACTTATCAACTCGTGTATAAATAGGTAAATACCAATATTCTTCCACCAATAGCTTCTTGAACTTTTTAGCTGAATAAAGTCGGTATTTGTCACAGTAGAAATCTTCCTTTGGAAAGAATCGAGTGATGATGTCTTTCACATATTGGTCGAGGATTCCTTTAAATTTGGACGATCCCTTAACCCCTGAAGCCCAGATTGACTCTGCTGTCTCATCATCTTTCTTTTCAAGCAAATCAATAAGTTTCTTATCAGGAATGATGTTCAACTCACATTCAATCGCACTTTGTACATATTCCGTAAAGGTAAATTGCTTCGCTTTTTCTACCCCTAACTCCGGCAGCGCCTCTGATATGTAATCGATAAACAGTCGACTTGGCGCCAAAATCATCAGCTGTCTTGGATCAAATAAATCTTTATAGTAATAGATGAAATAAGAAATTCTATGGAGAGCAATCGTCGTCTTTCCACTCCCCGCCGCGCCTTGAACAATAATCGGTTTATTCAAGTCAGCCCGGATGATTTTATTTTGCTCTTCCTGAATCGTGGAAACAATTTCGGTCAAACGATTACTAGAGCTCTTCGCTAGCGAATCTTGCAACAACTCATCCGTTGTTGTCAAATCAATGTCACGGATTTCATCTAAATTTCCATCCTCAATCATTAACTGTCGTTTCAGCGTAATATCCCCTGAGAATTTTTCCCCTTCTGCTTCGTATGTTACCGAACCGATTCTACCCTCGTAATACAGGTTGGCAATTGGCGAACGCCAGTCAACAATGATCTGCTCCTGATTTTCACGCTGATACAAAGAAGTTTTACCAAAGTAAAGAATTTCCTTTATTCCGTTTTCATCCCGCGTGAAATCCACCCTAGCAAAATACGGCTTGCTTTGTGCTTTTTTAAGGCTTTCCAGCTCCGCTTGCGACATGTCAAAGAAGTTGGCCGTCGTCAGTAATTCGGCATACCTTCCTGACTCCTTCCAGTCTTCATCTCCAAACGTTTCCTGCATAATTTTCTTAAATTGATCCTTGCTCGTCTCAGCAGTCTTAATGACCACATCCATATAACGCTTTGTAAATTCTAATCTTTCTTGCTCACTTTTCCTGTCCGGGTGCTGTTTCGATGTCATTTCGTTCTCCTCTCATTCTTCGAAATAAGGTTCTTGACAATCGCCTACAGCGGTGAAATGGACGTTAATACTATCAGAAATATCTTCTTATTGCAATGAAAAACACCTCTTATTAAAGTGGGCTTTTACGTTCTACTTTTTCTTCTTCATCCCAATAGTTTACCTCTGTTTACACACGTGACCGCACCTTTGTATTTGGCAATCAAAAAATGCTGTTTACGGCAGTATGTTTTATGAATGGAAAAAGAGCTTAAAATACAAGAAGTGCATAAAACCTTGCATATTTTAGGCTCTTAAATTATATTCCTTGTTGTGTTAAAGCTACCCGTTACTTTAAGTATATTTCTTCACAATATTTATGATTGGAGACCATACTCAACCCCTTAAATTAAACTTTTGTTATTTAACAATTCCACCTCATTACTTAACATGTCTATGAATTTTATTAAAGGCGTAGGCAGATATCTATCTTTTCGATAAATAAATGTTGTTTTGACTTTTCCATATACATCGGGAATTGGATGCTGTCTAAGAGTGCCGTCTTGTATATGTTTTGCAATGACACTATAAGGAAGCATACTTATGCCTAGACCAGCGGAGACACAGCCGATGATTGCATCAAGGGTACCAAATTCCATAATCTTATTGGGAATTACCCCCTCTTGGTGTAACCATTGTTCAAGTTTTGCCCGATAAGAACATCCAGGACGAAATACAAGTAGCGTCCTAGTTTGAATATCTTTGATAGAAGATAAAGCAGGTTGAATTGTATCTGTAATGAGTACTAATTCCTCTTCGATTACCTCCTTTTGAATGAGTTCGGGGTGTTCAATTGGTCCAGCTACAAATGCTCCATCAAGTTCATACTGAAGAACTCCTTGAATATTTTGTTCAGTAGGCCCTGTTTTTAAAGTTAGATCAACGTCGGGATAGTCTTTATGGTACTTCGAAATAAGAGCTGGTAAGCGAACTGCGGCGGTTGTTTCCATAGAGCCAATAATTAAAGGCCCCTTTGGTATTTGATTGTCATTCATCACATTTTTAGTTTCTTCCATGAGATGAAATATTTTTTCAGTATATGTTAATAACGTGCTTCCTTTGTCTGTCAAAGTAGTGCCACGATTATGTCTATAAAACAGGGTTGTTTGAAGTTCAGTTTCCAACTGCTGAATTTTCATTGTGATATTAGACTGCGCATATTGAAGTTCTCTTGCTGCCCGTGATATACTTCCCAACTTTGCAACAGTCTGAAAAATTTTTAATGTATGCAAATCCATAGAGATTCTCCTCCGATATATGCCCTCTGCTATCTAATTTACTGATACCCAATATCAATTTTATGTATTATACCATATAGCAAAAAAAAGATATGCTGTAAATACAGTTCATTTTAATTGGAGGTGAATACTCGTAAAAGCACTCTTTTATTTTTAGAGACACTCTAAGAATATTATTACTATTTAAGGAGAGACACATAAAATGCCATTATTACGCTTTGATTTAGTGGAAGGAAGAAATGAAGAAACTCTAAAAAAATTATTGGATTCGGCTCACAGTGCGATGGTGGAAGCTTTCCAAGTACCTGAAAGTGATCGTTATCAAATAGTTCATCAACACCCGTCGAATGAGCTAATAATCGAGGACACTGGACTGGGGTTCAAAAGAAGCAGAGACCTTGTAATTATTAGTATTGTTAGCAAAAAAAGAACCGTAAAACAGAAAGAAATCTTATACTCACTTCTAGCCCGTAAACTTGAATCCGATTGTGGGATTTCTCCGCAAGATTTAATCATTTCTATAACAGAAAACGGCGATGCCGACTGGAGTTTCGGACTAGGAGAAGCACAGTTTCTAACAGGTTCATTATAGCCGAGAAAAATATGCTTCAAATATACACTTAATCGGAGGTGAATCTTTGAAGAAGCAGTCTATTCTTTTTTTAATAGGGGGCATATTTTCTTTAATCATTGCTATGGGGATTGGAAGGTTTGCGTATACTCCCATTCTTCCACTTATGCAACAAGATCTCTCTTTTTCAAATGCAGTTGCTGGTTACCTGGCCTCAAGTAATTACGCGGGATATTTGCTTGGAGCAATTTTAGCAGGTGCCATCCCTTTGAAGAAATATAGAACAATCTCCTTGAGAATAAGTCTAATTATCAGTATCTTCACCACTGCTCTCATGGGTTTAACATACTCTTATTTGCTGTGGAACGTACTTCGTTTTCTATCAGGGGTTGCCAGTGCTTATGTGTTCGTCTTATCCTCTGGCATCGTGTTAGATAAACTTGCTACTATAAACAAGACAAATTGGTCAGGTTTGTTCTATGGAGGGGTAGGCTTTGGAATCTTTTTATCAAGCCTAATTATTCCGATTCTAAACCAAGTATTTCAGTGGGAAGGAACATGGACAGGACTCGCTGTTGTAGGTGGAATCCTGGCTTTCTTTGTATGGATCTGGTTCAATGATACCTCTAGTACCGTCGAGACGAAGAATAAACAAGAAACTTTTATACAAGCCCCCCCCACTAAATGGCTCCCTTGGCTGACTGTTGCCTATGGTTTAGAAGGATTGGGCTACATTGTTACAGGAACGTTTATCATATCTATCGCTGAAAAGACCTCATCCTTTCATAATGATGCTACCTTAGTTTGGATGATGGTGGGATTGGCTGCGATTCCATCCTGTCTCATCTGGTCTATCCTTGCTAAAAAATGGGGTTATGTTAAATCCATAGTGCTTGCAATGACTTTACAATCTATAGGTATTGCAGTGCCGGCTTTTTGGATATCACAAACTAGTTTTGTGATAAGTGCATTATTATTTGGAGCAACATTTATGGGGATAACTACACTTACTACAACATTAGGGAGACAAATTAATCCTTCTAATAGCAGTCGTACTATTGGTAATCTTACGGCTATTTATGCTATTGGACAGTTGATAGGCCCCACCCTTGCTGGAGTCTTATCATCATTCACTCATAATTTTAATGCTGCTTTAGTAGGAGCAGCTAGTGTCATATTAATTGGAGCAGGTTTGCTTTTAAATGGAATTCAATTTGAGAGGAAATCTAAAAAAATTAACAGGTCGAGGAATTTTTCTCTCTAGAAAAGAATGGTTAGAACTATAAACAAATACAAATTACGGGGTGGAACATATGTTAAATAATGAGATTACTGAACGTTTAAAAATTGAGTATCCAATCATACAAGCTCCTATGGCTGGCGGAGTAACAACCTCAAAACTAGTAGCTGAGGTTTCAAATTCCGGAGGTCTAGGAATGATTGGAGCGGGCTATCTAACCCCTATTCAAACAAGAGAACAAATCAGGGAAATAAAGCAGTTAACGTCAAACCCTTTTGGTATTAATCTATTTGTTCCTAACGAGTTTAATGTTACAGAGAGTGAAGTTAAATCAGCTAGCGAGGTTTTAAACCCTATTCGTGAGCAATTGAACTTATCTCGGAAAGATGGCTTTGAAATTTCTACATTTAATAACGCGTATGAAACATTTAATGACCAAGTTAAAGTTGTAATTGAAGAAAAGGTCCCTATTTGTTCTTTTACATTTGGCATTCCTTCTAAGGAAGTAATTGCTGAATTAAAACAACACAACATTATTCTGATAGGAACAGCTACAACAGTTAGAGAAGCAATAGAAAATGAAAAATCAGGAATGGATATGGTAGTTGTTCAAGGTAGTGAAGCTGGTGGGCATCGTGGAACCTTTATAGATGGGTATCAGGAGAGTCAAGTCGGCTTAATGTCACTTATACCGCAGGTTGTTGACAATGTAAGTATTCCTGTTATTTCTGCTGGAGGAATTATGGATGCGAGAGGATTAATGGCCTCTATCTGTTTAGGAGCGAAGGGTGTACAAATGGGGACGGCTTTCCTGACTTGTGTTGAAAGCGGAGCACATAAGGTACATAAAGAAGCAATTCTTAATGCTAATGAAGATCAAACTTTATTAACTCGTTCTTTTTCAGGTAAATGGGCAAGAGGAATTAAAAATAAATTTATCTTAAAAATGAAAAAACACGAAGATCTTTTGCCAGATTATCCTGTTCAAAATACATTAACTCAAGATATTAGAAAGGCTTCCTCAGCACAGAACAATCAAGATTTCATGTCGCTATGGTCTGGCCAAAGTCCAAGATTAGCCAAAAGTCAAACCGTTGAATCATTAATAAAAAATATGATTGCAGAAGCTAAAAAAATAAATTCATATATTTAAATTGTCTCTGGAATAGTTGCATTCTTTTAGTGAGTGCCTAGGAGGGAAAGAGATGAACAACTATCTGCTTAAACAATTAAGGTTTGTTCGAGAAAACACAATTAATTGCGTGGCAGAAATGAATGATGAAGTATCACTGTTTATTCCAGAGGGATTCAATAATAATATAAAATGGAATCTAGGACATATATATGTTGTGCAAGAAAAGTTCGCATTTTATTTTATTAAGGAAAAAATGATAATGCCGAATAACTTTTCGGAATTATTCACTACTGGCACAAAGCCCACCAATTGGAGGGATCAGGTGTTACCGGCGATCAAAGAATTAATCCAATTATTAGAAAATCAAATCGACAGGATCGAACAAACATTAGAATTCCGGTTAAAAGAAGTTATCGGGACGCCTTTTACCACGTCAACAGGTCTTACTTTATCAACAGTTGAAGAATTACTCAGTTTTTGTTTATATCATGAAGGTATGCATTTTGCTACGATAAAATCTTACAAGCGAATTATTCAGAATGGGAGAAAGATTAAGGGTATTTAGAACAAAATGTCCTACTTTTTAAACAATTATTAAATCACTTTATTTTTAGCACCGTCATAAAAATGGACGGTGCTATATGTGTTAAGCTTAAAATTAAATTATTAATATCACACTTTAAGCTTCTTTATTAGACACTTTCTTCTAATTTTTGTTTTTGCTTTGTTAAACTATCCTACCCGTTAGCACAATAAGCAAGGTTTCATAAGTTTGTATAAATATTAGCATCTATGCAGTTTCTCTTTGAGTAATGATTCAAAAGTGTAAATAAACATACTGCCAAAACATGCATCAATTGATTGCCAGAAACACGCACCTTACTGCTTATTTATTTTGTATTTAAAAATGACCTAATTTCGTTCGGTTACAGCACTACTACTCATAATTTCAGATGTTTATTTTTTGGGAAATAAAAACACCCCTTTGGATAATCAAATCTAAAGGGGTGAAAACAGTGCAACTTTTTATAAACAGTTACACTTTATTTCAAACCAACATTAACATATTTGTTAACGATTAATACTACACTTTAAAATTTATTCAACTAAAGAGCAGAATAAATAGTTACATATAAAAAGCTGATCGGCAAATAACACCAATCAGCTTTCTCGTGATGCCTATTCTTCTCGAATGACTAATAGAACACCCATAAAGATCAATAAGGTACCTATCCAAAAAGAAAAGCCAATTTGTTCACCTAGTAATAACCACCCTAAAAAAGTACCGACTATAGGTTGGAAAAAGAAAAATAACCCGCCACTCGAAGCGTTAAGCATTTGCAGCCCGTAATTCCACAGTAAAAAGCCACATGCCGTCGAAATAACTCCTAAGTATAAAAGACCGCCCCAAATAGATGGATGCATCATAGCTTGGAAATCAAGATCTGATAATCGACTAATTGTAAAAGGCGTTAGTAAGGTAATTGCTACAAGAATAGCATAGCTCGTTATGACAATTTGTGAATAGTGCCCCGGTACACGTTTAATAAGAACAGACATAAGTGACCATGTTAGTGCTGCAACAAGCAGTGATACACCGCCAAGTTGATGAGATGAATCAATATTGGCATTTCCAACAATCATACAGACACCGATTGTTGCTAGAATAATAGAAATTGATTTTTTAAACGTGATTTTTTCTTTTAAAATAATGCGGGCAAATAACACCATAAATGCAGGTGTCGTGGAAGTAATAATGGCACCCATTTGTGCGGTAGAAAGCATCGTACCGACTTCTTGGGTTACGATAGAAATTGTATTCCCAATAAGCCCAATCATGAAAAGTAATAGCCAGTCCCGTTTTCCAATACGCCACGATTGTTTTGTTACAACACCAATAATGAGCAATGCAAAAATCGCAATAACATAGCGAAACCATACTAATTCAAGTGGCGGTACAACATCTACCACAACCTTTACTACAACATACATCCCGCCCCAAATACTCGCAGCGAGTGATAAATATAAAGAACCTAATAAGGTATTTTTCATTTTGTACCCTCCGTTTTCTCTAGACAATTCTTGTCCTTAACGGAGATGTAGTCATTCTACCGTTAAGGGAGAATAACTACAGGTACATCATTTTCAAATAGTGATAACCACATCATCCGCTTTCAACTCACTTTTAAAACGTTTACTTTATCATATACTAATTTTGTTGAATTCGATATAAAACGGTTCAATTATTTATTCGAGCACTCGTACGATTCAAAAATTTGATAGACAACATTTACAGATTTTGCAAAAAGAAAGCCCATTACGGTGCGCTGGCACCCCCTTTAGGGATGGGATAAATGTTCACTCAAATGCGGTGTGCAGATAAAATACCGAAAATACGTTCTATACACCGTGTGTTTTAAATGGTATAATTTGGTGTATAGGGTGTTCTTTGAAAACTGAACATAGGTGGTTGTGACAGGAAAAACGTCTGTCACGTAAAATGTTCAACGTCCTACTGACCAACACTCTTCGCAGAAAGAGTGCGGTATCATCAGCCTAGACAAGTATCGCCGGTTGAACGGCGTAGTTGGCATCGACCTTGCCCTCTTGAAAGACTGTTTTTCTCTCAAGTGTTGCTCACCCAAGTCTCGCCTCTGCCTCTTCTTATGGAAGGCGGTAAGTGGGATATTTGTGAGAAAGAACCCCAGCGGCTTTAGCCATGGGAGTGGTCAGAATTGTCATTCCTGTTCATCACATTCAGTTTGAATAACGTGTAATCCAGCTTGTCCGTCATTTTCAACCACATGTTTGAGAATTGACAACTTATTAGTCCAAAATTGTTCAAAAAATGAAATCCACTGTTTTAATTCTTCTAAGGATTCTGGTTGCAGTCGATAAAGCTTTTCTCTACCAACCTTTCGACTACTGACTAATTTTGCTTCTGAAAGAATATGAAGGTGTTTTGCAATGGCTGTACGACTCATAGGAAAATAAGATGTTATGTTTGAAATAGATAACTCTTTTTGAGTAAGTAATTTTAGTACTTCTCTACGAGTTGGGTCGGCAATAGCTTGAAATACATCATATTTTTCTGCTGATGAAGACATTTAGCCCTCAACAACCTTTTTAAGTCTTTCATTCACAATCCCTATCCAACCGTGATTCATTCTATCACGAATAACAGCACTTTCCTCGTTGGCTTTCGGAAGAATAGTATCAGAATGTTTCCATCCACTATGAATCAGAGTAAACTCCGTCTTATCGCCCATCTCTTTTAAAATAAACGATACAATCCAACCATCTGTATCCCATGAAAAAGAAAGTCGATAAGGTGCATCAATTTCTAATACTTTGCATGGGGATGGCCCAAAAGGTGACTGCACATGAAATTCATGCCCTACTTCCAGCTCAAAATCATTTGGCATAAACCATGATGCAATACCGTCCGAAGTCGATACTGTATCCCATACCTTTTGAATAGATGCTTCAAAAATAACCGTTTGCTTAATATCTGGTACTGTCTTTTGATTATTAATTTCCATAATCATTCTCCTTATTTAATTTAAAATGCAACACCATATGGTTTCATATTTTCATAATATAACACCCAATGGTTTCGTGTCAAAGTAATATTTATCCCGAAAAAACAGATGTTTCTCTAAAAAGTCCAATCTATCTTTTATACATTATTTATACAAAAGGTTTGGCCGGTTTCCATACTCTTTTTAACTAATGCATTCACTTACACCTATTCATATAAAAAAGCGATTCTTATTAAAGAATCGCTCCTTCTTGTTAAAGAAATCCTATTATTTATTATGTTCCCCATTCAAACACTCGGATCCATTGATAACGTTTTCACCATTATGAAATGAACGTGGTAAATATATAGTAAATGTTGTACCTTTTCCTATTTGACTAGTTACTTTGATTTTCCCATTTAACTCCTCAATTACACGATAAGCAACCATCATTCCAAGTCCTGTTCCCTTTTGACCTTTTGTAGTAAAGTACGGTTTTCCTAATCTCTCAATTTGTTCACGATCCATTCCGACTCCTGTATCTTCAATAGAAATCTCATACATATTTTTATGGGAGTTCATAGATATTACTAATTGCCCACCATTAGGCATAGCCTCAATAGCATTTTTAAAAATATTTAAAAATGCCTGCTGGATGATTCTTCTATCGCCTATAATCCAAAAAGGGGAGAGGCTCTTTTTAACTTTTATAGAGTTCATATTGGAAATAGGACTAACCAATTCAATTATATAATTCAAAAAATGTTCCATGTTTATTTTTTCTATTTTTTCAGGAGCAGGTTTAGCGAAAGTAAGAAAATCACGAATAATAATTTCCGACCTTTCTAACTCATCTAATGCAATTCCAATATATTTTTTCTTTTGGAGATCGCTTTCATTCTCCTTCAAAAGCTGCATAAATCCTTTCGCACCAGTTAAACCATTTCTAATCTCATGTGATATGGATGCACTTAAGTGACTTAGGATTTCCATCTTTTCAATATCTACTATTTTATTTCGAATTTGGTAATTCAGTCTTATTCTTTCGAGAGTAAAAACACAAAGTATAATACATATAATTTTAATAAGATTTCCTAGTAAAGTTATGTTTAATGGCGTATGTGAAACAAATATATTACTATAAATAAAGTAACTTAATGATAAGTGAAAAATAATAACACTTAAAGAAATCAGTAATTTATGAGTGGTTTCCGATTTTATAAATCTTTTAAAACAAATAAAAGTAATCAGCGGTATGACACTATAATTCAAAATAGTACCCCAAAAACCAAAGTCTACACCTATAACAAATCGATACAGAACTATAAACACATATAATCCAACACTTACTAAAGGCCCTCCATACAAGCTCGCCATAATAAAAGGAACTATGCGGATATCAACGATAAATCCTTCGTTCACAGAAAACGGAAAAGTCATACAAAAAAAGATGGATATCAAACCCGCAAGAAACGAATAGATTTTTATTAATTTTCTTGTTAGTTTCTTTGTGTAAATTTCTAGAATGTGTTGTGTAATAAGTAACACAACTAATAGAAATAAGACATTGATAAGAATCGCATACATTTATAATGCTCCTAGTATAAAAATTATTAATAATATTTTACCATATATAAATCCCCTATTATTACAATATTTCAAATAAAATACTGGAATTTCATTTGAAACAATAAAATCACCAGCATTCTATCACATATAACAGAACCATAAAAAAAAAGCCCAAATCTCAAATAAAAAAAGGATTTGGGCTTTTGTTTAACTAGATTCCTCCGACCTGGCAAGAAATCTTAGCTGGTAAAATCACTCTAGTTTAACTGAATATTCTTTTTTCCACCTAGATTATATCATTCACTTAATTTTCTTATACAGCTTATAATTGCCACTTATTTCTTCATAACAATTGGTCATGTCTGTATAATAAATGCTTTCTTTATCGCCGAGGCCCAGAATGCCAAACATCCCTAAGCTTTCATAGAAAAGTTCATGTACTTTTTTTTGTAATGGTTTATTAAAATAAATTAATACATTTCTACATAAAATAACATGGAACTCATTAAAAGAACGATCTGTTACAAGATTATGCTGGGCAAAGACTATATTTTTTGTTAAAAATGGATGAAACTTAACCCCCTTTTTCGTAACTGTATAATAATCCGAAAATGCCCTCTCTCCTCCCGCCTGCAAATAATTATTCGTATATTTTTTCATACTCTTTAATGGAAATACACCGCTTTTGGCGGTATGCAATACATTCGTATTCATATCAGTTGCATATATTTTAGTTTTTTCATATAGACCTGATTCATAAAGTAATATGGCCATAGAATATACTTCTTCACCCGTTGAACATCCTGCATGCCATATTCGAATCGAAGGGTACGTATGCAACAATGGCACAACCTTTTCCCTAAAATTCAAGAAAAATAAAGGATTACGAAACATTTCAGTTACGTTTATTGAAAAGCTGGCTATCAATCTTTGTAAACATGCAGGGTCATGCAGAATCTTTTCAAGAAGCGCTGTGATGCTCGTTAATTTCTCCTCATAAACTCTATACCATATTCTCCTTTTAATGGAACTGTAAGCATAATTTCGAAAGTCGTACCCACACCAGTCATATACACCCTTTAATAACAATTCAATTTCAATTCTCTCTAAATCACTATCAGGGGTAGGAGCACTTTGTTGTGAATTTATACTTGGATTCATTGACTCGTTCATTCGCTTAGAGATCCCCTTCTTATTTAATATACCCAAACCTTTATTAAAGAGATAAGCTGCTCGGGCTCAATCGGCTTCACAATATAATCTGATGCACCTACGGCCAGGCATTTCTCTCGATCTTCCTTCATCGCCTTTGCGGTTAGTGCAATGATAGGCAGGTTTGCGAATAGAGGATTTTCTCGTATTTTACCGATCGCTTCATATCCATCCATTTTAGGCATCATAATATCCATTAACACTAAATCAATATCTGTACTGTTATCTAATACTTCAAGGCTTTCAAATCCATTTTCAGCAAAGATAACCTCCATCCCATTAAGTTCAAGTATAGTAGATAAAGCAAACACATTGCGAACATCGTCATCGACAAGGAGAACTTTTTTCCCAGTAAGACCAGACGTCATAGTTCTTTCTGAACAACTTGAATGATTGCTAAGTTCCATCTGATTGCTGCATTCTTCTAGGAATAATTCAAGTTCTGCTTTCAATCGTTGCGGAGAATGTTCATTTTTGATAATGATTGTATGCGCATACTTATTTAATTGAATTTCCTCTTTTGACGATAAGTCACGTCCTGTATATATGAACACTTTCACTTCATTATTTTCTTTAACTTTTTCCAATAAATCAAAACCGCTTGTATCTGATAAACCTAAATCAAGGATCATACAATCAAAGTGATTTACCTTTAATTCTTCAATCGCATCCCGTCCTGTAGAAACCGCTTTAATAATGAAATCCATATCGCTGATTAGTTCCATTAAGCTATTGCGTTGTCTCATATCATCATCTACAATCAATAGTCTCTTAATGTGACTGCTTTCTGCTGTATCCTGTTCTGGTTCCACATGCGAGATTCCAGTATTTTCTAGAATGTTTGTTGTTGTTTCCTTTGAAACAGCAACTTCAACTTCACCTTCAGCAACTACAATGTTCTCATTTTCTTTTTCATAGTCACCTATATAGAACGTAAATGTACTTCCTTTCCCTTCTGTACTTTCAACAGCGATTTCCCCGCCTAAAAGAGTAGCAATTTCTCTGCTAATCGATAATCCTAATCCTGTTCCACCATATTTTCGACTCGTTGTTCCGTCAGCTTGTTGAAAAGCTTCAAAAATTGACTCTTGCTTCTCCTTTGAAATTCCTATCCCAGTATCACTAACAGAAAATCCTATGATGATTTGTTTACTAGATTTCGAATGGACACTAATTTCTAGTGTTACTTCACCTTGGCTAGTAAACTTAAACGCATTTGATAACAAATTTTTCAATACTTGTTGCAATCGAACTTCATCACTATATATAAAGCGTGGTAATTCTTCGTCTAACAAAATATTAAACTTTAAATTTTTTGCGTCCGCAATTGGTCTAAAGTTATTCTCAACAAACTCTGCCATATCTGTAAACATAATTGGGCTTGGGTTTACATTCATTTTCCCAGACTCAATTTTTGCTAAATCTAGAATATCATTTATAAGCACTAATAAGTCATTACCCGAAGCATAAATGGTTTTTGAATACTCCACTTGTTTAGGGCTAAGATTTCCATCCGGATTATCAGATAATAGCTTTGATAAAATTAATAAACTATTTAAAGGAGTACGCAGCTCGTGAGACATATTGGCAAGAAATTCAGATTTATATTTCGAGCTTAATGCAAGTTGTTCTGCTTTTACTTCAAGTTCAGCTCTCGCTTTTTCGACCTCTCTATTTGTACGCTCGAACTTCTTGTTTTGTTCTTCTAACGTTTTGGCCTTCTCTTCTAAATCTAGGTTCGTTTGTTCTAGCTCTTCTTGTTGACTTTGTAATTTTCCCTCAGATTGAAGAAGAGCTTGTGTTTGTTCCTCAAGTTCCTCATTTGTTGCCCTTAGTTCCTCTTGCTGACTTTGCAGTTCCTCAGACTGTGCTTGAATTTCCTCCATTAACGTTTGAGATTCTTCTAATAATTTTGCTAATTGGATTCTGCTCATCACACTTTCAAGGATAATTCCTAAACCATTCATCAACTCTTCTAAAAAGTCTTGTTGTATTTTACTATAAGGTTTGAATGAAGCAATTTCTAAAACAGCTTTTACCTCGTCTTCAAAACTGATAGGCAATACATATAGATTCAAAGGAGCAGTTTCTCCTAGCCCAGATGTCACTCGAACATAATGTGAAGGAACATCTGTAAGAATAATCGGTGATTTCTCGAGGATTGCTTGTCCAATTAGCCCTTCACCTAAACGAATCGTGTTCGTAATATGTTTCCTTTCCTTAAAAGCATAGGATGAAATTAGCCTATAAGTCGGTTCATCTTCCTGTTCATCCAGATCTTTTACATAAAAAACAGCGTGACTCGATTCTACCAATGGGACAACCTTAGAAAGAAATGTACGCCCTAAAGTTGCTAAATCATGTGTGCCGCTCAAGCTCATCGTAATCTCAGCGATGTTTCCTTTTGTCCAAGTCAGTTCTTGTTCCTTTTTCATTTGTTCTTCTAAAGATTCAGCCATTCGATTAAATGATTTTGCCACATCATCGATTTCATCATTTGATATTACTTCAACCTTAGTGCTCAAGTCTTTACTTCCATTTGCTACATGACTCATAGCAGCAGACACCGATTTTAGTCTAGTCGAAAGTGTCCAAATATTTTTAAACAAAATACCCATAATAAGAATGATTCCAACTGCTAATATGACTCCACCAAGTATGATTTCGCGCTGAAAATCTTTTATCATCGTGTTTAACGATGACTCCAAATTCAAATCAAACGTAGCTGTTATATTCGAAATAACTTCAAAAAATTCTTGATGCATGGAAGCTGAGCTCTCATCAATTAAATTTAGGGCTTCTTTTTTTTCACCCTCGGAAACAAATGTAATGACTTGATCTTTATAAACATCAAAATCATTATTTGTATTTCTTAAAGTTGCAATCAATTCCTTTTGTTCCGAAGTAACTGCTTTTGACTCTAAGAGACTTATATTTTTCTCTACTTTTTCACTCTCTGATTGTAAAGCAGTTAGTTCTTTCTGTATTACATCTTTATCTGTAAAAATCACTAGATTCCTTAGTCGGATACCTTCACTTTTAATATCTGTATGAATTTGTGTAGCTAGCATCGATACATCATAATTTGTTCTTAGTGAATTACTGGTATTCTGGAGATGAGTCATTTGAATCCAACCAGTTCCAATGAGAATGAACAGAAGAATTGGTAATGTGCTGAGTGCCAGTAATAGCTTTGTTCTTATTTTCACCAGTGAGCTCCCTTCTAGAAGATTTATTTCTGTATCTATATTTCATGCTATCCCTAAATTAAACAAAGAACTTTTCTCCCTCATTAATACATGTTTTATAGACCATAGCTATTGCTTGTACTCGATCCGTCACATTTAATTTTTGAAGGATACGTGTAATATGATTTTTAACAGTGTGTTCACTGATAAACAATTGTTCAGAGATTTCCTTATTGCTTAGACCACTAATAATTAATTTAAAGACATCCATTTCTCTTGAAGAAAGGAAATATAACTCTTTTGTTTGGTTGATCGCCGCTTCAAGGATTTCTTGTTTAAGATTTTTCTCCTCACTTTGATAGAGGTTCATTGAGTTAATATTAATAGATGGTTGAGATTCCTTTACAACCGAGTTTTTACTTACTAATAAGTTTTCACTTACATTAGATAAGAATTGCTCGAAATCTTTTGGTAATATAGGAGGGCTACATAAATATCCCTGAAATTCTTGACAATCATACTCTTTTAATACGTCTAATTGTTCCTCTGTCTCAACCCCTTCTGCTATGATTGACATATTAAGCTTCTTCGCTAAATTTGTAATCGATTCTACAATGGCTTTACTTTCATTTTTATTTTCGGAAATATCCTGAATAAAGGATTTATCAATTTTTATCGTATCTATTGGAAAACGCCTTAAATAATTTAGAGAAGAGTATCCCGTTCCAAAATCATCAAGACTAATCCTGATACCCATTTTTTTTAGCCGTTGCAGAGTTTGTAATATGATGTCCTCATTTCCTAAAATAGCTGACTCGGTTATTTCTATCTCTAACAGTTCCGGATTTACCTCCGTTTCAGTTAGAATCTGTTGAATATGCTTAATTAAATGTTTTTGTGAAAATTGCTGGGCCGAAAAATTGATTGCTATCCTAACCGGTGAAATCCCCTTCTCTTTCCAAGAATTTATTTGTTCACAAACTTCTCTTAATACCCATTCACCAATCTCAACAATTAAACTAATTTCTTCAGCTATTGGAATAAATTCAACCGGAGATATTGTCCCCCAACTAGGGTGATTCCATCGTAATAAAGCCTCTGCACTAGTTATTTTTCCAGATTCAATATCTACTCTAGGCTGATAAACGAGTGTAAACTCCCCTCTTTCACTTGCTTTACGCAAGTCATTCTGCATCAGAAATGTGCGATACGATTGGATATTCATCCCTGAGTGAAATACCTTATATTTATTTTTCCCTTGCTCTTTAGCACGATATAAGGCTGCATCAGCATTCCTTAATAGAGAAACTGAATCTTCCCCGTCGTAAGGAAATATACTTAATCCAATGCACGTTGTAATAAATAATTCATAGTTATCAATAAAAAAAGGCTGTTTAAATGAATTCAATATATGCTCAGCTACCTCTAGCGCATTCTCTCTGTCCGTTTCTGGCAGCATAATATTAAATTCATCTCCGCCTACTCGTGCTACAAAGTCTCCTTCTCTCACACTAGATGAAAGCCTTCGCGCAACTTCCTGCAACAGTTTATCCCCTACAATATGCCCAAGCGAATCATTTATATATTTGAATCGATCTAAATCTAAGTACATAATGCCAAGCGTCTGTTTCATTTTCTTTGCTTGGTCTAGTTTTAAAAGCAATTGATCTTTAAGCATTCTTCTATTAGGTAAATCTGTTAACCCATCATGAAAGGCCATATACTCTATTACGCTGTTCCTTTCAGCAAGTGCATCAGCTTGTTGAATAAGTTTTTGCTTCATCCTATAAATCTCAACAAACCCTTCAACCTTTGCTTTTAAAATAATCGGATTAAATGGCTTAAGGATATAGTCAATGGCTCCTACAGAATAGCCCATGAAAATATGCTCTGTATCCATATTATTGGCTGTAATAAATAATATTGGAATATTTTTTGTTTTTTCACGAGCTTTAATGATTTTAGCTGTCCCAAAACCATCCATTCCTGGCATTTGCACATCTAATAAAATAGCTGCAAAATCATATTTCATTAAATATTTAAGCGCTTCTTCCCCTGAGGAAGCTTTCATTAAGTGATAGTCATCTTTCTCAAGGATAGCTTCTAAAGTTAATAGATTCTCGGGTCGGTCATCGACTAAGAGAATATTAATTTTCCCCTCGTTTTTCAATACATATACTCTCCATTCTTAATAAACACATATTATTTTATTATAGAATAGCATACTATTGTAAACATGGAAGAGTTTGCATTTGGGAATATCATGCATTTTTTTAGAAATCATTCATTATATGTACTCGATTATTAAAACGACATAAGAATGGCCCTATTCCTTTTAACTTCTATGATTACTTGAAACATACTGTTATATCTACCCTATTCTTCAAACAGGTTCTCATAAACAAAGAGTCACTAGCAATAAGCAATGTTTTTCTCATTTTGTTATCCTTATTTAGCAAGATTCAAATTTTTTAGATAACTAATTTTTTCGTCTTGAATAAAACTGCAATCTAAAACAAATGGATTGTTTTTTAATTGTTGTGAAAAATTATTTAAGATTTTAATAAGGCCCTCTCTTTCAGTTTCATTAATCAAAAATTGAAGTCCATATTGAAACATATCCTTTAATTCATCCTTCCATACAATATGTCCATGTAATGTTACTTTTCTCCCCATTATGGTCGTTTCGAATTGCAGGATAAGATCTGAACGTACAGGCATCTGGATGGTAGAGAGAAATCTAAGTCCTCCTGGTCCAATATCCTCGATTAATACTTCTGTTTTCCCTAAGTTAACTTGTTTTCCTTGTATAGAAACTAATGTCATAAAAGAACTTAATGGGGATAGTAAATTAATTCTATAGTAAGTTCTCCTATTTTGTATTTCTGTTTTTTCACTGCTACAAATAGGTTGTATTATCCTCTTTTTTAATAAGGATTGAAACATTTTTTCTGAAACAGGTTTACTAAAGATATATCCTTGAATCTCCTGACACTCTTGCTGTTTCAAAAATTCTAATTGCTCAATTAATTCCACACCTTCAGCAACAACGTTCATGTTTAGACCCTTTGCCATAAAAATTAAAGATTTAATAATAATTTCTACATTCGGTGTTTTACTTATTTGACTAATAAATGACTGGTCAATTTTAATCGTATCGATCGAAAAATTCTTTATATGTGATAAAGAGGAATAGCCTGTTCCGAAATCATCTAAAGCAATTTTAATCCCCTGTTCCTTAAGAAATTGAATAGCTGATTCAACTACCTTCTCATGTTCAATTAATGTCGTTTCTGTAATTTCAAATTCAATCAATGCAGGATCGACATTAGTTTCTTTTAAGGTAGTAAGAAGGATAGGTATCCAATCATTTCTTAAAAATCTTTGAGTGGAGATATTAATTGATATAGGTACAACTGGCAGTTTTTCTCGCTTCCAATTAGAAATATACTGACAAACTTGCTTGAATACCCAATCACCAATACTATTGATAAAACCACTTTCTTCTGCAAGTGGAATAAATTCATTAGGAGAAACCAAGCCCCACACCGGATGCTCCCAGCGAACTAATGCTTCGGCACTAACAATTCTTCCAGTTAACGTTTCTACTCTTGGTTGAAAATGAATGAGTAATTGGTTATTTTCAATCGACTTGCGTAAATCTCTTTCAAGATTATATTGTTTGAATGAAGGAATGTTTAATGTCGAGGAATAAATTTGATAATTATTTTTCCCACTTGTCTTTGCCCGATACAAGGCTACATCCGCCTTCTTAGTAAGTTCCTCAACTGTTGTTCCTTTAGAAGAATAACTGCTAATTCCAATACTTGCTGTAATCGATAATTCATAATCTTCAATAATAAAAGGTTTATTTAAACTATCAATGATCATTTTAGCTAGTGATTCAGGATAATCCGATTGTTCATAATTCCATAAGACAATTCCAAATTCATCTCCACCAATTCTGGAGAATAAAGAATTTTCATTTAATAGCAAATAAATCCTTTGGCTACATTGCTGCAGTAGTTTATCTCCAATGACGTGGCCAAGTGTATTGTTAATATTTCTAAAACGATCTAAATCCAAATACATAATTGAAAAAGTTTCATTTTTTTCTTTGGCTAGTTCAATTAAAGATTCAATTTTGCAATCAAACAATTGATGATTAGGTAAATCTGTTAAACTGTCATGATAAGCTAAATGTGTAATTTGTCTTTCATATTCTTTTTGCTCTGAAATATTTGAAACAATCCCATCAATTCTAATAAGATTACCTTCATCGTCTAATACAGGAAGAGTTTTATCTTGAACCCAAATGATTTCACCATTTTTATGAATAATTCGATATTGAAGGTTGAAATGTTCCCCACCAACTAACTTAGAATATTCAGTAAAATACATATTTCGATCATCCGGGTGAATAATCGTGTCCCAGGCCTCTTTTTCATAGAAGAATACTGGAGGATATCCTGTTACAGCTTCTATTCCTAGTGATATCATAATGATTTCTTGTCTTTGAACATCGAAAGAGCGTATCCCTACTGATAAATTGTTGTAAATATGTTCAAATCTTTGTTCACTTTCATGAAGCTTCTTTTCAGCCATTTTCCTTTTAGTGATGTCTTGAGTAATTCCAATTAAACGAATTGGATTTGCTTTTTCGTCCAAAATCATTTCAACTTGTTCAGAAACATAAATGAACGTCTTATCTCTACGAATAATTCTATATTCAAGGCTATAGCCTTCATGGTTTTTCATTGCTTGCTTTAGTATCCTTCTATACCTGTTACGATCTTCAGGATGAACATACTGTAACCCTTCCTCTATGCTTGGAACATATTCTTCCGATTCTTCCCTACCAGTAAGTGCAAAGAATTGCTTAGACCAATAGACTTCATCTCTAATAATGTCGTAATCCCAGCTACCAATCTTCCCAACCTGCTGAGCTAGTTCAAGACTATTTTTTATCTTGTTTATTTCCTCTTCACGCTCGACATACGCTATAATATCCTTAGCAATTCCATATACCGCAATCACTTGCATATCATTATTCATTAATGGAATATAGGTGATATCAACATGAATACGGCTTCCATTTTTATGAGCGACAACTGCCTGGAAATTTTGAGATTTACCTTTTAAGGACAACTCAAAATGTTCCTTGACAATATCTCCTTTTAAAAAATACCTTTCAAAATCATAGGTTATATTTTGATCTGTATAACCCAATATCGTATTCACCGATTTATTGTGGTGTATGATTTTTGTATTTATATCTATTGTAAATACGGCATCAGGATGATTATCGAATAATCTTGTAAATATCATACTATTAAGCATCTTCTGACTCTCAAAAGAAGGAAAATAATCTTTATCATTTGAACTTTTTTTCATTTGTGGTAAGAATGGAAATTTCGCCATGCTATAACCTCCTTTAATTGGTTGAATTGAAAATTTTATTCTTATAAGGAAAATACATTTCATCCACAATCTTTTGATTTATAAAGGTTCAAATCAGCCTTTTTATATAGATGCTCCACATTAGTAGCATATGTTGGATAAAGTGAGGCACCAATACTTGTAGTAATGTGTATTTCATGTCCTTTTATAAACATAGGTTCTCTAGTTACTTCCAAAATTCTATATAACCGATTCGTAACGAACTGTTTCTCTAGCAACAGCCTGTTGAAAAAACTTTTGCGCTGCTTGAAATTCCTTTCTAGTTATTATTTGCGAATAATTGTTTCCAATTAGCTCTCCATTGTTATATCCAGTAATTCGTTCAGTAGCAGGATTTACTTCTAAAAAATGGCCTTTTTGCATTTTTAATCACCCTTTTAAATTGTAAGTCTCAATTTTCTATAAAAAGGAGAGTACTGATGATATTCCCCCTATTGTTTATCTCTACATTTATTTTCCACTATTGTAGAAAGAAAAAGTATCACCATGTATTCTCATTCGAAATAGGAATACCTTCCTATTTCGTACAAAAGAATTATAATGATAACCTTAGTTCTTATTACTTATTATTTCATTTATCCGTTCTTGCCATTTCTATGCTACTCTTACTCTCTTCGTCTTTTCACCATCTGCTAAAACCAAGGAAACCATTTATGAAATACAGACAGTTAATAACCATCTAGATATGTAGCCCATATAATGTACAAAGGGGGCAATCATCATGTATTCAACAGGAGAATTTGTGCAAGAAATGTTAGTCCTTTATAGTATTGCCATATTGGGATTTATCGTAAGAAAAACCGGAATCCTAAATGAAAACACTAATGATGTACTAACACAACTAGTTCTATATATTACTTTGCCCGCTCTCATTTTATTTTCATTAGATATTCCATTTTCAGTTACTATAATAAAAGAATTCTTGTGGCTTATCTCAATGTCTATTTATATACTTGGAATATCCATTTTTTTAGCTATGTGGATGAGAAGGCGCTCCCGACTCCCTGAAAAACAAAAAAGTGTGTACGAAGGTCTAATTATTTTTGGCAACCAAGGATTTATTGGGTATGCTGTATGCTTTACTCTTTTAGGTGAACAAGGAATTGTTTATTTAACAATGTTCAATTTATGTTATTTAATTCTCATCTGGACGTATGGAATATATCTGTTTAATAAAAACGAGGAAACACTTAGCTGGAAAAACATTTTTTTAAATCCGGGGTTTCTTTCCACATTAATAGGACTAATCATTTTTTTACTCCCTATAAGTTGGCCTGATATGGTTTCTAAAGGTCTAGAAAGTGTTGGTAAAATGACGGTTCCGCTTTCCATGATGATGATAGGAAGTTTACTAGCAAACATAAAATATAAAGACTTTTTTTTATTGATGAAAAACAGCTATTTGTGGAAAATGGCATTGACTAAACTTCTCTTCATCCCCTTACTATTGCTTCCTTTTACTGCTGTATATGTACCGTTTCCATTACTTGTTATTGCCGTTCTAGTTTCAGGCATGCCATCTGCCCCTACAATTTCTCTTTATTCACAAAAATATGGAGCGGACACTTATTTTGCATCATTAGGCGTGTTATTAACTACATTATTATGTATCATTACGATTCCGTTTCTTTATATTATTGTAAATCTAATTAACTCATAAAATATTGTGTAAAACCCATTTTCGCTAAAAATCAACAACATCCTCTAACAAAGCCAAACAAAAACAGCTGAAGTCAGTACGATCAGTACCAACAACAGCTGTTTCTTATACTTATTATTCTTCACCAAACATCTCATCAATTGTTCCTGCGTTTGCCATTACTGCTTCCATCAGATTTTCATCGGAAACAATTTTATACTCGCCTTCTTTGTCCTTCTTCAAGTTCAATGTAACCTCACGAGTTGCCATAGAAGCATCTTCAGCAGTCAAATGTTTAATAAGAGTGGTCTCCATCATTTTATCCATTGCTTTATCAGCCTCTTCTGTATCTTCACTGAACGCCATCCCGAAGGCCATTGGCATGACTTCGCTAATTGTTGAAGTTACTGCAACTGCGAAATCCACAGACGTTACTTCCACTTTAACTTTTGCAGTATCCTCTTCTTTTGACACTTCAACTGGCTTTTCAAATTTGTATGTTTTACTTAATGATTTAAAAAGCTTGTCAACATCCATTCCCTCAGCTTTTCCTTCATTTAAGTTTTTAAAGTCGAAATCCTCTGTTGCTTTCGTATCGACAAATGTACTTGCCTTTTCAAAATCTCCCTCTTGGATAGAAGTCATAAAATCATTAACAGTATCGGTTGGTTTCGGTGACCCGCATCCTGCCAGCATGCTAACGGTCAATCCTGCAACCATAATTCCAGATAATAGTTTCTTGCTCAATTTCTTCAAAATATATTTCCCCCTATTGATATATGAATTTATTAATCATTTAAAACTATTGTAACATAACAAATTCTTTTATAGGATTACACCCATTAACTACCAGGACCTAAGAGACAAAATAAGCCCCCGCAGCTACAAAAGAACATAACCGTTGGGGTGAGAACATTTAACCGGGGAATTAAAACAAGCTGCAAATACAACAGCTGAACTTAATCGAAAATGAAGCCGTATTAATGATGAGATGAATATTGTAAATCTCATGCTCTACACTCGCCCAGAAATGTATTGCAATCATATGAATTTGCATTTCTACATAAACATGGATTTTACGCTCTGACATGAATAATGGAATTATAGTCTATCTTCTTGTATTAGAAATATCATAGAGAATGAGAGAGGTGAAAAAATGAAAAGTGAGGACAAAAAGCCTTATTTAACAACTAAAAATCTTACTCCAGAAAATCAAGAATCACCTATTCATTTTCTTAACAAATGGAAAACACCCGTTAAATACTTTTATCGTAGAAATCACTTCCCTTACCCGTTGTTTAGCCCACACCATTTTTGGCTACAAATTACTGGTCATGTTTCTCAACCACGCTTTTTTCATTTTTACGAATTATTATCTATGCCCACAAAATCTCTTATAGTCCCCCTTGAATGTTCAGGAAATAAACGAGCACATTTCATTCCAAAAGTATATGGAGAACAGTGGGAGGAAGGAGCTTTAAGTCAAGGTAAGTGGACTGGTGTTCCTTTAAAAGCCCTCCTTAAATACGTGGGACTCACTAATGATGCCCAAGAAGTTGTCTTTCAAGGAGCTGATTTTGGCAATAGAACAGATGTAGAAGAAAAAGTTTCTTTCGAAAGAAGCCTTCCTTTGGAAAAGGCATTGCATCCTGATACAATGATTGCTTTTCAATACAATGATAAACCGCTCACTTTTAAACACGGTTACCCATTCCGTTTAATTGTTCCTAACTGGTACGCGATGGCTTCTGTAAAGTGGTTAAGAAAGATTACAGTGATCAATCATTCTTTTAAAGGGCCCTTCCAAACGAACGATTATATGTATTATCCATACAAAAACAGTGATAAAGATTCATTTCCTGTGACAATAATGAACGTTAATTCACTCATACAACAACCACTGAACCTTTCTATATTAGATACTGGTGCACACCAAGTTAAAGGAATTGCTTGGTCCGGGCAAGGAATAATCACCGAAGTACAGTTAAGTTTCGATAAGGGGGAAACATGGCTGCAAACAACAGTAAATCAATTGCCAAATCAGCCCTATTCTTGGTCAAGTTGGTTCTTCGATTGGAAAGTTGATAAAAAAGGGGAATATATGATTTACGTAAGGGCTAAAGATTCATCAGGTAACATACAGCCTTTAACCCCATTTTGGAATCGAAAAGGATATGGTTATAATGCTGTATCAAAAATTGCTGTGAAAGTTGAATAATATTATGAAAATTAATAGTAGCGATGCTTACTCATAAAGCATCGCTACTTAGCGTAAAAGAGGTTTATAAATGAAGCTCTTGAGGTGGTTCACCTTGATTATTTAAGATACGAACCGTTTCAGGCTGTATTTGTAGAAATACATAGTTCGGATCTTCAGGGCCATCGAACCATTTGTTAAAGGATTCATCCCAAAATTGCTTTTTTAGCTGTTCTGAATTATTAATTGTAGACGTTCCAGCAATTTCAACATACGTATCGCTTTGCCCTTTATCTTCGTAACCTAACAGTACAGACACAGCTGGATTTTTTTCTATCTCTTCTATTTTTTCCGTATCAGCTTGCGTTGGTGTAAATAGGGTTAGGTCTTCATTATAGAACGTCATATAGCGTGAATGAGGTTTATTATTTTCAACAGATGAAAGGACACCTGTTCTATGATTAGAGAGAATTTCAACTACTTCTTTTTTTAAATCTTGTTGGCTCATTAATATTGACTCCTTTTACACAATTATTTATAGTCTGTGAAAATAATGTAATTATCTCAAGAAGGCGAGCGTATACATGCTCGCCTTCTTTCTAACGACGGTGTTCAACAAGGTCAATTACCCCTAATACGACATGTGCTAAACCAAAACCAAAAATGGTATTGGCCACCATTTTGTTAGAGCCTCGTTTTTGTTTCAACATATAACCTGCCGTGGATACAGCTGTACCTAATACAGTTGGAATTAAGCCTTCGCGCATTGTAATTTCCCTCCACCCCGAAGTTAGTAGTGCCTAAACACCTGTTTTATTTTCACCTGGGTAATATCGAAATATACTGGGTCCTATAAAGGCTTACTACGAATATCATGTGAAGTATTCTAATTTAGCATGAGGGAAAAACTTTTCCATATAAGAATATAAATGACTTTTAATATCTTCCTCTTCTTCTTTTTGATAAATATACTTTCCTATTCCATATTTCCCCCATTTATATCTTCTGGCTGATTCGTCTAATTCTAATTTAGTCATCGGATAGTTCTTTTCAATCACTTTCTTAGCTGGTTTTGTAAAACGATGCTGAATGAATTCAAATGTTATATCTTTCCTTGCTTCTGCAGGCAATTCTGCATCGAGCCGCTCAAACATATGATAGTAGCCATCCTGCCATCCTTCATGAAGATAAATGGGTGCAACAATAAAACCTAGTGGATAACCCGCTCTTGCTACTTTGCCTGCTGCCTCAATCCGTTTAGCCAACGGAGAAGTTCCCGGCTCAAAGTTTTTAATCACATAATCAGCGTTGACACTAAATCGAAATCTTGTTTTTCCATTATGCTTAGCATCAAGTAAATGATCCACATGATGAAATTTAGTCACAAACCTTAGTTTTCCATATTCTGATTCTCCAAAGTGTTCAATTGCACGCTTTAACGTATGAGTTAAATGATCAATACCTACGATATCAGACGTACAGGATGCTTCAAACCTTGTCATTTCAGGTGCACGTTCTGCCATATATTGATCGGCAGCCTCCAAAATTTCATCAACATTTACATACGTACGAATATATGGTTTACTCCCCATTGTAGTTTGTAAATAGCAATAATGACAATGCCCCATACAGCCTGTTGCAAAAGGAATTGCATATTCAGCAGACGGCTTAGAAGTATCGAATTTGAGCGTTTTTCTTATTCCAACGACAAGCGTAGACTTGGCAATTCGATATTTTTGAAAATCATTTTCACCAGGCAAATTCCTGACTTGATTATGAGACGTTGTATATCGAATTTCTATATTCATTTTTTCGAACTTTTCTTTAAGCTCTCTTCCTAATGGATACTCCAAAGCGTTTGGCTCAAAATATACGAGTTGGGGTGTAAACGGTTTATTCATTCTAGAATCCCCTTTTTAATTCTTCTAAAAAAACTGTTGATAAGCTTGTTCCGCTTCTACTTGGCTTGAATATACAGCTGTTTCATTTGTTAATGGATAATATGTCTCATACAAAAATAAAGCTAATTCACCTGGGCTCTCAGGGTTATTGACAATCGTCGCTTCTTGTATATTAGCTACATCTTGTGTATGCGGATTTCGATAAAATACATATACAATATCTCCTGCCTTGTAAGACTCCACCTAATCACCATCCAATAGGATTTATTATCATTCTTCCTTGAGAAGAAAAAAATATAATTACTTGATTATGGAATTGAAGCGTTTGTATCAAACGGCATTAATTTAACAAAACCTCAAGATTGAAAAGTGAATATGGATTAATTATTTTTAATTTAGCTCATACTAACTTAGCATTAATGAATTATAGGAGTTGAATAAGTATGGAATTTGAAGCTAGAAACTCTACAGAAGCTGCCCTGCATCATTATAAAGCTGGTTTAGGGCTATTTACTGAGAAAATGCCTGAACTCGCTCAACAATTTAATGCTTTTACAGAAGAATGTTTTAAAGAAGGGGTTTTATCGCAGAAAGAAAAACAACTAATTGCCCTTGGTATAAGTCTATATTCTCAAGACGAATATTGTATTATTTATCATGTTAAAGGATGTTTGGACCAAGGCTGCTCAGAACAAGAAATCTTTGAAACAGTTGGAGTGACGGCAGCATTTGGCGGCGGAGCAACAATGAGCGAAGCCGTAACGCTTGTCCAAGAATGTGTTCAAGAATTAAATCAGCTCAAGCAATAGAACTCGTAACTTGAATGAATTATTTAGCATGAGTTTAGAACAATCCCTCTAAATTCTTTATATTGAGTACGAATAAAGCGTGGTTCAAAAGATTGAATATATACCCTTTTGAGCCACGCTTGTATAGTTCATATTTCCACAAAAAATATTCTATTCACTTCAAATGAAAGGAAGATCCATCAATAATTTCGACATCATCCCGTACCTTTACTTCTTCCATTAAGTGAAAAAGCGCTTCATCCTTTTTCTTCGCCTCAATCATACAATCAATTTGTGGAACACTCCCCTTAATCTCTTTTAAAAATTTAAAAAACATATCTACATCAACATAATCTGAATGATGACGGAACGCTTTTTCATTTTTTGGACTCGAAATATGCATTTTAATCGGTAGTGGAGAGTCATCCCATGTATGTATGACACGGTCCCAATTATCTTCCCAATTAGCGTGACGATGATGAGCCAGGTGATGATGATAATCAAATACAAGAGGAACCCCTAATTTTTCACATAAATAAAGTGTGTCATCTAAAGTAAAAGAAGTATCATCGTTTTCAAGCATAATCATTTTTTGAATGGAACGCGGGACAAGCATCCAATTGTCTACAAAGCGTTCCAGTGATTTTTCCGTTTCCTTATAATTGCCTCCAACATGCATGACACAGCGATGCGTCGGGTCAATCCCCATCCCTTTTAATAATAAATAATGCAGCTTTAATGTTTTTATTGAATTTTTTAAAATAGGTTTTTTTAAAGAATTAATAAGAACAAAGTGATCTGGATGAAAGTCAATTCTAATTTTATGCTTTTTAGCAAAATCCCCCACTTCACGTAATGTCTCTTTCAGAGGTTTCATATAATCCCAATCAAGAAGTTCCTCATGATTGGCTAACGGAATAAGACGGGAAGTTAAACGGTAAAAATGGATATCAGAAGCTGCATTATGTTTCAGCAGTCTAAGTGTCGTTTGTAAATTGGAAATCGCAATTCGTTCCAATTTACGAATTGCCGCCTCTCGATCCTTAATTTTTTCAAATTGAGCAAAAGTCATTGTTTTCGATGGGGATGCGTTTTTCAGTTCCATGCTCATAGCAACGTAACCAAGACGTACAATTGTCATTTTTTCACCTCTTCTTCAACAGTATGGGGTAAATGATGAGTTGGTAGACAGCTAATAACTAAAAATTTCAGATCAATAAATAACCGTATCATCCCTCTTTTAAAATCCAAGGCCTGATTAAAAATCGTATAAATCAACATTTCCTCAAAAACACAAAAAGTAAATAGACGCATGTTGCTATTTATTTAGGCAATAATAAAGTCTTAGAAACGGATGGACAAAAACTCAAAGAGGGAATGACATATATGGATATATTAATTGCTATTATAGGTATCTTACTTACACTAGGGATTGCTTTCTTATTATCGAATGATAAAACGGGCATTAACTACAAAGCGATTATTACCTTGTTTGTATTACAACTAGTGATAACACTTATTATGTTTAAAACAGTAGTTGGACTGAAGGTTGTGGAGGCTGTTTCAAATTTCGTCACAACAGTCCTGAACTATGGATATGAAGGTGTAAATTTTGTAACTGGCGGTTTAGTTCCAGAAGGTGCATCGGTATTTTTTATCAATGTACTAATGCTCATTATTTTTACATCTACACTATTATCCATTCTAACGTATATCAGAGTTCTTCCTTTAGCTATTAAATATATTGGCGGAGCTTTAGCGAAAATAACTGGCTTATCTAAAGTCGTTTCATTTAATAGTGTAAACTCTATTTTCTTCGGTCAGAGCGAGGCATTATTAGCCATTAAAACGCATTTAGATAAAATGGATAAAAATAAATTGTTTATTGTATCTACATCTGCCATGGCTTCAGTGTCAGCTTCAATCATGGGCGCATATATGTCTATGATTCCAGCCCAATATGTTTTAGTGGCCATGCTGTTAAATGCATTATCTGGTTTAACTATAGCCAGTATTATCACCCCAATTAGAAAAGATGAAGATGAAGAAATCCATGTGAAGGATATTTCTCAGGCAGATTCTGTATTTGGTGCTATTTCTGCAGGTGCTCTTGACGGAGGAAGAGTTGCTCTGATTGTAGCAGCCATGCTAGTAGCGTATGTAGGTTTAATGGCTCTGATCAACGCTGCATTTGCTGGCGCAATTGGGATTTCTTTCACTGAAATTCTTGGATACATCTTTGCACCTGTTGCCTTTATTATGGGTGTTCCTTCAAGCGAGATTGTAACAGCTGGTTCCATTATGGGAACAAAGTTAGCAACAAATGAATTTGTTGCCATGCTTCAATTACAACCTATGATTGAAACGTTGAATCCTAAAACAGTGGGAATCATCTCTACATTCTTGGTTTCATTTGCTAATTTTAGTTCGATCGGTATCATCAGTGGTTCTATTCAAGCAATCAACAGAGAAAAGGCGAATATTGTTGAAAAGTTCGGTTTAAAAATGCTATTAGCTGCAACACTGGCTTCTATTCTTACAGCAACAATTGTAGGATTGTTTATTTAATAAACAAAGGCTGTCCCAAAAGTTGATCTTCATCGACTTTTGGGACAGCCTTTTAACTTCATAGCTATGAAGTCACGCTCATATAATTCACATACTTTAACTAAATAGTCTGCCATTCATTTCAAACGAAAGGAGGCCCCTTCAGCTCCTTCCATACGAAACAACTGCACTCCATAATAAATTGCCTCTTTAATGTCCATTTGTTTTTCATAGGTCTTGCAAGGATTTTATTATTCCTAACAGAATTTATATCATTTTGGAAGGTACAAGGTGTCTAGCTCCCGACTCCTTGCACTTTTCTTATCTACAGCTTAATTACAACTTCAAGATTTGACGCCTTCTCAATATCATGACTATGGTCGTTACAATACACACTAATCCCATTATACTCCTTGCATATAGAACTCATGCCTGCTGCGTAGCAAATAACATCGATAAGGATCGTACCTAAAGGAATAAGGCCTCTATTCGCTGATGAGGTTGCTTTTATTCCGCTTCCTTTATCACAATCATGTAGATTGGCACTTATATAACTCTTCAAATATGCATAAAAAGAACGTCACATATTCTAACACAAATAAAGATTTAAAATAGGATTATCAGTATGATATTAGTATAGATTACATTGAGGAAAGGAAGATTCCTATGAAAATGTTTATGAATGCTTTTAAAAAGAATGCCTCGTGTATTATTGAAACCGCTTATCTTTATATACTATTCTTACTTGTGGAATTACAAACTACTACTGGTAATGCTATAAAGTTAAAATAAATTCTT
>Ga0182739_1000758_pt1 | contig 37716 bp, 38 predicted proteins | sample eDN5th30CBELigBY_FD_128873 | JGI IMG/M metagenome (GOLD analysis project Ga0182739, IMG submission 128873) | Enriched backyard soil microbial communities from Emeryville, California, USA - eDNA 5th pass 30_C BE-Lig BY (version 2) (version 2) | ecosystem: Environmental > Terrestrial > Soil >... | reverse complement strand
TAATCGCCGCCGTAGTAGTCGGCCCAGTCCTGTGCGCTCGTGAGCCGGTGGTCCGCGCCGGCATCGACGACGAGGGTGTCCGGCCCGAGCTCCTCGGCGATGGCCCCCGACTTGCCGTGCGGCAGCGCGAGCACGACGACGTCGTGCCCAGCGAGGTGCTCGACGTCGGTCGGCTGCAGCGTCAGGTGCGCGAGCGAGCGCAGATGCGGCTGATGTGCGACGAGCGGGTCGCCCGCGCTCGAGTGCGCGGTGACGGTACGGACCTCGAGGTCCGGGTGCGCGCTGAGCAGCCGGAGGACCTCGCCGCCGGCGTACCCGCTCGCGCCCGCGACAGCGACGGAGAAGGACATGATGACCACCTTAGTTTTCGCAACAGACTGCATCCGGTGGCGACGTGCGGTGGCGCTGCAGCGCATTCATGGACGAATGCGAAGGCGCGGGGAGGCACGCCGCCTAGCGTCGGCGGCCTGGGCGGCGCAGCACGGAGTCACGCGAGGCGTGCTCAACGTCCACTGCGGTCCCGATCACATCCCCACTTTATCTCACCGCACGCGCACCTGAGCCCTCAGACCTTGATGACCTCGGGGCCGCCGTGCTCTGCGATGACGTCGAATCCGTCATCCTGAGTGACGACGCACAGGTCATTCGCCTTCGCGATCGCCGCGATCCAGAGGTCGTTGATGTCGGCGCGTCGCCCGGCGACAAGGAGTCGGCTGCGCAGCACCGCCCATTCGTGCGCGGCGCCGAGATCGGCGTCAAGGAGGTCGAGCTCGACGACGCGCGCCCACGTCTGCATGCGCATCGATCGCACCCGCTCGTCCGACGCACGGTGCACCCCGGCCTCGAGCTCGGCCGCAGTGATCGCGCTGACGTACTGCAGCTCGGGGAGTGCGGCGCGATCGAGCGGCCGCCCCGATGCATGCGCGATGAACACGGTCGTGTCGAGCAGGCCGGCGGATGGTCGGGAGTCGCTCACTCCCGCTCCTGCCAGTCTCGGCCGTCACTGCCCAACTCCTCGAGTATCTGCCGCATACCCGGATCGGTCTGCGGGATCGCGAAGAACTCCTCGATCGTCAAGTACTGCTTGCGCGGCGCCGGGTCGATCGGCACGATCCTCGCCACCGGGCGGCCCCGGTTGGTGAGCGTCACCGTTTCGCCGCCCTCGACGACCCGAATCACGTCAGCGGTCCGGTTCCGCAGGTCACGAATGGCCACCGTATTCATGCGACGAACGTAGCACTGCCGTCGGACAACCGGTCCCTGCGCTCACCCCGGTACGCTTGGGGACCGTGTCCAAGGTCCTCACCTCACTCCCGGTCGGCGAAAAAGTCGGCATCGCATTCTCCGGCGGGCTCGACACCGCGACCGCCGTCGCGTGGATGCGCGACAAGGGCGCAGTGCCCTGCACGTACACCGCGGACATCGGTCAGCCGGACGAGCCGGACATCGCCGGGATCCCCGAACGGGCACTCGGCTACGGCGCCGAGATCGCGCGGCTCATCGACATCCGTCGCCCGCTCGTCGAAGAGGGCTTCGCGGCACTCGCGTGCGGCGCATTCCACATCCGCACCGGCGGCAAGACGTATTTCAACACGACACCGCTCGGCCGTGCCGTCACCGGCACAATGCTGGTGCGCGCGATGCACGACGACGGCGTCGAGATCTGGGGTGACGGGTCGACCTACAAGGGCAACGACATCGAGCGCTTCTACCGCTACGGGCTGCTCGCCAACCCGAATCTGCGGATCTACAAGCCGTGGCTCGACAATGCATTCGTCACCGAGCTCGGCGGCCGGCAGGAGATGAGCGAATGGCTCGTCGCACACGGCTACCCCTACCGCGCCTCCGCGGAGAAGGCGTACTCGACCGACGCGAACATCTGGGGTGCGACGCACGAGGCGAAAGACCTCGAGGAGCTCTCGGCCGGCCTCGACCTCGTCGAGCCCATCATGGGCGTCGCGCACTGGCGTGAGGAGGTGACGATTCAGACCGAGGAGGTCACCGTCCAGTACGCGCAGGGCCGCCCCGTCGCCATCAATGGCAATGACTTCGGCGGCGACCCCGTCGCGCTCGTGCTCGAGGCGAACCGGATCGGCGGACGCCACGGCCTCGGCGTGTCCGACCAGATCGAGAACCGCATCATCGAGGCGAAGTCCCGCGGCATTTACGAGGCGCCCGGCATGGCACTCCTCCACATCACCTACGAGCGGCTCGTCACGGCGATCCACAACGAGGACACCTTCGCGAACTACCACCTCGAGGGCCGCCGCCTGGGCCGCCTCATGTACGAGGGGCGCTGGCTCGACCCGCAGTCGCTCATGCTCCGCGAGTCCCTGCAGAAGTGGGTCGGCTCAGCAATCACCGGGCAGGTCACCCTGCGGCTGCGGCGCGGCGACGACTACACGATCGTCGACACCCGCGGCCCCGCACTCTCGTACGCCCCGGAGAAGCTGTCGATGGAGCGCGTCGCTGACGCCGCATTCGGTCCCGAGGATCGCATCGGGCAGCTCACGATGCGTAACCTCGACATCGCCGACTCGCGCACGCGACTCGAGCAGTACGCCGGGCTCGGCCTCCTCGGTGGGGAGACCGCGGCGCTCGTGTCCGAGATCGTCAGGCCCGAGCTCGAGGACTGAGATCAGGCGGCGGGGACCAGGAGCTCCTCGCGCCTGCCTCGTCGCGGGGCGCTGCGGTGACGTCGCTCAGATGATGCCGAGCGCGAGCATCGCGTCCGCGACGCGGGTGAAGCCCGCGATGTTCGCACCGACGACATAGTCCCCGGGCGACCCGAAGTCCTCCGCCGTCTCGAGGCAGCGGTCGTGAATGCCGCGCATGATCGTGGCGAGGCGCTCCTCGGTGTGCTCGAACGTCCAGTTGTCGCGCGAGGCGTTCTGCTGCATCTCGAGCGCGCTCGTGGCGACACCGCCCGCATTCACCGCCTTACCCGGGGCGAATGCGACCCCGGCCTGGGAGAACGCGCGGCTCGCCGCCGGCGTCGTCGGCATGTTCGCACCCTCGGCGACGATGCGCACGCCGTTACGAATGAGCGAGGCAGCGCCGTCCTCATCCAGCTCGTTCTGCGTCGCGCACGGCAGCGCGATCTCGGCCGGCACGTCCCAGATCGAACCGCCATCCACATAGCTCGCGGACTTCCGCTCGGACACGTACTCCGAGATGCGCCCGCGGCGCACCTCCTTGATGTCCTTGACGAGATGGAGGTCGATGCCCTGCTCGTCGACGATGTAGCCCGCCGAGTCCGAGCAGGCCACGACGAGGCCGCCGAGCTCCTGGACCTTCTCGATCGCATAGATCGCGACATTGCCCGAGCCGGACACGCTCACCCGCTTGCCGACGAAGTCCTGGCCGGAGGCCTTCAGGATCTCGTCGACGAAGAACACCGCGCCGTAGCCGGTCGCCTCCGTCCGCACCTGCGAACCGCCCCAGGTGAGGCCCTTGCCCGTCAGGACGCCGGACTCGTAGCGGTTCGTGATGCGCTTGTACTGGCCGAAGAGGTAGCCGATCTCCCGGCCGCCGACGCCGATGTCCCCAGCCGGGACGTCCGTGTACTCGCCGATGTGGCGATACAGCTCCGTCATGAACGACTGGCAGAAGCGCATGATCTCGGCGTTGGAGCGACCCTTCGGATTGAAGTCCGAGCCGCCCTTGCCACCGCCGATCGGCATCCCGGTGAGGGAGTTCTTGAAGATCTGCTCGAAGCCGAGGAACTTCACGATGCCGAGGTAGACGCTCGGGTGGAAGCGCAGACCCCCCTTGTACGGGCCGAGCGCGGAGTTGAACTCGACGCGGAACCCGCGGTTCAGCTGGATCCGGCCCTTGTCGTCGACCCACGGCACCCGGAAGATGATCTGCCGCTCCGGTTCGCACAGTCGGCGGATGACCTCGGAGTCGGCGTACTCGGGGTGCTTCGAAATGACCGGGCCGAGGGTCTCGAGCACCTCGCTGACCGCCTGGTGGAACTCGGCCTCACCGGGGTTGCGGCGGATGACCTCGTCAAACACGGGAACGAGTTGTTCATGCAGCACGACGGACAAACGGGCTCCATTCCTCGGGGGGACGCGGTGCGCTGGCATCGGCGGCGTCAGAGAGCACCAGGTGTCAGCGTGACAGGAATTCCGAGTCTAGCGAGTCGGCGCCCATGATCCGAACTGGGGTGCGGTGGCGCATTCGTCCCCACCGCATTCCTCCCGTCATCAAGTGGACTCGCCCTGGCCGCCGTGCTTGGCTAGCGGCATGGCTCGTTTCGCACAGTACGCCGAACTCGGCGGTCCCGACGTCATCACGATCGCGGAGCGGGAGGTGCCGACGCCGGGTCCCGACCGCGTGCTCATCGAGGTGCGGGCGCACGGGGTGAACCCCTTCGATTCGAAGATCCGCTCGGGCGGACGTGCCTCCGAGCCGCTCAAGGCGCCACGCGGCGTCGGCTACGACGGCGCGGGCATCATCACGGCTGTCGGTGCCGACGTCACCGGCTGGGCGGTCGGTGACGAGGTCATCTTCGGGGGCACGCAGGGCGCCGCCGCGACCCACGCCGTCGCCCGGCCTGCGAACCTGACGCGGAAGCTGCCTGGGATCAGCTGGGAGGTCGCCGCCGCGCTGCCGATCCCGGTCGGCACCGCGTACCAATCGGTCAAGTCGCTCGGCGTCACCACGGGTGACCGCGTCCTTATCCACGCCGGCTCGGGCGCGGTCGGACAGGCTGCGATCCAGTTCGCTCGCCGCCTCGGCGCGGCCTCCGTCGTCGCGACCGGGTCCGCGCGCAGCTTCGACCGGCTGCGGGAGCTCGGTGCGACACCCGTCGCCTACGGCGATGGCCTCCTCGACCGGCTCCGGGAGCTCGAGCCCGAGGGCTTCACTGTCGTCCTCGACCTCGCCGGCACCGACGAGGCGTTCGAGTCGATCGAGCTGCTCGGCGACCGCAGCCGCTTTGCGACGATCGTCGCGGGTGCCAAGGCCGACTCGCTGGGCCTCACCGCCTACAGCGGCGGCTCGGCGGTGCCGCTGACGGACGAGCAGCAGGCGCTGCGCAGCGAGGCGATCGAGATCGTGCAGCCGCTCATCCTCAGCGGTGCGTTCTCCGTCGAGATCGGGAAGGTGCTCCCCCTCGACGAGGTGGTCGAGGCGCACCGGGCCAGCGATGCCCACGCGGTCCGCGGCAAGATCGTGCTCGTCCCCTGATCGGATCGGCTCAGTCGCGGAGGGTCGCGGCGAAGGGGCCCGCAACGGCCGCGACGCCCGCGAGCTTCGCCTCGGTCGCCTCGGCCTGCGTGAGCGTCCGATCAGCGGCGCGGAAGCGGAGCGCGAAGGTCAGTGACTTCGACCCCTCCGGCACCCCGGAGCCGCGGTAGTCGTCGACGAGGTGCGCCTCCTCGAGCAGCGCACCGGCGCCGGCGGTGAACGCCGCGAGCAACTCCCCGACGACCGTCTCCGCCGGTACGACGAGTGACACGTCCTGCGTCGCCGCGGGCAGCGCCGCGATCGGGACGGGCTCGGCCTGCCGAACCGCCGCGATGAGCGCGTCGAGGTCGAGCTCGAGCACCGCGACGACGCGCGGCAGGTCGAGCTCCGCTGCGAGGGATGGGAGCAGCTCCCCCGCGAGGCCGATCGGCTGCCCGTCGATCGACAGCACCGCCGTCCGACCGGGATGGAGGGAGGAATGCGTGCCCTGCGAGATCTCGAGCCGCACGCCGAGCGCCGCGGCGAGGTGGCGGGCGGTCGACACCGCGTCCGCGATACCGCTGGGCACCGCCGTCGCGCCGGGCTGCTTCGTGACCGCATCGCCGAGGAACAGGCAGCCGAGCGACCACGGCTGCGGCGGGACGGCCTCGTATAGGGCCTGCAGCGTCGCCTCGTCCGGCCGTGCGTCGCCGACCGGCAGCGCGTCGGAGCCGTACTGGCGGCCCGGCTCGGGGAGGAACACGCGCCCGACCTCGAAGATCGCGAGCTCGGTGAGGCCGCGGCTCAGGTTGCGCCGCGCCGCCTGGATGAGACCGGGCCACAGGCTCGTGCGCAGGCACGGCAGCGCACCGTCGAGCGCGTTCGCGAGCCGGATCGCGGGGCGGCCCGGCGTCCAGCGCTCCGCGTCCGTCTCGGCCGTGAAGGGGTAGCTGAGCACCTCGACGAGGCCGGCGCCCGCCAGCGAGGCGGACACGGCCCGGCGCAGTCGCTGCGCGTCGCTGAGCCCGCGCCCGGGCGGGGCGATCGGCAGCGTCGCGGGGATGCGGTCGTAGCCCGCCACCCGTGCGACTTCCTCGATAAGGTCGGCGCGGCCGCGGAGGTCGGGCCGCCATGTCGGCGGGGTCACGCGGAGCCGTCCGGGCGCCGCGACCTCGACCGCGCAGCCGATGACCCGCAGCGTGCCGACGACCTCGTCCTCGGTGTAGTCGACGCCGACCAGCCGCGCGGCGGCGTCGACGGCGAAGTCGAGCACCGGCGGGGGTGCGACGTCGACGAGACGGCCCCCGTACGCCCGGTCCTCGACACCCCCGGCGTACTCGACGAGCAGGTCGACGACCCGCTGGGCGGCCGCGGCACCGACGAGGGGATCGACCCCGCGTTCGTAGCGCTTGGAGGCCTCGGACACGAGCTTGTGCCGCCGAGCCGCGCGCCCGATGGAGACGGGGTCGAAATGGGCCGCCTCGATGAGGACGTCGACCGTGTCGTCGGTGACCTCGGTCGTCAGCCCACCCATGACGCCCGCCATGCCGATCGGTCCGGAGTCATCGGTGATGAGCAGGTCCTCGGGGTGCAGGCGGCGCTCCTGACCGTCGAGGGTGACGAGCGTCTCCCCCGGGGTCGCCCGGCGGACGGTGATCCCACCGGTGAGCGTGGCGAGGTCGTAGGCGTGGATCGGCTGCCCGAACTCGAGCATGACGTAGTTCGTCACGTCGACCGGCAGCGAAATGGAGCGGACGCCGGCGAGCCGCAGCCGCGCCACCATCCAGGGCGGGCTCGGTCGCCCGACGTCAATGCCACGCACGACCCGTGCGATGAAGGAGTCGCAGCCGACGCGCCCGCGGATCGGTGCCGCGTCGGTCACCGTAAGCGGGAATCCGGTGACGCCGGAGGCAGCGTCCGCGCGCTCCGCGACGCGCGCGACCGGATCGGTGTAGTGCGCTCCGGTCGAATGCGCATACTCGCGTCCGATGCCACGGATCGACATCGCGTAGCCCCGGTCCGGCGTGACATTGATCTCGACGGCGACATCCGCCAGCCCGAGGATCGGCACCAGGTCGGTGCCCGGGGGCACGTCAATGCCGCGGCGGCCCAGCACGATGATGCCGGTGTGGTCGTCGCCGAGACCGAGCTCCCGCGCCGAGGCGATCATGCCGTCGGACACGTGCCCGTAGGTCTTGCGGGCGGCGATGAGGAAGGGCTCCTCCGGCGTCGGGCCGGGCAGCACCGCGCCCGGCAGGCACACCACGACGAGGTCGCCGACCTCGAAATTGTGCGCGCCGCAGACGATGCCGCGCGGCTCGTCCTCGCCGACGTCCACCTGGACCCAGTTGATCGTCTTGCCGTTCTTCTGCGGCTCGGGCGTGCGCTCGAGGACCCGGCCGGCGACGATCGGACCGGTCACGCCGAAGCCGTGCACGGATTCCTCCTCGAAGCCGACGCGGACGAGCGCCTCGTGGAGGTGCTCGAGCGTGACGTCCTCGGGGAGGTCGACGACCTCCCCGAGCCAGCTGACGGGGACACGCACTCAGATCACCTGCCCGAACTGCCTCGAGAATCGAATGTCGCCCTCGACCATGTCGCGCATGTCGTTGAGGCCGTGCCCGAACTGCAGCGTGCGCTCGATGCCCATGCCGAAGGCGAACCCCTGGTACTCCTCGGGGTCGATCCCGGCCGCGCGAAGCACGTTCGGGTGCACCATGCCGCAGCCGCCCCACTCGACCCAGCGGGCACCGCCCTTGGCGTGCGGCTGCCAGACGTCCATCTCGGCGCTCGGCTCGGTGAACGGGAAGAAGTTGGCGCGGAGCCGGATCTGCGCGCCCTCACCGAACATGGCCCGGGCGAGATGCTCGAGCGTGCCACGCAAATGCGCCATGGTCAGGCCCCGGTCGATCGCGATGCCCTCGAGCTGATGGAAAACGGGGGTGTGGGTCGCATCGAGGTCGTCGGTGCGGAACACCCGGCCCGGTGAGACGACGTAGACCGGCAACTCCCGGGACAGCAGCGAGCGAATCTGCACGGGGCTCGTCTGTGTGCGCAGCACGAGATGGCGCTCGACGGGGTCGACCCAGAACGTGTCCTGCTCGCTGCGAGCGGGGTGGTCAGCGTCGACATTGAGGGCGTCGAAGTTGAACCACTCGCTCTCGAGCTCCGGCCCCTCTGCGACCTCCCAACCCATGCCGATGAAGATGTCGCTCACCCGCTCCATGAGCATGCTGAGCGGGTGCCGGGCACCGAAGCGCTGGCGGTCCGGCAGCGCGGTGACATCGACAGCCTCGGCCGCGAGTCGCGCCTCCTCCTCGGCGACGAGGACGACGGCCTCGCGCGCGGTCAGCGCCTGGCCGACCTCGCCTCGTGCCTGGCCGACGAGCTTGCCCGCGGCGGCCTTGTCCGCACCCGGCAGGTCCTTGATGGCGGCGTTGAGCCTCGCGAGCGGGGAGCCCTCACCGGCGTGTGCGCTCCGGACGCTGCGCAGCGCGGCAGCGTCCTCGGCGCCCGCAATGGCCTCGAGCGCGGCGGTCACGGCAGCCCGGACGGCCTCCTCGGTGATGAGCGTCGACACGATCGTCAAGTCTATCGGGGCACCGGAGGACGACGAAGGCGGGGACGGCCAATGGCCGTCCCCGCCCGCAAGTCACCCGAGGCTCAGGGCTTCGTGGTCTCCTCATCGCCCGGCTGGTCGGGCGTGGTCGGCGAGTCAGTCGCCTCATCGCCCGGGGCGTCGGACTCGTCGTCACCCGGGAGCGTCGTCTCAGGGGCCGGCGCCGGCTGCACCGGCGTCGACGGCTGCTCAACGCCGGGTGTGGTGTCGGTCGGGTTCTCCTCGGCCGCAGTCGGCCCGCACGCCGTCAGCCCGATCAGGGCCAGGGCGGTCGCGCCGGTCGCGAGCATGATCTTGGAGTTCCTTCGCATTGCGTTGTCCTCTCGTTGCTGCCCCGAACTGGGGCATTGACGACACGGGTGGTCGTCGGTAAAGCACGACGCTACGTCGGCCGACTGGGCGAACCCGCCGGATTCAGTCGCTCATCAGCGGTCTCGGTGGCGTTTCTTGGAAAAGTCTCAGCGGACTCGGAGCGCCCTGGCTTGACCTCGACGCCTCAGGCGTGCTGGGCAAACGCGCTCTCGTAGAGGCAGACGCTCGCGGCCGTCGCAAGATTGAGCGACTCGGCGCGACCGAAGATCGGCAGGCGAAGCACGCGATCCACCAGTGCCAGCCGGGAGGCATCAAGCCCCCGCGCCTCGTTGCCGAACACCCAGACGGTCGGGGCGGCGAGCGAGCCATCGGTGCGCACCGCCGTGAGGTCCTCCCCCGAGACATCCGCCGCGAGCACCTGGAGCCCGACCGACCGGAGCGAGGCGACCGTCGTCGCGAGGTCGACGCCGACGACGTGCGGCACATGGAAGAGCGAGCCGGTCGTCGCCCGGACGACCTTCGGGTTGTACGGGTCGACCGTATCCCCCGAGAAGATGACGGCATCGGCGCCCACCGCATCGGCCGCGCGCAGAATGGTGCCCGCATTCCCGGGGTCCCGGATCTCCTCGAGCACCGCCACCAGCCGCGGCCGAGCCGCGACCACCTCGGCGAGCCCGGCCGCGAACTGCCGTGCGACCGCGATGACGCCCTGCGGGGTGACCGTGTCCGACATCGCGCCGAGCACCCGCTCGCTCGCGAGCACGGGGCCCGCCGCGGCGATTGCCGGATACCGATCGAGGACGGTGTCCACCGCGAACAGCTCGACGATGAGCTCCGGTCGACTCGCGAGCGCCTCGCCGACCGCCTGCGGCCCCTCGAGCAGGAACAGCCCGGTGTCGCGCCGCACGGACTTGCGCAGCAACTGCGCGACCCGGCGCACCCGAGGCGCACGCGGGTTGTCGATCACGGCGTGCGCCCGGTGAACTCGTCCATCGTCGAATTGATGCCGAGCGCATCAGCGAGGGCATCCATCGCCACGACCGGGAGCATGCGCAGCGCCGGGGTCAGCGCCGAGAACGGCGGCATGATGAGCTGCTGCCGCCCCGACTCGATCGCGTCGAGCACCTTCCGCGCGACATCGCGCTCCTGCAGAATCGGCAGCAGCACGGGGAACCTGGTCTGCACCCCCGCGAACATGCCCGTGTCGATGTAGTACGGGGCGACGATGAGCGTCGAGACGGGTGCGGCATCCTTGCGCAGCTCCGCGCGCAGCGACTCGGTGAACCCGAACGCGGCCCACTTCGAGGCCGCGTAATCGGTCTGCTTCGCGACCCCGACGAGTGCGGCGGCCGACGCGATCGTGACCACTTTGCCTCGGCCGCGCTCGAGCATGCCCGGCAGGAATGCGCGAGTCGACCAATACAGCGCGAGCGTGTTCACCTCGAACGTCCGGCGGATCTGCGCCTCACTTGCCTCGAGGAGTCGCTTGCCGGTGACGACACCGGCGTTATTGATGAGGACATCGACCGGCCCGGCCGCGACGGCCTCCGCCGCGACCGCGGTGGCGTCGGTCACGTCGAGCGCCGTGGCCGAGGCCTGCCCACCCGCGGCAGTGATCTCGTCGGCGACGCGGGTGGCGGCCGCCGCATTCATGTCCCAAATGACGACCTCGGCGCCGCGCTCGGCGGCCCCGAGCGCCATCCGTCGCCCAATGCCAGAACCGGCGCCCGTGATCAACACACGAGCGCCGGTCAGTGGCAGACGACGGGGCATTACGCCTTCGGCGCGTTGACGTCCGTCGGGAGTGCCTTGCGGGCGGCGTCGACGATCGCCTGGAACGCCTTCGGCTCGTTGACGGCGAGCTCCGCGAGCAGACGGCGGTCCACCTCGATACCGGCGAGGCCGAGCCCCTGGATGAAGCGGTTGTAGGTGAGACCCTCGGCCCGGACCGCGGCGTTGATCCGCTGGATCCACAAGGCGCGGAACTCACCCTTACGAGCGCGACGGTCGCGGTACGCGTAGACGAGCGAGTGGGTGACCTGCTCCTTCGCCTTGCGGTAGAGGCGCGAGCGCTGCCCGCGGTAGCCCTCGGCGCGCTCGAGGATCGTGCGGCGCTTCTTGTGCGAGTTGACGGCGTTCTTGACGCGTGCCATGTCTTCTTCTCCTTACGTCTTCCGTCAGCTCAGCCGAGCAGCCGCTTGATGACCTTGGCGTCGGCCGGGGCGAGCACCTTGTCCTGGTTGAGGCGGCGCTTGACCTTCGAGCGCTTCACCTCGAGGTTGTGGCGCATACCCGCCTGCTGCTTCATGACCTTGCCGGTACCGGTCACCTTGAAACGCTTCTTCGCACCGGAGTGCGACTTCTGCTTCGGCATCTTCTTCTCTTCCTAGGCTCGCCGAGCGCTACTCGGCGGGGGTGGTCTGCGCGGCCGGGGCCGTGGCGGGCTTCGCCGCCTCGGCCTTCAGGGTGGCCTTGTTCTTGTGGGGCCCGATGATCATGACCATGTTGCGCCCGTCAATCGTCGGGGTCGACTCGACCGAGCCATACTCCGCGACCTCCTCGGCGAAGCGCTGCAGCAGGCGGACCCCGGCCTCCGGACGCGACTGCTCGCGGCCCCGGAAGAGGATCATCGCCTTGACCTTGTCCCCCGCCTGGAGGAACTCAGCGGCGTGCTTGCGCTTCGTCTCGTAGTCGTGCTTGTCGATCTTCAGGCGGAACCGGACCTCCTTGAGGACGGTGTTGGCCTGATTGCGTCTGGCGTCTTTCGCCTTCCGCGCCTCCTCGTACTTGAACTTCCCGTAGTCCATGATCTTGGCCACGGGCGGCTTCGAGTTCGGCGCGACCTCGACGAGGTCGAGTTCCGCTTCCCGGGCGAGCCGCAGGGCGACGTCAATAGCGACGACGCCAACCTGCTCTCCGGTCGGGCCGACGAGGCGGACCTCGGGGACCCGGATGCGGTCATTGGTACGCGGATCAGTGATGCGCTGCTCCTTCGTGGTTCGTTGGGCACCCGTGGAGCGCTGCGTCCTCGCGGTCCCGCACGAATGCGGACCGCCTGCACCCTTCACAGCTGCCGCCCGCACTGGGTGCGGTCCGGCGGAGTGCAACTACCCGGTAACCTCGTAGAGCGGCTGCCAGGTGGGAGTGATCTCCACTTCGAGCCTCGCGGGCAAGTCGCCCGGAAGCCGCACAAAGTCTAGCAGAAGGCACCATGAGCGACGAGACACTGATCGATGACGCGACGAGGGACATTGCGGAGGTGCCGGCCGTCGAACTCATCATGACCGTGTCGGTCCACCTCATGAGCGCGGCCGCCGTCAAGCTCGGCCTGTCCGAGTCCCCCGACGCGGGCGAAGAGGTCGACCTCGACGAGGCCCGCAAGCTCATCAATGCGCTCGCCGGGCTCATCACCGCTGGCGCCCCCGAGATCGCTGACCTGCACGCGCGCCCGCTGCGGGACGGACTGCGGTCGCTGCAGCTTGCCTTCCGCGAGGCCTCCCCCATCGCGGATGAGCCTGGCAAGGGCCCAGGCGAGAAGTGGACCGGCCCGGTCAACTGAGCCGCGAGCGGCAACGACGCTGCGAGGGCCGGGTCAGGCGGCGACGAGGCTGATGGCGTACGCGCCGACGCGGGCGGCGAGCACCTCGGCGGCGGCCCACCGCTGCTGCACGCGCCCGAGCAGCGCGTCGAGCTGCGCCCGGTCGAGGCCCGGCCGGAGCGCGAGGCGCACGAGCACCTCGGGGCCGTGCAGCCGCGCCTCCGGGTCGCCCGGGAGGACATCAGCCGCGACGATCTCCGGCTCGACAAGGCAGCTGGCGAATGCGGCGAGCACCTCGTCATCGGACCACGGCGGCACCCAGTCCGTCCCCGTCGCCACGGCGGCGAGGGCGCTGCGCTGGAGGCCGAACTCGGTCGGCCCCGCCGCATCGATGACGACCACCGCCGACTCCGCGCCGGCCGCGAGCGCCACCCGTGCCGACTCGACCGGGACCGGGCGGGCACCAGCATTCCACTGACCCATCGCGGCGACGGAGGTGAAGGCGGGGATGGCCGGGCCCCCCGAGGGCGCCTGCACCGTGACGAGCGAAAGCTCCTGCGTCTTGTCGACGACGCGGCCCTCCGGCGTCAGCCCGACCTCGCCGGCCTCCGCGAGCAGCGGCACGAGCAGCCGGACGCCACGCAGCGCCGCAATGACGGAGGCCTGCCCCGATTCCCCGGCCCGGAAGGCGACGAGCGCCGCAAGCAGTCCGGGGTCAGCGGTGCCGTCATCGTCGGCGCGGGGATTCGGCTGAAAGGACCGCCCCGCCCACGGCTGCCCCGCGCTGTCGTGGGCATCGGTCGAGCCGTAGCGATGCGACATAGCCGTATCCCGCATTCCTCCCGGCAGCGGGTGTCAGCGACTCGCGATGTCGAGCGCGGCGCGGAGCGTGAAGGCACCGGCGTAGAGCGCCTTGCCGACGATCGCACCCTCCAGGCCATCGGGCACGAGCTCGCGCAGCGCCGCAATGTCGTCGAGCGTCGCGACGCCACCGGAGGCGATGACGGGCTTGTCGGTGTGCTCGAGGACGCTGCGCAGCAGCTCAAGGTTCGGGCCCTTTAGCGTGCCGTCCTTGTGGACGTCGGTGACGACGTAGCGGGCACAGCCGGCCTCCTCGAGGCGCTCGAGGACCTCGAAGAGCTCGCCGCCCTCCTTCGTCCAGCCTCGGGCCGCGAGCGTCGTGCCGCGGACGTCGAGACCGACGGCGATCGCCTCGCCGTACGCGCCGACGACGTGGGCGGTCCACTCCGGGTTCTCCAGCGCCGCCGTGCCGAGGTTGACGCGCTTCGCACCGAGCTCGAGGGCCGCATCGAGCGAGGCGTCGTCGCGGATGCCGCCCGACAGCTCGACGTTGACGTGCCGGGGCAGGGACTTGATGACGCGCTTGATGACGCCACGGTTCTCCCCCCGGCCGAATGCGGCGTCGAGGTCGACGAGGTGGATCCACTCCGCGCCCTGGTCGACCCAGTCGTGCGCGGCGGCGATCGGGTCGCCGTAGGAGGTCTCCTGCGAGAGCTCGCCCTGGACGAGGCGGACGGCCTCACCCTCGGCGATGTCGACCGCGGGGAGGAGGACGAGGGCTGGGCTGGTGGAGAACTGGCTCATAACGGACTCAGAGCCTACCCGCTACAGCGAGGCAACCCAGTTCCCGAGCAGTCGGAGCCCTGCGGCGCCCGACTTCTCCGGGTGGAACTGCGTCGCCGACAGCGGGCCATTCTCCACCGCGGCAAGGAACCGCTCGCCATGTACGGCCCAGGTCAGTCGCGGTGGCACGAATGCGCCGGTCGCCGTAATGTCCCACTTCGTCGCCGCGTAGGAGTGGACGAAGTAGAAGCGCTCCTGCTGGATCCCGTCGAACAGCACGGAGTCCGCGGGCGCCTCCAAGGTCGCCCAACCGATGTGCGGCAGCACGGGGGCGACGAGCGCCCGCACCGTCCCGGGCCACTGTCCGAGGCCCGCCGCGTCGGTGCCGCGCTCGATGCCGCGCTCGAAGAGCACCTGCATGCCGACGCAGATGCCGAGCACCGGGCGCCCGCCCGCGAGGCGTCGATCGATGAGCTCGGGCCCGTCGACCGCCGTGAGCCCCGCCATGACCGCCGCGAACGCGCCGACGCCCGGCACGACCAGTCCGTCGGCCTCCTGGACGGTCGCGCGATCAGCGGTGAGGGCGACGCTCGCCCCGACCGCTTCGAGCGCTTTCGCCGCGGAATGCACGTTGCCCGAGCCGTAGTCGAGGACCACGACCCGTTTGGCAGCGGCCATCCTTAGAGCGCACCCTTGGTCGACGGGATGCCGCTCACGCGCGCATCACGTTCGACCGCCTTGCGCAGCGCCCGGGCGACCGCCTTGAACTCGGCCTCGGCGATGTGGTGCGGGTCCCGGCCTGCGAGCAGGGTCACGTGGAGCGTGATGCCCGCGTGGTGCGCGATCGACTCGAAGACGTGCTGCACGAGACTGCCGGTGAAGTGGCCGCCGATGAGATGCAGCTCGAATCCGGCCGGCTCGCCCGAGTGCACGAAGTAGGGCCGACCGGAGACGTCGACGACGGCGCGGGCCAGCGCCTCGTCGAGCGGGACGGTCGCGTCGCCGTAGCGACCGATGCCGGCTTTGTCGCCGAGTGCTTCCCTGAGCGCCTGGCCGAGGACGATCGAGGTGTCCTCGACCGTGTGGTGGGCGTCGATCTCGATGTCGCCGCGCGCCTCGATCTCGAGGTCGATGAGGGAGTGCTTCGAGAGGGCCGTGAGCATGTGGTCGAAGAACGGCACGCTCGTCGAGATCCGCGAGGTGCCGGTCCCGTCGAGGTTGAGGTGGACGCGCACGCTCGACTCGCTCGTCTCGCGGGCGATCTCAGCGGTGCGGGGCGTCGTGCTCACCCTGCCTAGCCTAGTTGTTCGGCACCTCGGCAAGTGCCGTGAGGAATGCGGTGGTCTCCTCCGCCGTGCCCGCGGTCACCCGGAGCGTGTGCGGGATGCCGACGTCGCGGATGATGATGCCCCGATCGACGAGCGCGGTGAAGGTGCGATGCGGGTCGGCGACACCACCGAAGAACACGAAATTGGACTCGGACGGATACGGCGTGTAGCCGAGCGCCGGCAGTTCCCGGATGATGCGATCGCGCTGCTGGATGATCGCGTCCACGTTGGCGAGCATCGCGGGCGCGTGTCGCAGCGCCGCGACCGCGGCCGCCTGCGTGATCGTCGAGAGGTGGTACGGCAGTCGCACGAGTCGCAGCGCGTCCGCCACGGCGGGGTCCGCCAGGAGGTAGCCGAGCCGGATGCCGGCAAAGGCGAAGGCCTTGCTCATCGTGCGACTCACCGCGAGTCTCGGCCGCCCAGGGAGCAGTTCGATCGCGCTCGGGAGTCTCGAGAACTCCTGGTAGGCCTCGTCGACGAGGACCATCCCGGGCGCCGCTTGGTAGACCGCCTCGATGACGTCGAGGCCGAGCGCGGTCCCCGTCGGGTTGTTGGGCCGCGCGAGGACCACGACGTCCGGCTGCTCACGCTCGACCGCGGCGACCGCGTCCGAAGCGCGGAGCGTGAAGTCCGCAGCGCGAGGCTCCGACACCCACGTCGTGAAGGTACCGCGGGCGTACAGCGGGTACATGGAGTAGCTCGGGGTGAATCCGAGCAGCGTGCGTCCCGGCCCCGCGAACACCTGGAGGAACTGCTGGATGACCTCGTTGGAGCCGTTCGCCGCCCAGACCTGCTCAGGCTGGAGGCCTTGGCCGAGGAATGCGGCGAGCGAGGACCGTAGCTGGGTGAACTCGCGATCCGGGTAGCGATTGACGCCCTCGATCACGCTCGCCACGGACGCAGCGATGTCCCGGGCGACCTCGGCGGGGATGCCGAAGTTGTTCTCATTCACATTGAGCTGGATCGGCACATCGAGCTGCGGGGCTCCGTAGGGGCTCAGCCCCGAGAAGTCGTCGCGGATCGGCAGGTCGGAGAGCTCGGTCACCCGAACAGGCTAGTCGCGGATCAGTCCACGTACTTCGGCGGGATGGCGAGCTGCTGCCCAGCGGCGAGGTCGGCGGAGCCGAGGCGATTAAACCGCATGATGTCGTCAATGACGTCGCGTGGATCAGCCCCCGGCGCCAGCTCGGTCGCGAGCCCCCACAGCGTCTGCCCCGGCGCGACCATCACGTACTGGAGCGACGCGGGATCCGACATCGTCGCGGTCGCGCCGCCGCCATCGAGCGCCGCGACGGCAATGCCAACCACGAGCGGCAGCGCGAGGATCGACAGGAGCACGGTACGGCCACGCTGCGTGAGCCTGAGCGGCGTCCGCGTGCGACCGACAGCGTCGGCCGAAGTCACCGAGGTCGCCGCCGAGTGCGTCGATCGAGGCGCGGGCCTGGAGGACGCCATCGGCCGTGCCGCCGACATGCGCGTCGGGGGACGGACGCCCATCGCCGGGCTGATCGTGATGCTGCTCATCGCAACCTGCTTCCTGTCGGCCTCGCCGGCCCACCTGGCTGGCATCGCATCCCGGGTCTCCTCCTCGGCCGGGATTCGGAGTCCCGGGATGCGAAGCTGTGTTTCGAATATACGTTCGAGGACTTCGAAAGGCAAGCCAATCTTCGAATGAGCCATAGACATTTCCGCGACACGTTCGAATGAATGTTTGCCTGAGCCCTCACTGCGGAATACACTTTCGAACAGGCCATAGACATTGGAGGTCGCCGTGGGCGAGATCACCGAGCTCAACCCGACGCCAGCCGGCGAGCACCGTCGACGCACCACGCTCAGCGAGAAGCAGCAGGCGATCCTCGAATTCATCGGCCGCTCGGTCGCGACCCGGGGCTATCCCCCGTCGATGCGCGAGATCGGCGACGCCGTCGGTCTCGCCTCGCTTTCGAGCGTGTCCTACCAGCTCGACCAGCTCGAGCTCTCGGGCTACCTGCGCCGCGACCCGAACCGGCCGCGCGCCATGGAGATCCTCATCGACCTGCCGAGCGCGGAGACCCCGTCCGAGGCCGCGGTTGGTGACGCCGCCATGGTGCCCCTCGTCGGCCGGATCGCCGCGGGCGTGCCGATCACCGCCGACCAGATGGTCGAGGAGGTCGTGCCGCTGCCACGTCAGCTCGTCGGCAAGGGCGACCTCTTCATGCTCAAGGTGGTCGGCGAGTCAATGATCGACGCCGCCATCTGCGACGGTGATTTCGTCGTCGTCCGCCAGCAGCAGACCGCGGAGAACGGCGAGATCGTCGCGGCGATGCTCGACGGCGAGGCGACCGTCAAGGTGTTCCGGCAGCGCGACGGCCACACCTGGCTGCTGCCGCGCAACTCGGCCTTCGAGCCGATCCTCGGGGACGAGGCCGAGATCCTCGGCAAGGTCGTCTCGGTGCTGCGGGCACTCTGAGCGACCCCCGCATTCCTCCACAGGCGAGGAATCAGGCGAGCAGGTCCACGAGGAACAGCGCCGGCCAGGCGAGCACGAGCATCGTGATGAGGTACGGCAGATTCTGTCGCACCGTGACCAGGCTGTTCACGCCATAGCGTGCCTGCAAGTACAGCTGCGTCCCAGCGAGCGGGCCGACCGCGATCGCGGAGCCCCAGCCGATCATGACGGCCGACATGAAGAGCGTCGGGTCCGGCTGCAGCGGCAGAATGATCGCGGCGACGAGGCCGATTGTGATGACCTGGTGCACGCCGATGAAGACGCCGAGGATCATGACGACGATGCAGGCCCACGCGACCGGCACCGTGAAGGCCTCGATCGGGATGACGAACTCGAGCTCGGCCATGAGCATGTTGAGCCCGATCGCCATGACCCCGGCCGCGACGAACAGCGAGGTCTCCCCCGTCGTGGACGGCACCGCCCGGCTCACCTCCGCCCAGAAGCGCCGCGGGAACTCGCGGGGTCCCGGCAGGGCCGCCCACACCGCTGTCACCCCGACGGCGCTCAGCGCGATGAGCCGCGGCATCGGTGTCTCCGGTAGGAGCAGGTGGAGCACGAGGAGCGTCACGGCGAGTGCGACCGGGATCTTCAACAGCGCCCAGCTCAAGGCATACCCACGATAGCTCGGGAGGTCCGGGCCGAGCGCCCGGAGGATCGTCGGTGTCGTCACGAGCAGGACCAGGAGTGCCAGCGGGATCCCGACGAGCACGACGAGTCCCACATTCGCGCCGGGCACGAGTGCGATCGCGATCGCCGCGCCCGCCCAGAACGGCGACCACAACGCCGCCGTCGCGAAGCCGCGTGTCACGATCTGCACCTCGGCGGGCCGGAGCCCGGTCGGGGTCCGGAGGTGGTCGGCGACGACCGTGACCGCGCTGAGGTTGATGAAGCCCCCGAGGAGGTGGGTCAGCCCGAGGGTGCGCAGCACCGCGGGCGTGCCGCTCAGCCGCGGCGTGACCTCACCGGCCATCCGGGCGACGAAACCGAGGAACGACACCGTCGCGAGCATCGCGACGATGTCCTGATTGGTCTGCAGAAGCTCGAGTGGTGCGATCTCATGCCCGAGGGCGAGCGCGATGAGGACGAATGCGGCACCCGCGGCGACGAGCACGAGTGCGATCATCCGTTGGCTGCGTCGGAGCAAGGGCTGGCTGGCGGCGAGCGCCACGAGGCAGCACGCGCCGCCGATCGCGCTCACCTCCGGAATCAGGATGGCGACAATCGACAGCACGATCACGGCGCTGACGGCGATCGAGTAGACCGTCCTCAGCGCCGCCGTCACACCAGCACTCTGCCACCTGCGCGACGACCGAGCGCAGCGACGGGCGGGCAGTCGGGTCGATCACCCCTCCGCGACGCGGAACTCCTCGAGCTCCACCGCCGCCCGCTCACTCACCCGGGCCGTCACGAGCGTGCCGTCCTCCCGGTGCTCGACGTCCTCGACGCCGCCGCGGACGTGGAGCCGCGAGATGATGTCCCCACGGTGGTACGGCACGAGCAGTCGGAGGCGCAGCGCGGGGCGCGGCAGGGCGTCTTGGATCCGCTCCAGCAGCTCCTCGATGCCCTCGCCCGTGCGTGCCGAGACCATGACCCCGCCGGGCTCGAGGCCGCGGAGCACGAGGCGCGTGTCGTCGTCGACCAGATCGGCCTTGTTGAACGCGACGACCTCGGGGATGTCGCGGGCACCGACCTCACCGATGACGTCGCGGACGGTCGCGAGCTGCGCTGCTGGGTCCGGGTGCGAGGCGTCGACGACGTGCACGATGACATCCGAGTCGGCCACCTCCTCGAGGGTCGAGCGGAAGGCCTCGACGAGCTGGTGCGGGAGACTGCGCACGAAGCCGACCGTGTCGGCGATCGTGATCTCCCGCCCGTCGGGCGTCCGGGAGCGCCGCACCGTCGGGTCAAGGGTCGCGAACAGGGCGTCCTCGACGAGGACGCCCGCGCGGGTGATGCGATTGAGCAGACTCGACTTGCCTGCATTCGTATAGCCGGCGATGGCGACGGACGGGACCGCGTGTCGGTCGCGGTTGGCCCGTTTCGTCCGGCGCGCGGGCGCGAATCCCTTGATCTGGCGGCGGAGCCTCGCCATCCGGGTGCGAATGCGGCGCCGATCAAGCTCGATCTTCGTCTCGCCAGGCCCACGAGAGCCCATGCCGACACCGCCAGCCGCCTGACCACCGGCCTGCCGCGACATCGACTCACCCCAGCCACGCAGTCTCGGCAGCAGGTACTCGAGCTGGGCGAGCTCGACCTGCGCCTTGCCTTCGCGGGATTTCGCGTGCTGGCTGAAGATGTCGAGGATGACGGCGGTGCGGTCGAGGACCTTCACCTTGACAACATCCTCGAGGGCGCGCCGCTGGGACGGGGCGAGCTCGGTGTCGGCGACGACCGTGTCCGCGCCGAGCGCCGCGACGATCGCCTTGAGCTCGAGCGCTTTGCCCTTCCCGAGATAGGTGCTCGCGTCGGGGTGCGAGCGACGCTGCAGCAGACCGTCGAGGACGACGGCCCCAGCGGTCTCGGTGAGCGCCGCGAGCTCCCGGAGCGAGTTCTCGGCGTCGAGCGTGTCCTGGGAGGTCCGCCCGGGATACACCCCGATGAGCACGACCCGCTCGAGGCGCACCTGCCGGTACTCGACCTCGGTGACGTCCTCGAGCTCGGTCGAGAGGCCAGCGACGCGGCGCAGCGCTTCGCGCTCCTCGCGGTCGAGTTGCTCGCCGTCGGGGTCAACGCCGTGGGGGCGGTGAGGTTCGGGGGCCGCGCCGGACCGACCCTCCGTCGGGGCGCGGCCGAGGATCCGGTCGATCATGTCGCTGCTGTCGCGTTCTGGCATCAGTGCCAACCTATGTCTTTCTCGTTGCTGGGGAATACTTGGGTGCTGTGACCGGCGACCACTACTTCTCGGATCGGCCGACCAGTCGGTTCGAGCCACGGACCGTGCGGGTCCGGCTCGGCGGGCAAGAAGTCGAGGTGACGACGGCGGCGGGGGTCTTCAGCCCTGAGCATCTCGACACCGGGACGGCGGTGCTCCTCGACACGGTGCCGGAGCCGCCCGCGACGGGACACCTGCTTGACCTCGGCTGCGGCTGGGGACCAATCGCCCTCGACCTCGCGCGCCGGTCGCCGGAGGCCACGGTCTGGGCGGTCGACGTCAACGAACGCGCACTCGACCTCGTGCGTGCCAACGCCGCTCAACTCCACATGTCGAACATCATCGCGGCGAAACCTGAGGATGTGCCGCACGACGCACGGTTCGCGGCGATCTGGGCGAACCCGCCGATCCGGGTCGGCAAGGACACGCTCCACGCGATCCTCAGGACCTGGCTGCCCCGCCTCGAGCCCGGGGGCGAGGCCCACCTCGTCGTCGCGAAGCAACTCGGCGCCGACTCCCTGCAGCGCTGGCTCGCGGCTGAACTCGGTGAGGAGGCCCAGGTGACCCGGCGCCGCACCGACAAGGGCTTCCGCGTGCTCCGCGTCGTCAGCCCAGCGTGATCGTGCCGGAGTAGACGAGCTCGGCCGGACCGCTCAGCCAGACGTGCTCGCCGTCGGCCCGGGCCTCGACGTGGACGCTGAGGCGCCCGCCTGGCACCTCCACCCGCCACTCGTCCGGCGCACCGTCGCCCGCGTAGTGGCGAATGGCAAGCGCGGCGGCGGCGACGCCCGTGCCGCAGCTCAGGGTCTCGCCGCTGCCGCGCTCGTGCACCCGCATTCGAATCCGACCGACACCGTCGACCACGAGCGGCTCGGCGGGCACCACGAACTCCACGTTCGCCCCGCCGGGCGGCGCCGGCTCGAGGGTCGGTGCCCGCCCGAGATCAATGCCGTCGAGCTCCTCGTCCCGCGCGAGGGCAACGACCACGTGCGGGTTCCCGACGTCGATGACGAGACCGGGCCGGCCGACCTCGAGATCGGCCGCATGCACGACTGGGTCGCTGCCGCTCAGTCGCCACACCCCGAGATCGACGGCGTAGCCGTCCTCCGAGGGGACGATCTCCCGCACCCCCGCTCGGGTGCCGATCGGCAGCACCCCATCCTCATCGAGCTCGGCGAGCGCGCGGTCGAGCAGGTAGCGCGCGACCACACGGATCCCATTGCCGCACATCTCCGCGAGACTGCCGTCCGCATTCCGGTAGTCCATGAACCACGCCGCCGCACCACGCGCGGCGACGGCAGCCGGGTCATCACTCGCCGCCGTCCGCACCAGCCGAAGCACGCCGTCCGCGCCGACACCGAAGTGCCGATCGCTGAGCGCCGCGACCTGCGCCGCCGTCAAGTCGAGCTCGTCGTCGGGGTCCGCCAGCACGACGAAGTCGTTGCCCGTCCCTTGACCTTTCGTGAATGCGAGCTGCGGCATGGCTCAATCCTCCCGAAGGACCCTGGCGAGCGCGAGCGCACTGCGATCTTCGGCGGCCGCGTCGAGCCAGGTGACGTCCGGCATGCGGCGGAACCAGCCCACCTGGCGGCGGGCGTACCGCCGGGTGAGCGCCTGCGTCTGCTGCATCGCCTCAGCTCGGCCGAGCTCACCCGCCAGCTCGGCGAGGGCTTGCGCGTATCCGATCGCCCGCGCGGCCGTCCGTCCGAGGCCGGGTCCATCCCGCAGCGCCTGCACCTCGGCGAGCAAGCCATCCCGCCACATCGCCTCCGCGCGCGCGTCGAGCCGGGCCACGAGCTGTGCGCGCTCGAGGCCGAGCCCGATCGTCACTGACTCCTGCCACGGCGGACGGTCCTCGGGGAGGCCGGGGGTGAAGGCGCCGGCAAGCTCGACGACTTCGAGGGCGCGGACGATGCGCCGACCGTTCGCCGGGTCGACGCGCTCTGCGGCGGCCGGATCACGTGTGCTCAGGCGGGCGTGGAGCGCGACGGATCCCTCGGCGTCGAGCTCCGCCTCGAGCCGCGCCCGCACCGCCTCGTCCCGAGCGGGAAACGCGAAGTCCCGCACGACGCTCGACACGTACAGCCCCGATCCCCCGACGAGGATCGGCACCACACCATCGGCCTGCAGTGCCTCGATGCGGTCACGAGCGGCTTGCTGGTACTCCGCGACGCTGTACTCCGCGGTCGGCGGGAGGATGTCGATGAGGTGGTGCGGGACGCCGCGGCGGGCGCCGAGCGGGAGCTTCGCGGTGCCGATGTCCATGCCGCGATAGACCTGCATCGCGTCAGCCCCGATGATCTCGGCCGGTCGCCCCGCGGCGATGAGCGACTCGGCGAGGTCGAGCGCGAGCTCGGATTTGCCGGTGCCGGTCGCCCCGACGATGACGACGAGACGAGGCCGGCGTGACGCGGCGGGTGCGCGGATCACCGCACGACAGGCAGGCCGAGCGACACGGGCCCCGGCGCCACCGTGGCGCCGTGGTCGTGACCGTGTCCGCCGCTCGCGGCCCGCTCCCAGGCGTCACCGGAGCGCGTGCGACGAATGCGCAGCGGCGCGCCATCGATCGAGTCAGCGATGAGGTGGTGCGGCGCCGCGTGGGTGATCTCGACCCGGACCATGTCGCCGGGCCGCGGCACCGGGGATCCCTCGGGCACCTCGAAGTGGACGAGCCGGGCGTCCTCACCACGACCGGAGCGGCGGCGCGTGGCCGCATGCTTGCGCCCCTCGTCCTCCGTGACAAGCACCTCGACCTCGCGGCCGACGAGTTGTTCGTTCTCCTCGAGCGTGATGCGCTCCTGCAACTGCACGAGCCGCTCGTAGCGCTCCTGCACGACGGCCTTCGGCACCTGGTCGGGCAGCGTCGCGGCCGGTGTCCCGGGACGGATCGAGTACTGGAAGGTGTACGCGCTCGCGAACCGCGCCTGCTCGACGACGCGGAGCGTCTCCTGGAAGTCCTCCTCCGTCTCTCCGGGGAAGCCGACGATGACGTCGGTGGAGATCGCCGCGTGTGGAATCGCGGCGCGCACCCGGTCGAGGATGCCGAGGAACCGCGTGGAGCGGTAGGAGCGACGCATCGCCTTGAGGATGCGGTCCGATCCGGACTGCAGGGGCATGTGGAGCTGCGGCATGACGGCGGGGGTCTCGGCCATCGCCTCGATGACGTCGTCGGTGAATGCGGCGGGGTGCGGGCTCGTGAAGCGCAGCCGCTCGAGCCCCGGCACCTGACCCGCGGCGCGCAGCAGCTTGCCGAAGGCGAGACGGTCACCGAACTCCACACCGTAGGAGTTCACGTTCTGGCCGAGCAGCGTCACCTCGATCGCACCGTCGGCGACGACGGCTTCGATCTCGGCAAGGATGTCGCCGGGGCGCCGGTCCCGCTCCTTACCGCGCAGCGCCGGCACGATGCAGAAAGTGCACGTGTTGTTGCAGCCGACCGAGATGGAGACCCAGGCCGAATGCGAGGACTCCCGCTTCGTCGGCAGCGTCGAGGGGAAGACCTCGAGGGATTCGAGGATCTCGACCTGCGCCTCGTGGTTGTGCCGAGCGCGATCGAGCAGCGCGGGGAGGGACCCCATGTTGTGGGTGCCGAAGACGACGTCGACCCAGGGGGCGCGCTGGACGATGACGTCCTTATCCTTCTGCGCGAGGCAGCCGCCGACGGCGATCTGCATGTCCGGGTGCTCGCGCTTCGCCTGGGCAAGGTGGCCAAGGAGGCCGTAGAGCCGGTTGTCGGCGTTCTCCCGCACAGCACAGGTGTTGATGACGACGATGTCGGCCTCGCCGTCGGGAGCGCGCACGTACCCGGCGCTCTCCAGGGATCCGCCGAGGCGCTCTGAGTCATGCGCATTCATCTGGCACCCGAAGGTCCGCACCTCGTAGCTGCGAGTTCGCTCTGCCACGGTCATGCGGGAATTCTACGTGGGGCCACTTGGAAGCAGGTGACCACAGGCAATCCGAGCACTGCGCAGCCCCGATCAGGCGGTGCGCAGCTCCGCGATCGCCGCGTCGACAGCGGAGCGCACCGCCGACGAGGAGAATCCCCGCCGCATGAGCCAGGCGGTGAGTCGCCGCTGAATCGTGACGTCATCGAGTCGGCCGTACTGCCGGGCCCGGACCGAGGCGAGCTCCCGCGCCTGCGCGAGCTCGTCGCCCGTGTCGATGAGGTCCATCGCGTAGTCGATCGCCCCCGGGTGCAGCACACGTCGGGCGAGCTCCGCCTTGATCGCGGAGCCGACGAGCCCTTTGCGCTCCTGCAGCCGTGCGACGAGTTGCTGCGCGAGTGCGAAGTCATCGATGAGCCCGACGCCCTCGAGTCGGTCCAGCTCATCATCGATGTCGTGCTGCTGGTAGCCGATGCGGGCCAGCGCCCGCTCGAGCTCGCGGCGCGAAAGACTCCGGCGCCCCAACGCTTTGAGGGAGGCTTCCTCGATCTCAGCGAACGCCGGTGGCTCGTCCGCGGTCGCCTCAGGGAGCCGGGGAGCCTCACTCGGCCCCTCTCGCCACGCACCCGGCCGGATCGGGGTGACCGGCGCGAGCCGGTCACCCCCGGGTTCACCGCGACCATGCTGGCGCACCATGCCGCTACTCCCCGACCGCCCGCTTCGCCGCGAGCCGGTCCTCGATTGACTCGACGTTCGCCGCCGCTTCGGCCTGCGCGGCCTTACCCGCGGCGCCGATACCGAGCTTCGCGAAGATCTTCGTCTCGATCTCGGCGGCGATCTCCGGGTGCTCGATGAGGAAGTTCCGCGAGTTTTCCTTGCCCTGGCCGAGCTGGTCACCGTCGTAGGTGTACCAGGCGCCCGACTTCTTGACGATGCCGTGCTCGACACCGAAGTCGAGTAGCGAGCCCTCGCGCGAGATCCCACCGCCGAAGAGGATGTCGAACTCGGCCTGCTTGAAGGGCGGGGCCATCTTGTTCTTGACGACCTTGACGCGAGTGCGGTTCCCCACCGCGTCAGTGCCGTCCTTGAGCGTCTCGATGCGCCGAATGTCGAGGCGCACGGAGGCGTAGAACTTGAGCGCCTTGCCGCCAGCAGTGGTCTCCGGCGAGCCGAAGAACACGCCGATCTTCTCCCGGAGCTGGTTGATGAAGATCATCGTCGTATTGGTCGAGTTGAGCCCGCCCGTGAGCTTCCGCAGCGCCTGCGACATGAGCCGCGCCTGGAGACCGACGTGCGAGTCGCCCATCTCGCCCTCGATCTCCGCCTTCGGCACGAGCGCGGCGACGGAGTCGATGACGATGAGGTCGATCGCACCCGAGCGCACCAGCATGTCGGCGATCTCGAGCGCCTGCTCGCCGGTGTCCGGCTGCGAGACGAGCAGCGCGTCGATGTCGACGCCGAGCTTGGCCGCGTACTCGGGGTCGAGCGCGTGCTCCGCGTCGATGAACGCGGCGATGCCGCCGCCGCGCTGCACGTTCGCAATCGCGTGCAGCGTCAGCGTCGTCTTCCCCGAGGACTCCGGTCCGTAGATCTCGACGATGCGGCCGCGCGGGAGCCCCCCGATGCCGAGGGCGACGTCGAGCGCGACCGAGCCGGTCGGGATGACCTCGACGGGTGCGCGCTCGTCGCTGCCGAGCCGCATGACCGACCCCTTCCCGAACTGTCGATCGATCTGTGCGAGGGCATTCTCCAGTGACTTCTCGCGGTCTGCTGCTGAGGCCATGATGTGTTCCTTGTCCGGTCGTGAGGTGGCTGCCCATAGGCTGCCGGCGGTGCGTCGGTCCGGTCCGAGTTGCTGCCCGATCCGGCCCCGAGTCCCTTCCGACAAGGGCTCGAGTGATGCTGCAGGTCACGCTACGCCGGGCCACCGACATCGGTCGGCAGTGACTGGCGGATTGTGGAGAAGCACCGATATTCGATTACTGCGATGCACTCAACTTAGCGAAGTTCGAACACAGTTTCGAGACGATGCTGACGGCGTGTCGCCGGAACTGCGACCAGTGCCGCGACGCCCAAGCACGGCGCCAGCACAATGGCGCTCAGCGCTCCCGCGGCTCGAGCAGCCCCACCCCGTGCCACCGCTCGGGCGGCACCCCGGCGGCGCGACACAGCGCGAGCCACACCTCCTGGGCGGGCACCCCGGCGTCGAGCGCCTCGCGGGCGGTGCGCCCCGCGAGCTCCCCGAGCACGAGGTCATGCAGCAGCGCATCCCCCCGGCCAGCGAACTCCGCCTCGACGGCGTGACGGAACTCGCGAGCGCGCATTCGTGTCGTCCTGAGGATGCAGGCTCAGTGCGAGGCGAGCTCCGCGTCGAGGTCGAACTCGGCGCGCAGCTCCTCGTCGAGATCGCCCCGGTAGTCGGCACCAAAGGTCGGATCGAACTCGGCCATGAGCTCCGCGGGGACCGCGTCCGGAATCGTCGGGGTCGGCAGCACCGGGATCGCCTCGAGCGCCGCGGCGGAGATCGCCCGCGACGGGACCGCGACACCCTCAAGCACTGCGAGACGCTGGCTCACCTCACCGAGAATGGCCGAGATGGGGGTGTCGAGTGCCTCGGCGACCGAGGCGAGGATCTCGCTCGACGCCTCCTTCTGGCCACGCTCGACCTCGCTGAGGTAGCCGAGGGCGACCGACGCCCGTCCCGCCACCTGGCGAAGGGTCTGCCCCTTCTGCAGGCGCACGTCACGGAGCACGTCGCCGATCTCGTGTCGCATTAGGACCATCGTGACCTCCCTGCTTCGGACAGATCCCTACTCTAACCACACCCGCCTGGACGCTACCCGGCGTGTCGAGGGGTGTAACCAGACCGGGTTGAGCGGTATTCCGCGCGGACCTGCGAGCTCACGGTGCCTGCGCGATTGCTACGGCGACGAATGCGACACCCGCCTCAGTCCGAAGCATCCGCCTCACCGAGGGCCGTCAGCAACGCCCCGAGGGCGGCCTCGACCGCCGCGGCTCGAATCTCAGCGCGATCACCGTCGAACTGATGTGCAGACGAGTTGACCCGGGGCCGCTCACCACCCACGGCGATCCCGACATAGACGAGGCCGACCGGCTGCCCGTCCTGCGGGTCGGGCCCCGCAACCCCGGTCGTCGCGACCGCGAACTCGGCGCCCGTGCGGCGCAGCACGCCGAGCGCCATCGCCTCGGCGACATCGGGGTCGACCGCGCCCCGGGCGGCGAGCAGCCCGGCCGGGACGTCGAGGAGCGTGTGCTTCAGCTCGGTCGCGTAGGCGACCACGCCGCCGCGCAGCGCGGCCGAGGCGCCTGGCACCGCAACGAGCGCCGAGAGCACCGCGCCGCCCGTCAGTGACTCCGCGACGGCGAGCGTGCCCCCCCGCGCCACCGCGGCATCAATGACGCTGGCGGCGAGCGTGCTCACGCGGGGTCCTCGTCGGCGGCGGGGGTGACCGTCCCGGAGGTCGCGGGCACCGCATTCCTGGCTCGTGTTGCCGCGCGCGAGCCCTGCACGAGGTAATCGATGCCGGTCCACAGCGTGATGACGACGACGAGGACGAGCAACACCCAGTGGATCGCCTCGAGGGTGAGCAGCAGGAGGTTGCCGGCGGTCACGTTCCCCGAGCTGTCCCAGGTCACGAGCGAGGCGAACGGCAGAAGCCAGTACGAGATGGCGACCGCCTGGACGAGGGTCTTGAGCTTGCCGCCCCGTGAGGCGGGGATGACCCGGTCACGCAGCGCCACCGCCCGGTACACCGTGATGCCGACCTCGCGGAGCAGGATGAGCCCGACCGCCCACCACGGCAGCTCGCCGAGGACGGCGAGCATGATGAGCGCCGCACCCGTGATCCCCTTGTCGGCGACCGGGTCGAGGAAGATCCCGAGGTCGGTCCCGAGATTGCGGCTGCGCGCGAGGTGGCCGTCGATCGCGTCCGTCGCGATCGCGACGATGAACACGATCGCCGCCGCCCACCGGAGCGGACCGTCCTGCGCCGCAAGCGGCCACAGCACGACACCGCCACACACGGGCGGCATACTCGCCGTGCACACCTCCCGCAGCGCGTCGGCGACCAGCAGCCACACGAGCACCGGGATGAGCAGGATCCGCACGAGCGAGATGACGTTCGGCAGGCACAGCACCGAGACAGGCGTGTCGCCCGCGGCGATGAAGCGGCCGCGCAACGGGTTGCGCCGCCAGAGGCTGCGGGTCTCGCTCACGACACCAGGCTAGTCGCGGCCGGTCAGCGGCCAGGCGTCCTCGCCGCCGTCATCCTCGACCGTCGGCAGGCCCTCGAACTGCGCCTCGACCGGATCGAGGGCTGACTGTCCGGGCCCCGCGTCCTGACTGCCCGGCATCGGCCCGCCGCCACGAATCGCGTCGAGCGTCGCGGCGAGCTGCTCCGGTACGACGAGCACATCCCGGGCCTTCGAGCCCTCCGAGGGCCCGACGATGTCGCGCGACTCCATGAGATCCATGAGCCGACCGGCCTTCGCGAAGCCGACACGCAGCTTGCGCTGCAGCATCGACGTCGAGCCGAACTGCGAGGAGACCACGAGCTCGACGGCCTGCAGCAGCAGGTCGAGGTCGTCGCCGATGTCCGCGTCGATCTCCCGGCGCTCAGCCACCGCCTCGACGTCCTCGCGGTACTCGGGACGGGCCTGCGCGACGACGTGCTTGACGACGGCGTGAATCTCCGACTCCGACACCCAGGCGCCCTGCACGCGGGTCGCCTTCGAGGCGCCCATCGGGAGGAAGAGCCCGTCGCCCTGCCCGATGAGCTTCTCCGCCCCCTGCTCATCGAGGATGACCCGCGAGTCCATCATCGAGGCGACGGAGAAGGCGAGCCGGCTCGGCACATTCGCCTTGATGATGCCGGTGACGACGTTGACCGACGGGCGCTGCGTCGCGAGGACGAGGTGGATGCCGGCCGCCCGGGCGAGCTGTGTGATCCGCACGATCGAGTCCTCGACATCGCGGGGGGCGACCATCATGAGGTCGGCGAGCTCGTCGACGACGACGAGCAGGTACGGGTACGGGGTGAGCTTGCGCTCCGAGCCGACCGGCAGCTCGATGCTGCCCTCGGCGACCGCGCGGTTGAAGTCGTCGATGTGCCGGAAGCCGAACGCCGCGAGGTCGTCGTAGCGCATGTCCATCTCCTTCACCACCCACGCGAGCGCCTCCGCGGCCTTCTTCGCGTTGGTGATGATCGGGGTGATGAGGTGCGGGACACCCGCGTAGATCGCGAGCTCAACGCGCTTCGGGTCGATGAGCACCATGCGGACCTCAGCGGGCTTCGCGCGCATGAGGATCGAGGTGATCATCGAGTTGATGAATGACGACTTGCCTGCGCCCGTCGCGCCGGCGACGAGGAGGTGCGGCATCTTCGCGAGGTTCGCCACGACGAAGCCGCCCTCGACATCCTTGCCGAGCCCGATTGTCATCGGGTGGTCGCTCTTGGCCGCGACCGAGGAGCGCAGCACGTCACCGAGCGAGACGATCTCGCGATCCTTGTTCGGGATCTCGATGCCGATCGCGGACTTACCAGGGATCGGGCTGAGGATGCTCACCTCGTTGGAGGCGACGGCGTAGGCGATGTTCTTCGCGAGTGCCGTGACGGCCTCGACCTTGACCCCGGTGCCGAGCTCGAGCTCGTACCGCGTCACGGAGGGCCCGCGGCTGTACCCGACGACGTTGGCATGCACCTTGAATTGCTCGAGCACGCCCGTGATCGCCCGCACGATGTCGTCATTCGCCGCTGACTTCGCCTTCGGTGGGGTGCCGGCGACGAGCAGCTGCGGCGATGGGAGCCGGTAGGCCCGCGGCGGCTGCGGCCGGTCCGTCACGGGCGCTGCAGCGGCCTCGCCGGGCTCGACCCGCACCGGCGTGGCGCCCGACTGCGGAGGGACCTCGCCGGTCGCCCGGCGCACGGCGTCCTCGATCCCGTCGAGCTCCTGCTCGAGTGCCTCGACACCGCCGAGGCTCCACGCCTCCTGGCCGAGCACCTCGGTCGCGGCGGTCGCGGCATCGAGCTGCTCCGTCTGGCCACCCGTGACCAGTGGTGAGTCGAATGCGGGCTCATGTGACGACTTCCCTCGCCCCCGCCGCCACCACGGGACGTGCTCGTCACCGCCGTCATCGTCGAGGCCGAGGTCGCCGAGGGTCCCCACCTCGGGCAGTCCGTCGTCATCGGCCGCTACCGACCTCTCCCCCGTGGCCACCGCGCCGAACAGGTACTCGTAGCCGTCCCGGAGGCGACGCCCAATGCGGTTCGGCGGCGTCTTCGTGATGATGAGCGCCCCGAGGAGCGCGCCGACGATGAGCAGCGGGATCGCGACGACCTGGAGGCCGAGCTGCGCGGCCGGCCACACGATGAGCCAGCCGAGGATGCCGCCCGAGTCACCAAGCCCCGCAATGTCCGGCGGGGCCGCCTCGCCGGTGAACAGGTGGCACAGGCCCGCAATCGACAGCAGCAGGACCACGAGGCCGATGCCGATCCGTGAGTTGTCGTGCACGCTCGAGGGATGCCGGAAGAGCCAGGCGGCGAACAGGATGAAGACGACCGGCATGGCCGCGGCGAGCCGACCGATCAGCAGCCCGAACGTCCAGTCGTGCAGCACCTGCGCAACCGAGTCGAACGGCAGGAACCACTCGACGACCATGCCCGCGAGCGCCAGCAGCACGAGGAAGAAAGGCAGCCCGTCACGGCGCTCCTCACGGGCGAGCGACTCTTTGTCGAACATGCGGAACAGCGCGCCGACACCATGCGCCATGCCGAGCCACAGCGTGACGAGTGGGCCTGGTCGCTCCTCGGGTGCCGCATTCGTCACTGGGTAGCGCTTCGTCGCCGCGGTCGCCTGCCGACCACGCGACGACGCGGCGCTCTTGCCAGTGCGCGCACGCGACCGCGACGAGGTGCCCGAAGCCATGTCTCGACGGTAACTCGCGGGCCCCGCCCCCCACGGGAGCGACGCACCTCCCCGGGGAACGGCGGGATATCAGTGAGCCCCGGCGCGATGTACTGCATGACGAATTCGTTGCGCACCAGGATGATCGCGAGCACGATGCCGACGAAGCCCGCGACGACGGTCGCGACGACCGACTCGAGCATGACGGCGAAGAACACCCGGCTCGCGCTCGCGCCGAATGCGCGCCGGATGCCGATCTCGCGAATGCGCTGCCGCGTTCGCGGCGATGGAGCCGGTCAGGGTCACGTCGTTGGTCACGGTGCCGCGGCCGACAGTCCAGTGCCGCCACGACGAGGAGCCAGCGGATCTGCATCACGCGGCGGAAAACCGTCACGCCGCGACGCTACCGGTGCGCGCCGCCTCCCGCCCCTGGGGACGGCCCGAGTGTCCGCGACGCGCGGGTCAGTACGTGCCCGCGGCATCCGCGGGAGCGCCGCCGAGGACGGCACGGGAGCCGGAGACACCGAGACGGCTCGCGCCTGCCGCGATCATCGCCTCCGCAGTGGCCCGGTCCCGGATGCCGCCGGAGGCCTTGACCCCGAGGCGGTCGCCGACGGTCCTGCGCATGAGCTGGACGGCATGCACGCTCGCGCCACCGGCGGGGTGGAAGCCGGTGCTCGTCTTCACGTAGTCGGCGCCAGCGCGTTCCGCAGCCTGGCACACCGCGACGATCTGCTCGTCGGTGAGCACGGCGGACTCGATGATGACCTTGAGCAGGGTGCCTGGCACCGCGTCGCGGACGGCACGAATGTCGGACTCGACGACATCGTCACGGCCGACGATCGCGGCGGCCACCTTAATGACCATGTCGATCTCGTCAGCGCCGTCCTCGACCGCGAGCCGCGCCTCGAGCGCCTTCACCTCGGAGCGATGGGCGCCGCTCGGGAAGCCCGCGACGGCGGCGAGCTTGAGGCCGCTGCCCGCGGGGATCGCCGCCTTCGCATACGTGACCTTCGACGGCGAGACGCACACGGAGTACGTGCCGAGCTCGATGGCCTCCGCGACGAGCGCCCGCAGGTCGTCCCCGGTCGCCTCCGGCTTGAGTAGCGTGTGGTCGATCATCGAGGCGAGGCCGTGCATGGGTCGAGCCTAGGCGTCGATGACGACAGGCACGATCATCGGGCGGCGGCGGTGCTTCGTGTTCACCCAGCGCCCGACGGTGCGTCGCACGGCCTGCGAGTAGCCATGCGTGTCGCGGACACCGGCCTCGGCGGCCTCGCGTAACGCCGTGACGACCTTCGGGCGTACCTCGTCGAACACCTCGTCGTCCTCGGCGAAGCCCCGCGCGTGGATCTCGGGACCGACGATCGCCTTGCCGGTCTGCAGCTCGACCGCGACAAAAATGGAGATGAAGCCTTCCTCGGCGAGGATGCGGCGGTCCTTGAGGTCGGCATCCGTGATCTCGCCGACGCTCGAGCCGTCGACGTAGACTGAGCCGAGGTCGAGCTGCCCGACGACCTCGATGCGGCCGTCGCGGAGGTCGACGACGGTGCCGTTCTCGGCGATGACCGTGCGCTCGGGCGGCACCCCGGTATCGATCGCGAGCCGCGCATTCGCAATGAGGTGACGGGTCTCGCCGTGGACCGGCATCGCATTCTTCGGCCGGAGGATGTTGTACGTGTAGAGGATCTCACCGGCCGAGGCGTGGCCCGAGACATGGACTCTCGCGTTGCCCTTGTGCACGACGGTCGCGCCGAGCTTCATGAGGCCGTTGATGACGCGGTACACCGCATTCTCATTCCCGGGAATGAGGCTCGAGGCGAGGATGACGGTGTCGCCGGGGCCGACGGCGATCTGGTGGTCCTGGTTCGCCATCCGGGACAGCACGGCCATCGGCTCGCCCTGCGAACCGGTCGACATGTAGACGAGCTGCTCACCGGGGTACTGGTCGCTGCGCTTCAGGTCGACGAGGACCCCCTCGGGCACGTTGAGATAGCCGAGCTCTGCGGCGATCTGCATGTTGCGGACCATCGAGCGCCCGACGAGCACGACCTTCCGGCCGTTGGCGACCGCCGCGTCGAGCACCTGCTGCACGCGGTGGACGTGCGAGCTGAAGGACGCGACGACGACCTTGTGCTTCGCGCTCGCCATGACCTGCTCGATGACGGGCCCGATCTCGCGCTCCGGTGCCGTGAAGCCGGGCACATCCGCATTCGTCGAGTCGACCATCGCGAGGTCGACCCCCTCCTCGCCGATCCTTGCGAATGCGCGCAGATCCGTGATGCGTCCGTCCAGCGGCAGCTGGTCCATCTTGTAGTCGCCGGTGTGCAGCACGGTCCCCGCGGTGGTGCGGATGACGACGGCGAGCGCGTCCGGGATCGAGTGGTTCACCGCGAGGAACTCGAGGTCGAAGGGGCCGAGCTGCTCCCGGCGCCCCTCCTTGACGGTGAGCGTGAACGGCTTGAGCCGATGCTCTTTCAGCTTGGCTTCGACGAATGCGAGGGTCAGCTGCGACCCGAGGAGCGGAATATCGGGCTTGAGGCGCAGCAGGTACGGTACCGCGCCAATGTGGTCCTCGTGACCGTGCGTGAGCACGACGGCGAGCACGTCGTCGAGCCGGTCCCGGATCGGGGCGATGTCCGGCAGGATCAGGTCGACGCCCGGGTGGGTCTCCTCCGGGAAGAGCACGCCGCAGTCGACGATGAGCAGTTTGCCGTCGATCTCGAAGACGGCCATGTTGCGGCCGACCTCGCCGAGGCCGCCGAGCGGGAGGATCCGCAGCGTCCCCGGCGTCAGGGCGGGGGGTGCGGCAAGTCGGTCGGCCATGTGCGCCCTCACCGGGTGTGACCGGGGACCTTCGGCAGCGCGCCACCGGCGGCCGCGTTCGGGTCCGGGCGGAAGTTCGAGAAGTCCACACCCGCCGCCGGGGTCACCTCGGCGAGATCCGCCTCGATGAGCGCTGCCTCGGCCTCCTCGGGACCCACCAGCGGCAGTCGCACCCGCGGGCTCGCGATCCGGCCGAGACCGTGGAGGATGTACTTCGCCGCGACGGTGCCGGGCACGCGGCTCATGACGCCGCGCACGAGCGGCTCGAGGGCCTGGTGGGCGGCGGTCGCGGTCGCCAGGTCGCCGCGATTCACGGCGTCGACGATCGTCCGGTACGGCCGGGCGGAGATGTTCGCGGTGACGCCGATGAGCCCGCTGACGCCGATCGACAGGTGCGGGAGGACATTGACATCGTCGCCGGAGAAGTAGAGCAGGTCACTGTCGTTGAGCACTCGGCTCACCTCGGCGAAGTCGCCCTTCGCGTCCTTCACCGCGATGATGTTCGGGTGCTGGGAGGCGCGCATGAGCGTCTCGTAGCGGATCGGCACACCGGTGCGACCTGGGATGTCGTACAGGATGACCGGGAGGTCGACCGAGTCGGCGATGAGCCGGAAGTGCGTGAGGATGCCGGCCTGCGTCGGCTTGTTGTAGTACGGGGTGACGATCATGATGCCGTCGACGCCGGCCTCCTCCGCCTCGCGGTAATGCGCGATCGCGTGGGCCGTCTCATTCGAGCCACCGCCCGTGATGACCGTCGCCCGGCTCCCGGCGACATCCTTCGCGGTGCGGACGAGACGGAGCTTCTCGGCATCGGTGAGGGTGCTCGTCTCGCCGGTCGTCCCGGACACCACGATGCCGTCGGCGCCCTGGACGATCACATCGTCGATGTGTCGCTCGACATCGCCCCAGTCGACCTCCCCGTCGGGGGTCATCGGCGTGACGAGCGCGACCAGCACCTGGCCGAAAGGGTTCACCGTGCTCACCTCACCAGGCTACCCGCTGCCACTCTCACGACCGTGCGGTCCGTCGTCGCCGACCAGGCCTCAGACGCGCGCGGCTGCCGCAGCCGCCGTCGCCTCGACGAGCGCGTCGTGGTCGTAGACCCACCGCCGGAGCTCGGCGGTCGTCCGCACTTCCTCGTCGCGCTTGTCGAGGTCCTCGTACTCGCCCTGGCTGTCATAGCGATCGCCGTTGCGGCGGGAAGCCGCCTGCACGGTGTTCGCCCGGTCCATGCGGAACGCGGCATACCCCTCGAGCGCGGCGGGGACGTCCGCCGTGCCAATGTCCTTGAGGAATGCGGCAAGCGCCAGCCCGTCCTCGATCGCCTGATTGAGCCCCTGGCTCATGTGCGGCTGCATCGCGTGCGCGGCGTCGCCCATGAGCGCGAGTCGGCCATTCGTCCAGGTCGTCAGCGGCTCCCGGTCCCGGATCCCCCACCAGAAGACCTCATCGATCGCGCCAAGGAAGGCCTGGAGGTCCGGGTGCCAGCCGGCGAACTCTGCCCGCAGGTCCTCGACATCCCCGACGGCCGACCACGACTCGGCGAGCGGGCGGTCGCTCTTGACGAAGCCGACGTAGTTGTACAGCTCGTGCCGACGCACGGGGTAGCACATGAAGTGCTTCCCGTCGCCGAGCCACAGCTTGAGATTCCGCGACCAGCCCTCGGGCAGTTGGGACGCGTCGACGACGCCGCGGTACGCGATCGACCCCGAGTACACGGCCTCGCTCGGCTCCGTGACGGACTCCCGGACGACGGAGTGAATGCCGTCGGCACCGATCACCGCGTCGAAGGTGGCGACCTCGCCGTTCTCGAATCGCAGCTCGACGCCGTCGGCGTCCTGCGACAGGCCCACGAGCCGATGCCCGGTGTGCACGATGTCGGCCGGGATGGCCCCGGCGAGCACGTCGATGAGGTCGGCGCGATGAATGCCGCGGACCCGGAACTCGCCGGCGGAGTCATCCGAGGCGTAGTTGTCGATGAAGGTGCCGTCGCTACGGTAGTAGGAGCCCGTGCCCTCGAACTCGGCCGACGCCGCCTCGATCGCCTCGCGGAGCCCGAGGTGCGCGAGACCGCGCTGGCCGTTCGGGGCGAGCCCGATGCCGGCGCCCACCTCCCCGAGTCGGCGGGCCTGCTCGTAGACGGTCACGTCCACCTCGGCAAAGCGGTGGAGCGCGGCCGCGGCGGCCAGGCCCCCGATTCCCGCACCAATAATGGCGATCCGGAGCTTCCCATTCGTCATCTCGACCTCCTGGGTCCTCACACTACGCCTGCCGGAGGCGGCTCATCGACCAGCGTGCGCGAGCGCCTCGACCTCCGCCTGCGCCAGCTCGAGGCGCCCGGCCGTGAGGAGGTCGGCGACCTGCGTGACGCGTGAGGCGCTCGCCAGCGGGGCGACGACGGTCGGTCGATGACGCAGCCACGCGAGCGCGACCGCGGCGACGCTCACCCCGTGGGCCTGGGCGACCCCGTCCAGCACCTCGAGGAGCTTGAGGCCCTGCGGGGTGGCGTACGCGACTGCGCCCGCGGCACGCGGCGACGCCCCGGACGGTAGGTTAGCGGAGCGGTACTTTCCCGTGAGAAAGCCCTTCGCGAGCCCGAAGTAGGGCACGAGCGACAGTCCGTGACGCTCCGCGACCGGGATGATCGATGCCTCGACCTCGTCGCGATGCACGAGGTTGTAGTGGGGCTGGATCGCGACCGGTGTGCCGGGGCCGCCGTCCGCGATCGACACCCACTCCTCGATCCGCTCCGCGGTGAAGTTCGACACCGCGACGGCGCGGACGAGGCCCTCCGTCACGAGTGCGCCGAAGGTGGCGACGACGTCGGTCAGCGGCACGCTCGGGTCGTCCTCGTGCGCGTAGTAGAGGTCGATGTGGTCCGTGCCGAGGCGGGCGAGCGAGGCCGTGATCGCGGCGCGAATGTTGTCCGGCGCGAGACCACGATGCTCCGGGTGCTGCGCGACCTTCGTCGCGATGACGACCCGCTCACGGGTGCCCGGTCGGGCCGCGAGCCACTCGCCGATGATCGTCTCGGACTCGCCGCCGTGGTTGCCGGGGACCCAAGCGGAGTAAGAGTCCGAGGTGTCGATGAAGTTCGCCCCGCCAGCGACCCAGGCGTCGAGGATGTCGAAGGAGGTGTCGCGATCGGCGGTGAAGCCGAACACAT
>Ga0182739_1000757_pt1 | contig 37724 bp, 21 predicted proteins | sample eDN5th30CBELigBY_FD_128873 | JGI IMG/M metagenome (GOLD analysis project Ga0182739, IMG submission 128873) | Enriched backyard soil microbial communities from Emeryville, California, USA - eDNA 5th pass 30_C BE-Lig BY (version 2) (version 2) | ecosystem: Environmental > Terrestrial > Soil >... | reverse complement strand
TTCCGGTATAATTACCACGAAACACTAAGGCTTTAGTCAACAAGCCCCGGACGGCATTCTTGGTAATTCTTCCCCTATACATTTCCGGCCAGCTTTCGGGAACTTTTGTAAGTGCGCTTTGCAAATCAGTAATCACCTGCGAAAGCACATCAATTGCTGGACTCTTGGGCGTATTTGTTTCTGCTTCCGTCTGCAAGCGTTTTGTTACCAATGGGACTGAACCAAATATATTAAACAACTTATAATATTGGTAAGCGCGAAAAAACAAAGCCTCACCTTCCATCATGGCAATCTCCTCGGCCCCATCAAATCCAGTATAATCAACATTATTGATTCTGTCGATCACTACGTTGGCCCGGGCTATCCCTTTATAAGCCGAAGTGAACGCAAACTGCAATCTTGAATTATTGGGGTTCAGTGAGCCATCAAACAGTTCGAAGAACGTATTGGTTCCTCGGCTTTCGGTCAGGTCGTCGCCCGGTAATAACCACATACCACTTATCCAACCGTTATAGCCGGTCGCCGAAAAATGGTAGTCATCGTATATGGTTGCATAGACGCCCGCGAGGGGGCCTCGGAAATCCCTAGCCGACGAAAAATAGCTCAATTCGGTCGGGCTAAAGGGCGCTTGGTCGACAAGAGATGGGTCACAACTGCTCATCGTAATCCCAATGGAACAGAAAACGAATATTAAATATTTTTTCATTACAATCAATTTTTTTAAGCGTAATACATGGACTATCTCCGATTAAAATCTCGCATTCAACCCCATCGTAAATGTTTTCGGCAAAGGGAACGCGTCATTCACCGGGTCCAGCGTGCTCCATCGGTGTAGATAGATGTTATTATGCCCGCCTACAAATACCCGCAAGGAGCTGACGGTGTTTCCCAGTGCTGTTAACGCCGAATTTTGCAGCGAGTAACCCAATTGCCACGTGTTTAATCGGAAGAACGAGGCGTCTTCGACCCATCGGTCGGACATTCGGTTGTTGCCGGCAGGATCACCCGCAACCGCCCTTGGAACGTCGGTGTTTGTATTCGTGGGTGTCCACCTGTCGACTGTCGTCGCCAACTGATTATGTACCCCTGACATGCTTTCGAACCGCCGTCTTGAGGAGTTTACCTTATCTACATCGCCTTCGCCATAAAAGTTCACAACCAGGTCCAATCCCTTCCAGCCTAAATTAAGGTTCAGACCATACGTGTATCCCGGCAATACATTACCGATTTCCGTACGGTCGAAATCGTTAATCCGCCCGTCGGGTGTAGTGCTATAGAAGCGTTCCTCGTCGGTCGGATTGCCCTGTACGTCTAAAAAGTACATGTCACCCGGCGCCACGTGGCTGACGTTGGTAACGAGGTTGTCCGGCGTATTGGCAAAATGTTCATCGATTTCCTGCTGGGTTGTGAAAATACCACCAGCCTTATATCCCCATATCGTGCCAATGGAGCGCCCTTCTTCAATGCGCACCACATTGTCGGCGTGTCTTCTATGCAAACCTGAAATCAGCAAGGGCTGGTCATTGTACAACTTGGTAACCATATTGGATACGAAGCTGATATTTCCCGAAATGCCATAATTAAATGCACCGGCTCTATCTTTGAAGCCCACCAAGAGGTCGACACCTTTATTCTCCAGTTCGCCGATATTGAATAACGGGTTGCTTGTTCCCACAGAAAGCGGCAAGCTCACCGTCTGAAGAATACCACTCGTGACTCGCCTGTACCACTCCGCAGTAACATTTAGCCGATTATTTAACAGCAGCGCGTCAAAACCGAGATTAACCGTGGAAGCTACTTCCCAGGACAGACTTGGGTTTGGAAAGTCATTGACCGTCGCACCTAACTGCATGATGCCGATCGCATCGCCGTTGCCCGATCCCCAACGATAAGTGGTCGAACCCGTATTCACCCGCGACAGGAAAGCGTATCTGCCAACCGCCGCCTCGTCATTTCCGGCCTCTCCCCAGCCCCCGTGAATTTTAAGGTCATCTACAAATTCTACATTGAAAAACGGCTCACTGCTGATACGCCAAGCACCGGAAACTGCATAGAAGTTACCCCACCGGAAGTCACGCGCGAATCCATTACTCGCATCCCTACGCATGGATACATCCAGGTAGTATTTGGAATCATAGTGATAGCTGGCCCTTCCCACCATACCAAACCAGAAACGGTGGTTCCAACTGTAAAAGCTGTTATTGTTGGCCAGGTCTCCCCCCCAACCCGTATATCTTGGATTTTCAGGAATGTTAGTTATATTATCGGAATTAAGGTTTACCGTCTCCCGCCGGTGGCGCTGATCCTGCACGCCGGCGACTACGTTCAAGTGATGCTTACTCGCAAATATTTTGGTATAGCTTGCCGTAAAATCAGTCTGGTAATTAAATGAGTTATTGATCCGATGTTCAATCCGTGCCTGGCTGTTTGGCGCATTGGGATACTGTACCCGAGGATCCTGGCCGACTGGCCTAAACAGGTTTGTAATCACCATCTGATCCAGGCCCCATCTGTCCTGCTTGGTATAGTCCAGGTTCAGGCTGCCGCGGAGAACTAGTCCTTTCAGTGGCGTGAGTTCCACATATAGCTGACCAAAATTCCGTTCGAGGTCAAAATACGGCGTATTAAAATCTGCCAACGCCGCTAAATTCTCGATCGACGCCTGGCCATATTTTTTCAGGCCCTGCCACGTCGTTCCGAGTCTGTACGGATCAATAACCGTTTCGTATCCCGACGGGTGGGAACCGTAAATGGGCTGCCAGGGTGGCGCATATGCCAACGCCTCGAGATCTCCTCCATAATTGGTAGATGTCTGGTTGGTGTATTTGTAATTCACTCCTACCTTAGCCCAGTCTGTAGCCTTGACATTCAGGTTAATTGCTCCTGTGTAGCGTTTCAAACGGTTTTTGTTGATACCGCCATTTTGATCAAAATAGCCGCCTGAAATGTAATAGTCGACCCGTGGCGTGGCACCGGACACCCGTAGGCTGTGATTCTGATTCAATGCGTTCCGGTCAACCAATTCTTCCTGCCAGTTATATGTGGTACGGTCAGCGATATAATACGGACTTTCCGGATCAAATTGCGGATTAAAGCTGGTCAGTCTGACCGCATCACTCGGCTCATCACGGCCATAGAGATTTCTGGCAATACTAACATCAGGATTCCGGCTGTTCTCGTACATCTCACGTGCGATGTCAACAAACTGCTCTGTGGTCAGCATGTTGAATTTAGGCATATTCTGCACCGCCATATTGGCATCAAATTCAATGATTGGCCGATCCGATTTTCCACGCTTGGTAGTAATCAACACGACTCCATTAGCGGCCCTGCTACCGTATATTGCTGCTGCGGACGCATCCTTAAGTACCGAAATTGATTCGATGTCGTTCGCATTAATGAGATTTAAAATATTCGGTGGAGTCCGAAGCGAACCGGAACTGATAACGTCTTCGTTTCCGTCTCTTGGGGGTTCGAATATCTGGCCATCCACCACATACAGCGGCTGCGAAGCGCCATTCCAGGTACCGACGCCACGCACGAAAATTTGGGGGGCCTCGTTAGGGTTCCCGCTTACGGGTGCAACGCGGACACCGGTCGTGTGTCCTTGCAGTGCAAATTGCGGAGATGCCTGCGGTATCCTTCCGATATCAGCAGCGCCAACTGTAGAAATCGATCCGGTCAAATCTCCCTTCCGCCGTTCACCAAAACCAACCACCACTACCTCGTCCAGACTGCTGACCGACGGGGTCATTACCACATTAAGGCTCGCTTGAACCTGACTAACAACTACTTGCTGGTCTTCAAATCCCAATAATGAGAACGTTAAGGTATTGTTAGCAGATGGAATGACTACCCGGAATCCACCATTTGCGTCGGTTGACGTGACAATTGATGAATTTTGTACCCTCACGGTAACCCCCTCCAAACTCTCACCGTTGTCACTGGTTACCCGTCCGGACACCTCTCGCTGCTGGATGCTGTTTATATCACGGTTTGGCAAGACCTTCTTCGAAATGATGACATATTTATCGCGGATAACATAATCTAACGACAACCCGTCAAAGCACTGTTCAAGCACCTCGGCCAGATCTGCTTCGACGGCCTTCACGGTTACGCTAGGGGTGTTAAATAGTGCACCGGCATCATAGAGAAAATTATAACCGCTTTGCCGCTTGATCTCTTTGATAATGGTGGTCACCGAAACGTCGCTCCGGTTGATTGTCACTTTCTGGCCGAACGCAAACACGCTAACGTGAACGCATATAATCAGGATTATAAAACACAGTCGCATGAGAACAGGTTTGCATAAACTGGTTGGCGTAACGCTACGCCGATTTGCTGTAATTTTTTTATACATTTGCATGTAGGTTTAATAATAGTGGTAACTCATGTTTATTGAACTGCCGTAACCGTTCTTAACGGTTACGAAAAGGTGGTGAACGCTGCAACGTTGACCGCCTTTTTTATTATTTAGGCGTAATTTCGGTTATTTCATGACTACAATCCTACCTCCTTCCATTTTATAGTGTAGTAATCCCGTATCTTTAAGTGCATCCATCAGTTCCTCCACATTGGTTAGTCGTGGGATGCTTCCCCCGATTCGCTTGCCTGCCATTCCATCCAAATATTCGACTTCTACGTCGTACCAACGACTTATCTTTTTCATCACCTCGCTGATCTCTTCGTTACTAAAAACAAACAAGTGATCTTTCCAGGAAATGATTTCTTCCGGATCAACTGAATTTACAGTGAAGTGGGATTGGCCACTTCGCGAACTAACCTGCTCGCCCGGCTTTAGGATCACGCTTTGGGAGGCTAAGCCATTCGAATCGTATGCGGGGGTAACTTTAACCTGCCCCTCAACTAATGTCGTTTTAGTATAGATATCGTCTTGATAAGCAGATACATTGAAATGCGTTCCCAACACCTCAACGTAATGCATTGGCGTGATGACTGCGAACGGCCAGTCGGCGGCGTGCTTGACTTCAAAATACGCTTCGCCCAAAAGCTCCACCTCCCTTCGATCCCTACCAAACCGGATCGGATAGGTCACTGATGACGCGGCATTAAGCCACAATTTGCTGCCGTCCGGAAGTGCTATTTGATATTGCCGGCCTTTTGGAATGACAATCGTATTCGTAGGTATTATCTCTTCGGTATCTGCAAACTCGCCTTGATAATGCAGGGAATTGCCCTGCAAGGTAATTTGGACACCCCTTTCTATGGCGAGTATCCCATCCGCCACACTATCCAGTTCAATGGTCCGGCCGTCTGCCAAACGGAGTAACGGTCGTTCTGAGGGTGAACTCGTAACGGTACGCGTCAATTCGACATCATGTTGCCCACGGTCGTTTTGGGAAGCACGCCACACCACCATCCAAACACTTAACGCGAGCAACATAACTGCTGCCGACCCGTACCACCACCAGTTCCTGATGTTGCGCACTTTCTTTCGGTTTGTAAAACTTCGATGGCTTACAATTCGCTGATACAATGCGTCCCCGTTTACGTCGACACCATTATTGGCTTCAGTTTCTTCCAGCATTTGTGTCATTAGCTTTTCCAATTCGGGGTGTATCCGGTCTGCGGCTATCTCGTCCAGCAACTCATCTAATTCGTCCGGACTCATTGCATCCGCCACATACTTGGTCAATAGCGCTCGCAGCCTGTCTTTTTCCATTTTATGAATATTTTTTCGATGCCATTTACCCACTTTTATTTATTGCGTAGACAAACATGTGTTATTCATGACTACTTGGTACGGATGAACCTTTATTCCTCCATTTAACTAGTAATACGGATAATGTCGGCGAACGGGTAGGATTAGAAAGAAAAAAATTAATCGCCTTATGGCAGCTGATTAACCATCGAATAAATAACGAATAAATAATGAATATCGTGCTTTCTTAAATGGGCCTTCAAAATTTTCAGTGCATTTACGAGATGGTATTTCACGGTATGTTTGGATAGACCCAATCGTTCTGCAATTTCCTCGTATGAAAGTTCTTCGTTTCGACTAAGCCGGAATACCTGCCGCTGCTGGTTATTAAGTAAATCGAGTGCTTCCTGCGTGATCCGTTCCAAATCGCCTAATAACACTTGTTCTTCCGTTTCATTGCTAGCTGGCTCCATAGTCCTAAGGACGTATTCACGGTATTCCTTTGAAGATGCTGCCTTTCGCCAAGCATCAACTAACGCTCGTCTAGCAATCGTAAACAGTAGCGGAGCTATCGGCTTTGTCGGGTCAAGGCGGTCCCGATGCAGCCAAAAATTGAGGAAAGTATGCTGGACAATCTCCTCACTTTGCGTTTTGTCCTTAATAAAATTGAAAGCAAATTGAAAAATCTTACGGTGAAATCGATCGAATATCTCACGGAAAGCACGCTCATCACCATTTATTAAACGGCGGCAAAGTTCAGGTTCCGGGAGGTGCTTTTTCATCATTTCTTAGAAAAGCTTGGTTAGCTGTAGCGGCGTATCCCACACCGGTACTACCGGGCAATGATACGAATTTAGCTATAAAAAGTGAAATGCAAGCAGATTAATGATTGTATTGATAGGAAAAACCTTGCTTTTCCATCCTTTTTTGGTTATTTTAGCCAATCACCAACAGCTCAATCATGCGGCAATTTTTATTAACGGCATTAACGATAGTTCTCTCTCAACAGCTGGTGACCGCACAGGAACTGCTTCAATATCGACATAACAAAATAATCCCTTCCGTCATTGAAGGGCCTGTGTTGCAGGCATTGTCTCATTACCCGGAGCTAAAAAAAACATCCATCCACTTTGTTTTTACAGACAAACTGGAAAAGTCTATCATGGCCGCAAGGCCAACCATCGGTTCGTTGCTTAAAAAGCGGCAAAACCGGACATATAAGGTGCTAATCAACCCTGCATTCAAACTTGGTTACGAAATAGAATCCATCAACGAGATCCCAGACAGCGTGCTGGTTGGCTGGCTGGGCCATGAGCTGGGGCATATCATGGACTATGAACACAAAAGCGCGTGGGGGATTATGGCAATGGGCATTTCTTATTCGTTATCCTATAATTACATCCGTAAGGCGGAATGCGTGGCAGATTCCTATGCTGTGGACCGCGGAATGGGCGCATATCTAGTCGTAAAAAAATCATTCATTTTGGACCACCCTGAACTGCCTCAGGCTTACCGTGACAAAATAAAGGCACTGTACCTATCGCCTGAAGACATTAACAAACTGGTGGCAGATTTAGAATCCGAAGACACCGGTGAGCAAGCTGAATTACGAATCGACGACGAAAAAGCGGTTTACGAAGGCGAAGTGGGAATCCGCGGAGAAAGTCTACCGGGTAATGGTTAACTTCGCGTCCACAGAATAGCTCCGCATGCAACGATTATCATTAACTGTATTGTTTTTTTGGCTTGTATTACCCACAAGCGCCCAATCCTTAGCACAGCAACTCGTATCCGCTTTCCACGCGTTCGAAACCCACGAAAGCTTGGCTAACGGAGTGGCGTCGCTCACCGTTATCAATGCCAAAAACGGCGAGGTGATATTCGCCAAAAACGAAAAATTGGGCATGGCCCCCGCTTCCACATTGAAAACAGTGACAGCAGCCACTGCCTACTATACACTCGGCGCGGATCACACCTTTGAAACCACGCTTTATTATACCGGCCAAATCGATGCGGCCGGGACCTTAAAAGGAGATCTTGTCATTTTGGGGTCGGGCGACCCATCCCTGGGTAGCGATCGTTTTCCGGGAACGACCGACACGGTATTGCTGGCGGCTTGGGTACGGGCCGTACGGGCCAAAGGTATCCGTAAAATCGAGGGACGTGTCATCGCTGATGACCAGTTATATAATGGGCAAACCGCACCCAGGGGTTGGACGTGGCAAGACATGGGCAACTACTACGGCGCCGGTGTCTCGGCACTTAACTGGCGTGAAAATGCGGTAGGCATCAATTTCATAGCAGGGTCGTCTCCGGGAGCTGCTACACAAATCGGTAAAACCACGGCCGACCTCAGTTATCTGCGCTTAGTAAACGAAACGACAACCGGCAACCGTGGTACGGGCGACCGCGTATACGCATTTTCGGCACCCTATTCCAGTCGTATCTACCTTAGGGGTACATACGGAATCGACCTGCAGAAAACCATTTACCTCTCGCTCCCTGATGGTGCATACGATGCGGCCCATCAACTGCAACGTGCTTTGCAACAGGAAGGGATTGAGCTAGTCGGTACACCAACTACCACCCATTTAATGCACCTTGCGGGCAGCGCCCTGCCCAGCGGTGGCACTACCATCCACGCGCACGCTTCCCCAGCACTCGGGGAGTTGATTTACTGGTTCAACCAAAAGAGCATCAATTTATATGGCGAAGCGCTCTTGCTCGCCATGATACAGCACCAATCCGAACAAACCAACACCCGCGACGGAGCAGAAATGCTCCAAGAATTTTGGTCGGAGAAATTGGCTCTTCCCGCCAGTGAGCTGAAAATCACAGACGGTAGCGGTTTATCGCCCGAAAATCGGATAACGACTAATGCGCTTACTCGGATTTTGGCTTCGGTGAAGAGCGAACCGTGGTTTGCCAATTTCTTTGAAAGCCTCCCAACCTACAACGGGATGAAGATGAAAAGCGGAACCATCAGCGGCGTGTTGGGCTATGTAGGGTACCAGACCAGCAAAGACGGAACGCCCCTGGTGTTCTCCCTGCTGGTCAACAATTATAATGGGCCGGCCACGCCAATGCGGCAGCGGATGTTTCAATTGTTGGACGTGCTTAAGTAAACAAGGACGAAGAAAACTATTACCTTTGCACCGGATTGCCAGCTGGCGAAGCCAAGTAAGCGCAAAAAACCAATAACACATGAATAAAACGAATCGGAAGCAAGATGCCCTGGATTACCACGCGAAAGGAAGACCGGGTAAAATAGCCGTTGTACCTACAAAACCTACGCAATCACAACGAGATCTGTCGTTGGCATACTCCCCGGGCGTAGCGGAACCTTGCCTACGGATTGCCGAAAATAAGGAAGATGCATACAAATACACCGCAAAAGGCAACCTGGTGGCGGTTATCAGTAACGGTACCGCCGTACTCGGGTTGGGAGACATTGGCCCGGAAGCAGGTAAGCCCGTTATGGAGGGCAAGGGACTCTTATTTAAAATCTTTGCCGATATCGATGTCTTTGATATTGAACTAGACACCAAAGATGTCGACGAATTTGTTCGCATCGTCAAGTGCCTAGAACCTACTTTTGGCGGTGTCAACCTCGAGGATATCAAAGCTCCCGAGTGTTTTGAGATTGAACGCAGGCTTAAAGAGGAGCTGAACATCCCGGTGATGCATGACGATCAACATGGGACTGCAATTATCTCCGGTGCAGCGCTTATCAACGCCTGTGCACTACAGAAAAAGAAATTAGAGAAGGCAAAAATCGTTGTAAACGGTGCCGGTGCGGCAGCCATCTCGTGCACGCGCATGTACATGGCTTTAGGGGCCCAAAAGGAAAATATCGTCATGCTCGACAGCAAGGGTTGCATCCGCAACGACCGACCCGACCTCGACCCAACAAAGGCTGAATTTGCAACAAGCAAAAAAATAGCGTCGTTGGCAGATGCACTAAAAGGTGCCGATGTATTTATCGGGTTGTCCAAGGGAGATGTTGTCACGGCTGAAATGCTGAAGACCATGGCAAAAAACCCCATCGTATTTGCCATGGCCAACCCTGATCCCGAAATAGCATATCCACTGGCCGTGAAAACACGCAAAGACGTGATTATGGCAACGGGGCGCTCAGACTTCCCCAATCAAGTGAATAATGTATTGGGATTCCCCTACATCTTTCGTGGGGCACTGGATGTGCGCGCAACGGCTATCAATGAGGAAATGAAGATTGCTGCGGTGCTGGCCATCGCTGAACTAACTAAGCAACCCGTACCGGAAGCGGTAAACCAAGCCTACGATGCCCAGAACCTGAAGTTTGGCCCCGATTATATTATTCCAAAACCAACCGATCCACGCCTCATTACAGAAGTAGCGCCAGCCGTAGCCCAAGCCGCCATCGACTCGGGAGTGGCACGCAAAACGATAACCGATTGGGACAAGTACCGCGAGGAATTGCGACAACGGCTGGGGCAGGATGATCGGATTATGCGCAATTTAAGTGACTCCGCGAGGCGTAGTCCCAAACGCGTTGTTTTTACCGAAGCGGACAATTACAAAACCCTCCGTGCGGCACAAATCGTCAAGGAAGACGGAGTAGCCATTCCTATACTCCTAGGTAACAGGAAGAAAATACAGCAGCTTATTGACGACAATCTGCTGGAACTGGCCGACGTACCGATTATCGACCCCGTGGAGGAAAAAGGCGGGGAACGCTTCCAGAAATATGTCGATTTCCTATATGCCAAACGGCAGCGGCGCGGTGTCTCCTATTTGGATGCGCAAAAACTCATGCTCGACCGGAACTATTTTGGTGCGAGCATGGTCCAGTTCGGTGAGGCCGATACGCTCATTTCCGGACTTACCAAAAATTACGCCACTGCCATTCGCCCGGCACTGCATGTGATCGGCACACAACCCGGAAGCAAACTGGCAGGGATGTATATGATGCTGACAGCAAAAGGACCGGTATTCTTTGGCGACACGACTGTCAACGCTAATCCCACTGCCGAGGAACTGGTAGACATTACCGTATTACTCCATGACACGGTAAAGAAAATGAACATCACGCCGCGTATCGCCATGCTGTCTTATTCCAACTTCGGTTCAAACAGTGGTGATGTGCCCGACAAGGTCCGTAAGGCGGTTCATTTACTGCACGAAAAGCACCCCGAAATACACGTGGACGGCGAAATGCAGGCGAATTTCGCCATGAATAGCGACCTACTGGCATCCAACTTTCCATTTAGTACATTGAACGGATCACCAGCCAACACACTCGTATTCCCCAACCTCGAATCGGGCAACATTGCCTATAAATTACTACAGGAAATCGGCGGTGCGGAGGCCGTTGGCCCCATTCTACTGGGTATGAATAAACCGATGCACATTCTGCAATTAGATAGTTCTGTGCGCGAGATCGTTAATATGGTCACCATTGCCGTGGTCGATGTGCAATCGAGGGAACCCGAGGCGAGTAAACAAAAAAAGAGATAAAGCGACATGTATGAATACCTGAATGGCAAACTGGCGCATAAGGCGCCTACACATGTGGTACTCGATGTTGGTGGCATAGGTTACCACGTCCATATTTCCTTACACACCTACTCACAAATAAAGGATAACGAGCAGTGTAAGCTGTTCATCAGCTTTCAGGTGCGGGAAGATGCACATACACTTTTTGGATTTGCGGAAGCAGGTGAACGTAGGCTATTTGAACACTTGATATCCGTTTCGGGTATTGGTCCGAACACCGGCCGGATGATTCTTTCGTCCATTACACCGGAAGAAATTCGTTCGGCTATCATACAAGGGAATGTGCCACTTATCCAACGCATCAAAGGAATAGGTCCCAAAACCGCCCAGCGCATGGTACTCGAATTGCAAGATAAACTCAAGAAACAGGGACCGGATGCATTGACAGCGGTCCAGCGCCAGCAAAGCATACCGGAAGAAGCATTAAGTGCATTGGTTATGCTGGGGTTCGCGCGGGTACAAGCCGAGAAGGTGTTGACTGGCGTACTTCAAGGCAGTCCGGACTTAACCGTGGAAACCCTCATCAAGGAAGCGTTGAAAAAACTTTGAGGTTTTTTACATAAATTGGCCCCATAAAAAACTGCTGTTTCGGGTACTATAATGAACATCTACTTGGAAAGAACGATACGATTTCGCTTTTTGTTATTGCTTCTGCCCCTTATCATGGCCATAAGTGGTCGTGCGGTTGGACAAACCCTCGATTCGCTCAAACGGGATAGCATAAAATTGCGATATCCATTGAACGATCTGCCTTTCCTCAACCTTTACCAAAAAAAACAAGCATTCGACCTCCGCATTCCATCAAATATCGAACGCGAGGTTGTATTCGACCCGGTAAGCCGCCAGTACATTATCCGCGAAAAGCTTGGAAATCGCCTATATCGGCCCACACAGTACCTTACCATCGATGAATATCGGCGATACGAAGGTAATCTACTGAAACGAAATTATTGGCGTACGCTCTCGGACCAACAATTGACTGACTATCGGCAGGATCGATTAATCCCGACGATTTATGTTCAAAGTGAAGCTTTCGAAAAGATTTTCGGCGGCAATACCATCGATATCATCCCCCGTGGAAGTGCCGATATCAGCATCATGGCACAACGAAACAAGAATGCCAATCCCATGTTCAACGAACGGCAGCGTAGGCAATGGGGATTTGACTTCGACCAGCGGATCCAGATGAACCTGACTGGACAAATCGGCGACCGGCTGAAGCTGACTACCAACTACAATACCGAAGCGCAATTTGATTTTGAAAACCAAATTCGGCTGGATTATACCGGAAAGGACGACGACATCATCAAGCGGATCGAGTTGGGAAATGTAAGCATGCCACTCAACACGACCCTCATCAATGGTACGCAGGCACTATTTGGCCTCAAAACGCAACTCCAATTTGGTCGACTAAACGTAACGGGTATTTTCTCCCAACAGCGCTCCCAACAGCGGGAAATCACCATCAAGAATGGAGCGCAGGAGAGCGAGTTTGCATTGAAGGCGGATGAGTATGAAGATAATCAGCACTACTTCTTAGCCCAATATTTCCGGGAAAACTTCAATCGGGCGATGGCCCTTGCCCCTATTCTGACGACTGATGTGAACATCACCCAGATTGAAGTCTGGATAAGCAACCGTAGCAACTCCGTAGATGACTCCAGGGACATTCTGGCCTTGATGGACCTTGGCGAATACGAGCCGTATAATACCGGGCGTATACCTGCCGGCGGAAATACACGTTATCCATCCACCGGTATCCCGGGTGAGTCCGTGCAGTTCTATTCAAACAGGCTACTTGAGGTATTACCTAATGATGCACGGCTCACCCAATCAAATGGAGCGCAGCAGTTTTTCCAGGGGTATGGCGGTAACGACAACTACGCGAAGCTGACCTACGCCCGGAAACTTCGCGAAGGCACCGAATATACTGTAGACCGGCGATTGGGTTTCATCTCGCTGAACATGCCGCTCAATAATGATCAGGTGCTGGCCGTATCCTACCGTTATACCGCCGGTGGGCGCGAATACCAAGTGGGCGAATTCTCGACGGACGTACCAGTTACCCCCTCTCAGCCGCAAATGCTGGTCGCCAAGTTGTTGAAAAACGAGATACTTAAAACAAACCTACCGATTTGGGACTTGATGATGAAAAACATCTACGCCATCGGTGCATATGGCGTTGGGCAAAACAATTTCAGATTCAATATTTTACGTATCGAAGATGAAAGCGGTGTGGAGCGACCAGCGATGTATGAGGGGCAAAACACCCAAAACAAGCTGTGGATACAACTTACGGGGCTCGACCGGCTGAATCCGCAGCACGCACAGCAGCCCGATGGCTTCTTCGACTTTCTCCCGGGCATAACGATCGATCCCGAGCGTGGCCGTATCATGTTCCCACTGGTAGAACCTTTCGGTGCAGACCTAGCTAGCCAATTTATGCCGGGTGCCGAGCAGGCGCTGATCGACAAATATACCTACCAAGCGCTGTACGACTCCACCAAGGTAATCGCACAGCAGTATTTTCCCAACCAAAACCGATACCTTATCAAAGGGTCGTACGAATCGGAGGTTGGTACCGAATTTCAGTTGGGTGCAATCAATGTCCCCCGTGGCTCAGTACAGGTTTTTGCCGGACCGGCCCCCTTACAGGAAGGCGTCGATTTCATGGTCGACTATGACATCGGTCGGGTCCGAATCCTCAACCAAGCGCTGCTGCAATCGGGGCAACCGATCCGTATTAAGATGGAAAACAACCAGTTATTTGGTTTGCAGCAACGCACGATGCTTGGTGGCCGGCTCGATTATGCGGTAAACGACAACCTGCAACTGGGTGGCACGATTATGAGCCTCACCGAGCGGCCGTTAACGCAAAAGGTGAATATTGGTGAAGAGCCAATAGCTAATACCATGTGGGGCTTGGATATGTCTTACAATTCTCCCTCTCGCTGGCTTACACGGATGGTCGATAAAATTCCGTTTCTTGACACCAAAGAGCCCTCTTCCATTTCTTTTTATGGTGAATTTGCGCAATTGCTACCAGGACATCCCCGGGCATTGAATTTTGCAGGCACGCGTAGTGGCATCACCTACATCGATGATTTTGAAAACAGCCGCTCCTTTATCGACATCAAAGGTGCTTACAATTGGCAGATCTCGGGTACCCCGCAACACTTTCCAGAAGCACAACTGATGGACGACCTCCAATATGGGTTCAACCGGGCACGCTTCGCTTTCTATAACATTGACCCTATATTTTACCGCGACATCAACCTTACCCCTAAAAATATCGGCAATTCGGAACTTTCTAAACACCGAGTGCGCGAAGTGCTGGAACAGGAAGTCTTTCCTTTCCGGGAATCGACCACAGGATTACCGATTTTCCTGTCTACGTTAGATTTGGCATTCTACCCTACCATTCGGGGGCCTTACAACTATACAACCACAGGCGTTAATCCCGACGGCACGCTCACCAACCCGCGGAGCCGTTGGGGGGGCATGTTCCGCAAAATAGATGCGCCTGATTTCGAGGCACAAAACATCGAGTTTGTCGAAATCTGGATGATGGACCCGTTCTTGACCAATCCAAATTCCGACGGTGGCGACCTGTACCTCAACTTGGGGAATATTTCAGAAGACATCCTGAAAGATGGACGGAAAGCCATCGAGAACGGCATGTCTCCCTCTGGCGATCTTTCGCAAATAGACGAAACCAACTGGGGGCGCGTACCGCGCAATCAGCCTGTCATTCAAGCGTTTGACAATGACCCAGCAGCGCGCGCGCGCCAGGATATCGGTTTGGACGGCCTTATCGACGCTGATGAGCGCGGGTTTCATAGCGACTTCCTTAATCAAATGCAGGGCCTGCTGATGCCCGAAGCTGCACAGGAGCTGATGAGCGACCCGTCGGGCGATAATTTCCAATATTTCCGTGGACCGGACCTCGACGGCCAAAGTGCCGGCATTCTTAAACGGTATGAACGGTTTAATGGACTGGAAGGAAACTCGAAAACACCCGAGCAGTCGGTGGGCGTAGAAACCTCAGCATCTACCCTCCTCCCCGATGGCGAAGACATCAACCGCGACAATAACATGAACGAGGCCGAGGAATACTATCAATACCGTATATCGCTCCGTCCGCAAGACATGCAAGTCGGCCAAAATTTCATCTCAGATATGCATACGGCCAAGGTGAAACTTCGCAACGAAAGTACCGCGGACGTGAAGTGGTACCAGTTCCGCATCCCCCTCACGGAGTTTGAAGATCGTGTGGGCGATATCCGCGATTTTAAATCCATTCGGTTCGTCCGTATGTTCATGACCGACTTTGCCGATACCTCGGTCGTCCGCCTTGCGCAATTACAGCTCGTTCGGGGTGAGTGGCGCCGATACAATGCTGAAAATAATCATGCGAAAGTTATAGCTGATCCAACCATGGGAGCTGTGCCACTCGACAATTCAACAATTGAAGTAGCCGCAGTCAACATCGAGCAGAATGGTAACCGGCAGCCAATCCCCTATGTCGTGCCCCCGGGCATCGAGCGCCAACTGGATTGGGGTAACCTCAACAACAACGTAAAACTCAACGAGCAGTCGCTCTCGCTCGATGTGAAGGACCTTCGCGATGGTTATGGCCGCGCTGCCTACCGTACCGCTACCAATGATTTTCGTGCTTATGGTCGCCTAGAAATGTTTATCCATGCCGAAGGGCAGTACCTTCAGGATGGTGAGTTCCGGGCGTTTGTACGGGTAGGTACGGACGATCAATACAATTACTACCAATACGACATGCCGCTGAAAATAACCCAACCGGGTACCCGTGATGCGGAACTAATCTGGCCGCAGGAAAACCGGATGAATATTCGGATCGGTATTTTCCAGGAGGCCAAAGAGGCGCGTAACAACGCGAGACTCAACGGGCAACCGTGGCCATACAACGTTCCCTTCACTTTCTTCGATGGCGAAAACCGCGTAACCATCCTAGGGCAACCTGACATCAGCAAGATACGTTTCTACATGCTCGGCGTAATGAATCCGCTACGCGGCAGCGACGTGAGTGCACCCGGCGACGATGGCCTGGATAAATCGGGACTCTTCTGGTTCAACGAATTGCGGCTCACTGATTTTGACGACAAAGGCGGATGGGCAGCTACAGCACGAATGAATGCCCAATTGGCCGATTTTGCCAACATCACCGTATCAGGAAGTAAAAGCACCATCGGTTTCGGTTCCATCGAACAGCGTATCGGTGAACGGAGCCGTAGTGATGATCTGTACTTCGACTTGGTGACCAATGCTGAATTGGGCAAGTTTTTTCCAGCTGATCTGGGGCTAAGGATACCGCTTTTCTTTAGTTATACCCGTCAAGTGGGCACTCCCGAATACAATCCGTTGATGCCCGACATTGAACTGAACAGTGCATTGGCCAATCTCTCGCGCAATCGGAGGGATTCGCTGTTGCGTGCTACACAAGACTTTACCACGCGGAGAAGTTTCAATCTTACCAATGTACGGAAGATACGCACCAACATTGAGAAACCGGTACGGCCTTGGGATATTGAGAATTTTAGTGCTACCTACGCCTATTCGCAAAATTATCACCGTGATTACCTAACGGAAATCGCCCTGCAGAAAAATTATAGAGCAGCACTGGACTATACGTTCGCCAGCAACGACGATCTCACGTTCGAACCTTTCAGAAAATGGATAAAAAATAAGCACCTGGGCGTCCTCAGTGATTTCAACTTCAACCTGATGCCTTCGCTGCTCAATTTCCGAATCGACGTAAACCGTATATACAACGAGAATACGTTACGGGTGAACAATTCAGCCGACAACTTCCTCCCGGCCATGGGGACGCTGTACAACAAGAATTTCACCATGAACCGGATTTACGGCATCAGTTGGAACCTATCCAAGTCATTGAAGCTCGACTTTAATGCCACTAATTATGCGATTGTCGACGAGCCTGATGGGCGGCTGAATGGACTTGAACGGGATACGCTATGGGAAAATTTCTGGCGCCTAGGCCGGACCACGGATTACAACCACATGCTGAATATTACCTATACGCTACCCATCCACAAGCTGCCGGGTTTAGACTGGATGAATATCGACACGCGCTATGGTACACAGTTCAGCTGGCAAACCGAGCCACGGCTGTCCATGCTTAGCCAAGACATCAACATGGGCAATAGTATCCAGAATTCCCGTACCATTCAGGTAAATCCAACCGTTAACATGGCTGGCCTGTATAACAAATTCGGATTTATCCGTAACAATACCGGATTGGATGCAGGTGGTACAGCGGCTTTCTTTACTGGCCTACTGACCAGTATTAAAAATGTCAATGGCGCATATACGCGCGTGCAGAACACGTTCCTTCCGGGATATACGCCTCATACCAACATGTTGGGGTATGATTTTGACCATCGTGCGCCGGGTTGGGGTTTCCTTTTCGGCAGCCAGCGCGACATCCGCCAGCGGGCCGCGGTAGAAGGCTGGATTACCACCGATACCCTACAGACTCAACTGTACATGACATCGCTCACGGAAGACCTGTCGATCCGGGCCATATTAGAGCCGATTCGCGACCTGAACATCGAGCTGACGGCGGTGAAATTGAATAATCAGAATTACAGCACTTCTTTCCAATACTCTGCCGAAGCTGATGATTTCCGGAGCCTCACCCCTGTTACCACAGGGAACTATAGCATCTCTTACCTGACGATAGGAACGGCTTTCAAGGACCACGAAGCACTATTCCGTGAATTTGAGCACAACCGACAAACCATCTCCCGTCGGCTTGGCCAGCTCAATCCGAATTCCACTGGCGAAAATGAAGGTTATGCAGATGGCTACGACCGCACAGCCCAAGATGTGGTGGTGAATTCGTTCCTTGCCGCGTACCGTGGGAAAGATGCTGCCGATGTTAAACTTAGTCGTTTCCCCAAAATCCCTGTCCCCAACTGGAATATCACCTATAACGGATTGAACAATATCCAATTATTCAACGAATTCCTTACTTCGCTTACGTTAAGGCACGGTTACAACAGCCGATATGCAATCAACGGGTATAATTCACTGATCCGATACAACGAAGTCAACGGCTTCCCGTCCGAGCGGGACATCAATGAAAATTTCCTTCCCAAATTCCAGTTCCAGCAGGTGTCTATTTTCGAACAATTCACACCATTGATTGGTTTTGATGCTCGTTTTAAGAATAACCTCACCACAAATGCGGAATACCGTACGGCGCGCACGTTGAATCTTAGTCTGCAAAATAGCCAGCTGGCGATGCTCAGCGATCGTTCGTTCGTATTTGGTGCCGGCTACCGCGCCACCGGCTTCCAGATGCCATTCGGATGGTTTAGCGGCTTCCGGATGGACAACGACCTCAATTTCCGACTGGATGTATCGCTCAATGATTTGAAGACCCTGGTGTATCGGTCAGACATCAATGAGTCGGAAGTGTCCGCTGGAAACAAAAGCATCTCCTATCGACCGTCTGTAGACTATGTTATCAATCAGCGGTTCAACATCAGGCTCTTCTACGATAGCAACTCGGTAAGGCCATACACGTCACAAACATTTGCGACCTCATATGCTAACTTTGGATTTAATTTGCGGTTGATGCTGCAGTAAAAGATAAGAGGGCATATTTTTATTCTGCAACGCACCACCACGGCCTGCACGTCCAATTGCGCCAAGGCCGATCCTACCTCCTAACGGATGCTACTACAAATGACCAAACGGAGCTACCGCAGACCCATCCACGCCACATCCCTTACTACTAGTCCCCATGGCGAGCAAGTGCGTAGGTTGGATATGTTGGAGCGGAGCCATCCGAAGACACCATCCGAACGCAGACGGCCTAGCCTGCGGAGGCAGCAACCGGATACGCCATTCTTATTAGACACCTGTCTACACAAAAAAGGTGCTCAACCGGGTCCGGTTGAGCACCTTTGGAGAACACGTGAAACGCTTCTATTTTACTAATGCTCCCCAAAAATTGATTTCAGCGAGCAAAATACGTGGTGGTTCAGTAGGATTGAAATGCTCAAGACTTCTGAATCTGATGTACCTTACCGTTGCATCGGGATTGACCCCAGCACCCGGTACAAATTCAAACTCCAAACCGCTATCAGAAAGCGCAATATCTTCGCTGGTAGGGGCCTGCCAAGGATTGGCTATCCCATTACCTGACGGTTGTACACATTCAAATTTTCCCAAGAGTATCCAGCTATCGTCCAAGCTACCATCCGGGTTCGGATCTAACGATCCGTATATCTCAAATACCCTCGGATGGCCCTTACTCCAACGATCGTCATTACTATTGCGTGGCCACAGCTTCATTCTATCCAGTTTCGTTTTCAACCCCAAATCCCATGTGAATGTAGTTGGTAAGGTTACAGGGTTTTCGGAGTGCATGAAATTGGTTGTGTTTCCGTCCCAAAATCGTGTTAAAGGATAATCACCATTCATTCCCATATCACCGGGCAACGGCTTTGCGGCCCAGGTCGCCTTTGGAATCAATAATACCGGATCAATCATGGTTTCGACGGTTGGTGCCTGGAATACATCGATCGCTAGCGAATCCGGTTTATGTGCCGTACTGTACGATAAAGGCATATCGATGTCGAAGTTCGGAAGCAGCGTTTCGGTATCCGCCGTATCGACCTCCGTGGTCCGGCTGTCACCGTTTATATCCGTCCAGTTCAGATGAACACCTACTTCAGAGCTTTCGACTGTTCCCCAATTCAGTGTAAGATCTTGTCCATCATAATAGGTACTCTTCAACAAACGATTAGTTAGCATACCCTGGTAACTGTCGCCGTACACCGTACCCATTATTTCAATAGGAATAGACTTATTCCCCTCATCGTCATAGGTATGAATCATAAATGAATAGGTGTTTTCGCTGATCGGGTCGATAATATAGCTGATCGTCTCCATGTCCGCAGTTACCGGCAATTCAACCGAGTCGGTATAATTATTCCAGAATATTCTTGCTTTCTGTATCCTGGGATCGGTACCTCTCAGCCACGATAGCTGGATGCGGTTATTTCCGGGATATGCGACCGGCTCCAATGCCGGCCCCGGATATACCAATCCATTGGGAACAACATAATCCTTGTAAATATCCGACGGGCTATCGCATGAAGAGAATCCCAAAATGACCCCAATAAAGATGACAAATAGTGTATTCTTCATCATAATGATTGTTAATGATTTAACTTTTAATTGATTAACTCTCCCCAAAAGCTCAATTCCAAGACGTGAACAGTCGAAAATGACGCATTGGCATAGGTAGATACGGTTCTAAACCTAATATACCTGACTGGGGCGAACGGATTCGGGGCGAAATCAGTCACGGCGAATTCGAACTCGATGCCTTCATCTGCGAAAGCAATGTCTTCCTGGGTAATCTGCGCTCCGGGTCCAGATGGTTTCAGACTTTCAAATCGTCCGAGCGGTATCCAGCTGTCGTCAAGCTCTCCAGTAGGATTGGGTGAAACAGAACCCCATATTTCAAATACTTTTGCATGCCCTCTCTTCCACCGGTCGTCTCCATGCTTACGCGGCCAGTATTTTAAACGACTTAATTTGACGGTCCTTCCCATATCCCATGTGATGTTGTGCGGGAGCACTTGGGTTTCCAAGCCATGGAATCCGTCCTGATCATAATTCTCATCCCAGATTCTTGTCGTTGGGTAACCTGAATTGACCGGAGGGATATCACCGGGCAACGTATAAGCGTTCCACGTAGATTTGGGAATAAACTCTTCAAACCACGGTGTCACCTCAGCCGTTACCGTATCGGACAAATTACCCCACCTATCACGAATGTACATTGCAAATTCATGTTTTTCAGGATCCAATCCGTCAACACCGCGATACGTAAACGTCCCTTTTTCCGCAGAGGTATAATAGGTGATTAACTCACTCATGTACCCCAAATCCGCGGTATCCGCCATCAATACGATCGCCAGATTTGCTTTTTGCGAATTTTCGAAATCAATGGCTACTCCGCCAAAAGTAGCCCTGAACTCCTTATCTGCCAATTGAACGGGTGCCGTCGTTGGGTTAATTTGCACCGTAAAAGGTGCCGATTCTTTTTCATTTTTTCCTACCGAATATAATTTAACGTCGTACGTACCTGGCGAGCCGAACCCTTCCATCACCAAGGAATCTTTGAAGTACGAAGACTTTGTTTCGCGTATTACGCCGGGGCTGATTTCATATTCAGCACGTACATAAAGCAGATTCCTATCCACTGGTACCGTATATTTCAATACAGCTCCCCCCGGTTTGTTTTCCACGGTTACGTTGGTCACCTGATCCGGAGCTGCGGCGGCATCGTCAACAAAATCAATACGCCCCTCTTCCTTGCAGCTGATCCATAGCATCGACGTCAGTAGGATAGTGATATATATAATACTATTTTTCATGATCTAATATTTTAGTCGTTACCATCCAATATTTTGTACCAAATTCGGATTCACTTCAATATCAGCGGTTCTGATCGGCCAGAAATAATCGCGAACGCCAAATTTTTGAGTTAACAAAAGCTGTGGTTGATACATCATCCGGTTGACTTCTTCTTCTGTCCCATCAATGGTAGACACCATCATGTTCCACCCTTGCAGCGGGGTATGGTATTCCGTCGGCGCAGTTTTCCACCGCCGTATATCCCAAAAGCGTTGTCCTTCGAACGAAAGTTCAATTAAGCGTTCTTTTTGTACAATTTGGCGCATACCGGCTTGGGTATTGTACTTCTGGTTGTTGGTATAGGTGTCCCAAGATTCCTTTACTCCTTTTAAACCCGCACGATTGCGGACCAGATCGATATATCGAAACAGTTCGGTGCTATTGGATCCATTAGGACCTTCGGCTTCGTTTATCGCCTCGGCATATAACAGGTACAGATCGCTCAACCGCATGACGGGCCATGCGTAGCTGGGTGAAGATATACTGTTGATCGCATTAAACTGGGCCTCATACGGGATGAATTTTTTAGGGATATAGCCGGTCCAGTTACCCTGTCCCTGCGAGCCGTCTGTTTCGCCTACTTTAAAGGCAAGGTATCTTAACGACGATGCATCCTTATCATTATATTGCCCTGCGCCGAACCACACGCCGCCATCGAAGCCTACCCACGCATAAAAACGGGGTTCACGGTCGAAATGCATATCTACCGTGGTCCTTCCCGGCCGAATATAAAGCTTATCCTCCGGCTGTGCAGTTCTCAGGTTGTAAAGGTCTCCGACACTTCTCGTTCTATCCTCCTCAAGCGGAACCCCATTTTCGGTATAAAACATTTCGGCAATTTTGATCGGCATACCCAACCATTGGCAAACGTCGTTGCTGTTGACATAATCCGGATTTAGTTTGGGCATGGATGCATGGATCATCCCCCCACTGCCGGGGATTGAAATCATTTGCGTGTTTGCCCAGATAACTTCACTATTTGAACGTAAATTAAACGCATTCCGGAGGGTTACATTCAAGACGGTTGTATCGTTGTATCGGTTAGCCGCATCGTCAAACTGGTATAACATCATCCCCGCTTCATGGCAAATATCAATGGCTTCCTTACATGCCGCCATAGCCAATTCCCATTTTTCGGATCTGAATGTTGCGTCGAACAGGGGTGTACCGTCATGATTTTTCAACGTGGCTTGATCATTATTACCATTGAACAACGGGCTAGCCGCCGTGACGAGCACTTTTGCCTTCAGCGCGAGCGCAATGGGTTTGGTAATACGTCCATAGTCGCTTGCCGGATCGAGTACAACCGTGGGCAGCTGGTCGCCCTCAGCTGCCTCATCCAGCAATTGCACGATGTAATCGAAGCATTCGTCCACTGGAGCCCGTTCTACTTTCACCGCATACACATCCGCATCTACCGGCAAATTTTCCCGGATCAGGGGTATCGGACCGTACATCTGTACCAAACTAAAATGATAATAGGCCTTTAACACTTTGGCTTCAGCAGCCCATTGTTCCCGCTCCCACGCCGGTAAATCAGGGACTCGACCAACATTTTCCAAAAATGTATTGCAAACGCGTAATGCCTCATACATACCGCTCCACCGTGCAAGTATCGGAGTAGTCGCATTTTGAAATCCTTCGCCGATATCAAGACCGGCAAGTGAAAAACGGTTAGAAAAGTGGGTGGTTCTTCGCGTCCATATATCGTCGCCTCCCAGTGTGGCAGGATCGCCCGACCCCCCATTTTTTGGCATATAAGAATAGGCCGTTGCCAGGTATTTACGGGCTTGCGTTCTCTGATTGAATGCCATATCTAAGGTCGCAATACCATCAGGTACGACGTCCAGCCAATCGCCGCACGCAGCGGTTAGGCTCATTACAGCGGCAAATATTATGATTCTTATTTTTTTCATCGCTTGTACACTTAACTAGTTAAAAGCAAAATTTAACCCAATGTTAAACACTCGCTGGTTAGGATATCCCAATCCATTACCGGCCATTTCCACATCCCACATTTTAAATTTACTGAAAACGAGCAGGTTGGTCCCGCTGAGATAGAACCGAAGACTATTCATTTTTATCCGTTCAGTTAATCGATCGGGTACCGAATAGCCTAACTCCATCTGCTTAACGCGCAGAAAGTTGCCATTGCGCATAAACCACGTATTCCGTTGATCTGAAGGCCATTGTTGGCCATTTGAATCCGTATAGGCCCCCGGGACATTATTGGTGTTAACTCTTGTATCCAATCGGGGCCAAGTAGCATATAGATTTTGGTTTTCCTCAGACCAATAGCTGTCAGCATAAGCTTGAAGAATCTGAGCCTCAGCAATAAATGGAGCTGTACTATGCGCATTGATCCAAAACGATTGCCGGGCCGCTCCTTGGAAAAGTACCGAAAAATCAAACCCTTTGTATCCCATGGAAACCCCAAACCCATAAACAATTTCAGGAACCGTAGGATGACCTAAGGGGACTCTATCCGCCTCGGTAATCTTACCATCGCGGTTTACATCCAGGTATTTGATATCCCCACCGCCATACTCAGAAGTACCGACGTATTGCGGAGGTGAGCTGGCTGCTTCTTCATCGTCTACAAAAAGCCGTTCGGCAATATACCCGGTGGCCTGATTTAACGACAAACCTACTCTTGAGCGCCAAGGCTCGTTGTATTCCGGTTCTTCATACACATCAAACTGGCTGGTGGCATACGTGAAATTTGCGCGCGCTGAAGACCAAAAATTGCTATTCCAGCTTTTCTGGTATTCCAACATCATATCGACACCTTTGCCCGACGCTTCGCCTACGTTTGCGCGCGGTTCGGCAGTCAAGCCCATCGTATTGGGAATACTCGCCCTCGTCATCAGGATATTGTCTCTTTTTTCCGTAAAATATTCTGTAACGATGTTCAGTGAATTCCACAACCCTAATTCAAGCGCGAAATTTTGCTTATAGGATTTTTCCCAGGATATGTATGGATTGGCGTATCGGCTGATTGTGATTCCGTTATAAACCGTATTATATTCTGACCCGAAGATGGCCCGTCTTCCCTCATTATTCATATTCACTTCGGAAAGATAAAAAAACCGGTCAGCGGCACTACCAATCTGATCATTCCCAATTAAACCGTATGTATAACGCAGTTTGAGGTTGCTAACAACGGGTTGGATATCTTCCCAGAACTTTTCGTTGGATACGAGCCAGGCCACGCCTGCCGATGGGAAAAACCCGAAACGATTGTTTTTATCAAAACGTTCGCTTCCGTTATATCCAAAGTTAAATTCGGCGAAATAGCGGGAGTCATAAGAATACGTTGCACGTCCCGCCAAACCTATATTTCTAGAAGGGAGCGACAGCTGTAACGACCCCGCGTTAGCGGTCAACGTCTCGCGTGCCTGAAACACCAACATGCTACTGATGTTATTTTTTCCGAAATCACGGACATGGTTTAAGCTTCCTTCAAAATAGAACGAGGAATACTGTTCTCTGTCATTCGGCAATTCGCCGTATCCTAAATACTCCGTACCAATCATGGTTTCTATCAGTTTGTAATCTCCAGTTAGCCTATTATATCTGCCAACTTCATGAAAAAACGGAGTATATGACCTGTTGACCGCAAATTGTGATAAACGACTGATATTTAACATTCCCCTGCCAGTGAGCCCTGGGGTAACGAAATCCAAATCCTGCTTCAATTCCAACTGAGCCAATATTTGCGAGCGCGACTTCTCTTTGTAACCGCGAACCATTTCCGCATACGGGTTGACTAGGCTGTTGTTGAAGTTACCAAACAAAATATGTTGCGCATATTGAAAATCTTCGTCTGCCGGGTAATACGCTGGGAACAGCACCGGATTGGAGTGTACCATTAAATTATACATGTCTGCTCCACCGCGCAATGGACCTTTGTATTCTTCGAAATTGGCACTCAAACGTACAATCAATTCCGTGGTTTTGGTCAGATCAATATTTACCGTCGAACGCAAATCGTAATTATTGATGGCAATGTTGTTGTTGAAATTATTGCGTTTGTCTACATTAAGGATACCATTGTCGCGATTGAATGAACCCGCAACGTAGTAACGGGCAACGCCCCCACCCCCACTCACGTTCACATTGCTACGCTGATTCATCGTATAGTCCTTAAACAACATTTCTTGCCAGTCGTTTGCGGGATAAATAAGCGGGAACCTACCCAACTCTGTCATTTCGATTTTTTCCTGCGAATAGAGAATACTTCCCTCTGGATCCCGGGTAAGGATCGCTTCGTTATGCATTTTCATATACGTCACGGGATCAGCAACATCAACCGTTTGCGTTGGAGCTGACAGCGAATTTTCAAAACGGAAGGAGAATTTGGCCGGACCTTCTTTACCCTGCTTAGTCGTTACCAAAATCACCCCGTTTGCACCGCGGGAGCCATATAAAGCTGTTGCGGTAGCATCTTTCAATATGGAGAAACTTTGAATGTCGTCTGGACGAAGGCGAGCAAGGTCGTTTGCTGAAAGTTCGATACCGTCAATTAAAATCAATGGGTTGGTGTTTGTTCCAAAAGTCGTGATACCCCGGACAAAGAAATCCGCGTTATCTTGTCCCGGTTCCCCGCTTCGCTGATAGGCAATAATGCCTGCCGCCTGGCCCGCCAATGCCGTGGTTAGGTTGCTGGAAGGCACTTTCAAGTCGCCGGGACTAACGGACGTGACCGAGCCGACCACTTCCCTCTTTTTCTGTGTACCGAAGCCGACCACCACAACGTCGTCGAGCATGGAAGCCGACATTTCAAGCACCACATCGATTTCTTTCTGGTTGCCTACGTTCACTTCGTGGGTTTGATACCCGACCATCGTAAATACCAGAACGGCACCTTCCGGCACCTCCAACACATACCGTCCGTTTATGTCGGTACCCGTTGCTATACTTGTCCGATTTTTCACCGATACCGTCACCCCGGCGAGCGGGGTACCGGATGTATCGACGACAATCCCCTGAACGGTGGGTTGTTGCCGCAGACTTGCCAGAAGCCGCTCCCGGTTTGTTTTACTGGCGCTTCTTTTTAGAATAACTACCTTCTCGTCTTCCTTCACCAGGAAATCGAGGGGAAGATCTTTCAAGCTCTCGGCAAGTACCGTGCTGATATTATCGGATTCGATGGAAATATTGATTGCATCGAGTTCTTTGATATCGTTGCGGTTATACAAAAAGGCGTAGCCAGTTTGCCGCTGTATATCTTTGATCAACGCCGTTACACTACCGTTGGACATGTCCAAGCGCACAGTTTGCGCCACTCCCTTTGCATGGATTTGAAGGGAAGCAAATACGATAAAAAAAGCGGTGATTTTCAAATACAATAAAAAACTAGTGACAGGGGATACCTTTATATTTCTCCCCATAAAAGAAAAAAATTGCATAATTTTGATTTCGTTTAGCTATATAACACATAACCTAAAAGTCATCGCAAAGCTTTATAGGTGTTACTGAACTGGACGAATCAGCCACATCGGTTGCCCCCGGTGTGGCTTCTCCAGCTTTATATTGGTGGTATGCTTTATGTCATAACGGTAATCCTCCTCCCATCGATTATAAATTTGACGTGACCTGTCAGTTCCAGCAACTCCAGCAGCCTGGAAATAGAGAAGCTCCGGGGGAGCATAAGTATGCTGAATTGCTCCGTAATCTGTGTTTTGTATTCAACATCCACATCGTACCACCGGGCAACCTCCTTCATGATTGTCTCTAACTCCGCATTTTCAAAGTTGAAATAGCCATCTTTCCAAGAAGTTTCGGCATTCAATACCACCTTTCGTTTCAACAGTACCGGGTTTGCTGCTTGCGTCGTCAGCTGAATCTGTTCACCGGATTTTATCAGCAGGGCATCTTCTCCCGCCTTGAATTTTACGCTGCCTCTTTCCAACGTGGTGTTGATGACCGTATCATCGGGATAAGCCTTCACGTTAAAGGATGTTCCCAGCACTTCGATTTGCGCACGGTTCGGTAACTTGACAACAAAAGGCCGCGCTTGGTCTGAAACCACATCGAAGTAAACCTCTCCCTGTATTTCTACTACACGTTGCTTGCGACCAAAGAAAACAGGAAAGTGAATACTCGACGCCGCATTTAACTTTGCCGAACTACCGTCCGGCAACACAACGCGGTATTCCCCACCCGCCGGCGTACGAACGGTATTAAAACCCGCCGATTTCTGCTCTTTTTCGGACAAGTAGGTGATTTGGCCCTCCGAAAGCTCAACCCCCGGAATTCCGTTCCGCTTACTTAGTAATGTGTCACCGAGAAAAAGCAAGTTGCCGTCCGCCAACGTAACCGTGGCTTTATTAGAACCCGCGTTGATATCGTTTTTGTACCGCTCCTTCCGGGTTAGGGAATCCATTTCTCCCAGGCGGTTTTTGTAAAACCAACCGGCCGCAAACACGGCAAAGAACAATGCTAAGCCAGCAACCAACTGTGTGGAAGAAAGAAAAAAATAAGTTTTGCGTTCCGGAATTTCTTTCGACTTTGTCCAGTCAAACCCGGCGAAATCAGCCCACTCTCGACTTAAAAAAGAATCGTCGTCTCCAAGCTCCGTATACAACGCATTCAATTCCGGATATTTCTGTAAATACCCTTGCAATTCGATCCGTTGTAACTCGGTTAAGTTACCATCGATAAACAACCTGAACAATTCTTCTATTCGTTCCGATTCCGGGTTCATATTTGATCTGTTTCAATACTATAACAACTGACTCGGAATTTCAACCCAGCGAATCCAACTTATTTTTTGCAAAAAGATAAAAAACGATTTAGTCGCTATATAAAATCTTTGTGTACCAGCGATTTCTTGATTAAATTAAGTGCCCGGGTTTTGGCATTGCGAACATTTTGTTCGGACGTGTTTAGTTTTTCAGAAATTTCTTTTGTTGAAAGGCCATCGAGGTAAATCAGGTTGAAGACGACCTTGACCTTTTCCGGCAACTCTTCAACCTTATCGTAGATATGATTAAGCAATTGTGCTTTCATGATTTTAGCCAATATAAAATCTTCTGTATGCTCAGCTAAATAGAGGATTTCGTCGTGCGCTATTGACCGTACTTTCGCCGATTTCAGGTAATTAAGTGCCGCATTTCTGGCGGCTTTATACAGAAAGGCCTTTATGGATGGCAGTTCACTAAAGTTCATCCGATTGGCCCACACTTTTTGAAAACACTCGGCCGCGATGTCTTCAGCCTGTTCTTCATTGCGAATTATTTGGAAGACGAAGTAACAAATTGCTCGATAATGCCGTTCAAATAGTTCACCGAAGGTCTGGTGCGATATTCCCGTTTTGCTGGATAACATGACTCAAAATTAAGTTTATATCAAAAGACCCGTTTTCACCTGCGTAGCTGGTTCACTTGACTTGTCCAACAAGTTGTATCGACCGCAATGGCGGTTTACCTTCTACGGTTAGTTTAACATACAGGCGTTCTACCCATATGCATTTACCAGACAATTGTATTTAAAATAGCACAAAAAACTATCCTGCTGTATCCTGCCACACGGCGGATATCAAAACAATGATGCGTAATCCTTTAGGTCTAGCGGATCGAGTTATTCCGGTTATTCCCTGCTTTTTATGACGGAAACAACGACAATTGGCATGCTGCGGAATGGATGGCTGTTCGTTTAGTCGGGGTTATTCAGCGACACCCGATATAAATCTTTTCGCCTGTCGAGTAGGTTTTTCACTGTACCGTACTGATTTAGTTCTTTCAATAGATTCAAATCGACATCCACTACCAATACCATCTCGGTATTGGGTGTGGCTTCCGCTTTGACGGCATTTGTGGGAAACGCAAAGTCTGAAGGGGTAAACACGGCCGATTGCGCATACTGGATATCCATGTTGTTGACTTTGGGTAGATTTCCCACCGCACCTGCAATAGCTACATAGCATTCGTTTTCGATAGCGCGTGCCTGCGCGCAGTTTCTAACCCGCACATAGCCATTTTGAGTATCGGTTAAAAATGGGACAAATAAAATTTGCATCCCCTGGTCGGCGAGAATTCGCCCTAGCTCGGGGAACTCGACGTCATAACAAATCAATATCCCAATTTTCCCGCAGTCTGTATCAAAGACTTTTACCTGATCGCCACCGTGCATCCCATAATACTTGGTCTCATTGGGCGTGATGTGTACTTTTCGGTATTCTTCCGTTTTTCCATTCCGTTGACAAAGCAATGAAACATTATATAGTTTACCGTCTCCTTCGATCACGGGCATGGTCCCGGCAATGATATTCACGTTGTACGATACTGCCAGTTGTTGGATTCGCTGTTGTATCTCGGTGGTCATGTTCGCGAGTTCGCGCATCGCTTCCGTAGTGGGCAAATGGTTGTAGGGCTCCATCAACGGTGTATTGAAAAATTCCGGGAAGAGTGCGAAATCTGCCCCGTATCCGCTCACAGCATCCACAAAAAACTCCACTTGATCGTAAAATGCTTGGACATCCTTAAACGTTCGCATCTGCCACTGCACTAAACCCAATCGGATGGTTTGTTTAGAGGGCGACCATGCTTTCGTTTTCGGTTCGTAGTAGATATTATTCCATTCCAACAGCGTGGCATATTCCTTGGATTCGGTGTCTCCCGGGAGGTAATTTTTCAATATCTTCTTTACGTGGAAATCGTTAGCCAGTTGGAATGTCAATACGGGGTCGTATACCTCTTTCTGTTTAACTTTCTCAATGTACTGTTTCGGTGTCAATTCGTCGGCATATTCATGGTATTTAGGTAACCGGCCGCCCAGTAAAATGCCTTTCAAATTCCAATGTTCACACAGCTCCTTGCGGGCATCGTAAAGCCGCCTGCCCAAGCGCAAGTCCCTATAATCAGGGTGCACAAAGGCCTCGATTCCGTATAACACGTTGCCTTCGGGATTATGCGTCGAAAAAGTGCCTTCCGCGATGATCTCGCGGTACGTATCGGTAATAGCCGTCTTCGTAGTATCAATGACAATGGCTAAGGCACAAGCCACTACGCGCCCATCAACTTCCACACACAGTTGCCCTTCGGGAAAGAGACCGATCAAATCCTTGATGTTCGTCCGGGTCCACAAACCACCTACGCCGCCGTAAGCCTGATCCATCGAATCGATGAGATCATTATAGTCTTTCAATGACAACTTTCTGATTTGAATATTCATACCGCCCAAATTGAAGCTAAACCTAGCGAATCCTTTTAACGGTTGCAAATGTTTTAACGAAAGTTGTTGTCAACTATACGATCAGTTGGTCTCGTCATACTCACCCTGAAGCGCATACCATCCAAATATGCATAGCCCACCTGTGATAATGGGCATAAGAATAAATGTATAGATGATAGCGGGCACCAAATCTTCAGACCGGTGACTCGTGAATTGTGGTATAGCCTGACTGACAATCAAGTAATAACCGGCAGCCAAACCGAGGACGATCCAAACGACTCCTAATATCTTTTTTATCGTATTCATGTTTACTGTACGTTTTGGTTCTTATTTTTAAGATAGAGTAATCCGATGATAAAGCTGACACCCGCGATGATAATGGGGTACCAAAGCCCTTCAAGGTAAGGTTTCTCATTTGCCAAGGCACCTCCTGCCGCCGACACCGCGTCATTGGCAAACTGTGCCTTGGCAACTAAATAAGTTGCCACAGCCGGAAGTAATCCACCAAAAATGCCATTGCCAATGTGATAAGGCAACGACATCGACGTATACCGAATCCGGACGGGAAACATTTCCACAAGAAAGGCAGCGATAGGTCCATAAACCATGGTGACGTATAAAACCAACACAAACACCAGCAATACCAGTGAGGCGAAGACGCCCGACCCAACATGGATGTGGCCGGCGGCCGTATGTGCAGAAAACTCTGATTGGCCGGCGGCCTTTATTTCCTCCTGTACGGCCGTATGTACGGACCCATCGGTGTAAAAACGCTCCATGGTGGTTACCCGCAAAGAATCTCCCGTTTCCCCATTTACTTCCATGTGCTCCCGCACGGCATACTGGTCAACCAATTCCTGTTTGTTTCCCGTATCCGTTAATTGATAGATGCGGTCAAATATGGGGCGGTAGGTCAGGATAGCCAACAACATACCCGCTAGCATAATCGGTTTTCGACCTATTTTATCAGACAACCAGCCGAAGAATACAAAGAAGCCGGTACCGGCCAACAATGCTGCACCGATGATGTAATTGGTTTGATCGAAATCCACCCTACATACACTCTGCAGGAATGACAGTGCATAAAACTGGCCAGTATACCAAATAACGCCTTGCCCCATGGTGGCACCAAATAAGGCAAGCAGGACGAACTTGAAATTATACTTCTTGCCAAAAGATTCGCGTAAGGGGTTTTTGGAAGTGTTCCCTTCGCTTTTTGCTTTCTTAAACAATGGTGATTCATCCATATTCCGGCGGATGAAATAAGACACCACCACCATCAGGGAAGAGATCAGAAACGGCAACCGCCACCCCCAATCATCGAACGCTTCTGCAGACATGCTGCTCTTCGTCAGCATAATAACTGCCAACGAGATAAACAACCCGAATGTTGCGGTGGTTTGAATCCATGATGTACGGTAGCCCCGCTTTCCCGGCTCTGAATACTCTGCCACATAAGTTGCCGCGCCCCCGTATTCGCCCCCCAATGCAAGCCCTTGCAACAACCGTAGCACGAGGACGATAACAGGTGCCGCAAATCCAATGGTTTCGTAACCTGGCACCAACCCGATAGCGCACGTAGCCAGCCCCATTACCAGCAACGTCACCATAAACGTGTATTTTCGGCCGATGATATCGCCAAGACGGCCGAAAAACAGCGCACCGAACGGCCTCACCACGAAACCCGCGGCGAATGTAGCTAAGGTGGAAAGGAAGGCAGCCGTCGGATTATCCGGTGGAAAGAATTTCGTGGAGAGGACAATGGCTAAACTGCCAAAAATATAAAAATCATACCATTCGATGAGTGTACCCAGTGAAGATGCGCCGATGACTTTCCATAGGTTCTTTTTGTGGGTAGCCGAGTCGACAGGGGAAGATTCTTGCATATATAATTTTGATAATTGGTCAAAAAATATCCCATTCTTTCAAAAATGGGATGTGACGGGCCTAAATTAATTACAATTATTCAATCCTGATAACAGAATGATAAAAAATTATAATTTCGAGGCGCTTTCTTTATCTATATAAAGCGTTGCGTTGCGATGTGTCCGAAGCACAGTTGATGGATATAATGGCGTTATTTCATCCAGCAAGGTATGGCGAACGGCGTCTGCCTTATTTGCCCCCGGCACCATACAGCATACATGATCGGCCGCCATCAGGGCCGGAACGGTTAGGGTCAGGGCGTGGGTTGGGACGTCGGCCAATACGTCAAAGCACTGATCGTTCACCTGCTGTTGCCGGCATGCCTTATCCAAATCGACTACTTTTACCCATGCCGGATCGCGAAAGTCGGCAACATGGGGGTCATTGAATGCAATATGACAGTTCTCGCCGATTCCCATACAGACGATATCAATCGGATGCTCCAGTAACAGCTTCGCATAGCGCTGACATTCACCATCAACATCCGGAGCATTGCCATTCAAATAATTGACCGATCGAAAAGGTAGCTTACTGAACAGGCGGTCCTTGAGGAAGTTACCAAAGCGCTGTGCAGCTTCGGCCGGCAAGCCTACATATTCGTCCATATGGAAGGCATTTACCCGTGTCCAATCGATGTCTTTGCGGCTTGCAATCGACGCTAAAAACTCATTTTGGGAAGGAGCGGCGGCAAAAACCACGTTAACGGTGGACTGCCTAGCTAAGCGGCTTAACAGCGTATCCGCAACTTCCAGTGCGGCTGCTTCACCCATTGCCGTGCGGCTATCAAAACGCTTGACATTCAACGAATCTATTTTCTTTTCCATCATCTTTTGTTCAGCTAGCAACCTCTTTTTTATGAATGATCATTGAGCTATCTTTATCATTAAGATAGACAACCTCACCTTTTACCATGGTCATTTTAATGTTTATATGCTCGTCAAAGATGACAATATCAGCCGCTTTGCCGGCAACCAACGTGCCGATGATACGGTCGGCACCAAGAATACGGGCTGGCGTTGCGGTCATCATCCGCACGGCATCGACGAGGGGTATGCCCGCTTCTTCTACCAGCGTACGTACCAGCCGATCTGTAGTTGCCGTACTGCCGGCGAAAGCTGATCGATCAGGCAGTTTCGCTACGCTATCTTCTACCAATACCGCAATACCGTCCGTCAAACTACCCAACGTGCTCGGTCCTTCCGGCATGGCCGCGGCGCGCATGGCATCGGTGATCAGCGCGATGCGATCGGGCCCTTTTATCTTATAAACCAATTGGAGTAACTCGACGGGTAAATGCCTACCGTCTGCGATGATCTCTACATCCATCTCATCAATAAGATAAGCGCTTTCAACTACCCCACCGTAACGAAAGGCATTTCGCCGGGTGACACCCGACATGGCTGAATACAAATGGGTAGCTAGCGAATAGCCATGCTCGAACGCTTGGATTACATCGCTATATAACGCATCCGTATGAGCGATAGACGGTAAGATGCCGCGTTCGCGCAAGACATCTCCAAATGGAATAGCGCCATCACGTTCGGGTGCGACGCTCCAGCGTTTGATAGAAGAGGAACTGTTCAGTATATCCAAATACTCGGCGGGATCCGGATCGCGGATGTAGCGAGGGTCTTGTGCCCCCCGTTGTTCCATGGAGAAATAGGGACCTTCGATATGTACGCCCAAGAACCTTGCTCCCGCTACATGGGTTGCCGCAGCCTGTTCGTACACTGCCAGTGACCGGATGATTTCGGATTTGGTGCTGGTCAACACGGTGGGCAGCATCGCGGTGGTACCAAATCGCGCATGTGTTTCCGCCACTTTCAGGAACGCCCGGGCATCGTCGTCCATGAAGTCTGCCCCACCCCCTCCGTGAACGTGTATATCGATAAATCCAGGGGAAACGTACGCGCCTTTCGCATCGATGATTTCTGCTCCGGGAACCGCTATTTCACCGTTACTAACGGCTTCAACCTTACCATCAGCGATCAGCAGTTCGCCATTTTTTATCGTACGATAAGGTGTAATGATGTGCCCGTTTATGATTTTTGTGTATTTCTTTGACATCGGTATTTTTCGTAAAAAAATAAGTAATGGCTTTTACCACGTTCTGAGTTTGTGGCCCCACATCGCATAGTAAATCAAATAAAGGTAGCACGGCAACAGCACCCAGTAGGCTTCCCGGAGCCCCGCCGTGTCCGCGAAATAACCATACACCACGGGCAATATCGCATTGCCGCATAACCCCATGATCAACAAGGACGCCCCCACTTTGGTAAATCGGCCCAGTCCATCGATAGCCAAGGGCCAAATGCCCGCCCACGTGAGCGAATTGGGAACACCCAAGAGCACAATAAACCAAATGGAAATATCCGTTTGGTGTCCGAACACACTAACTTCGCCACGGACAAATACAATCAAGAGGGAGAGTATGGCCCCCATGATGGTGACCAAACGCAACATATTCTTCTGGCTTATCCAGCGCGGTATGACCGAGATACCGAGAAAATAACCAACAATGGCCATTCCCAATGTGTAGGAAGGAAAAACCTTAGCCTCGATCAGCGACACCCCCATCGAGCCCGCATAGTTGATAATCGTATCGATGGAGATGACCTGGGCGCCCACGTGAATAAAAATCGCTACCGCACCCAAAACCAAATGCGGGAACTGGAAAATCGACGTCTTTCCGTGATTGGCTGCCGATACTTCTTTCGATTCTTCTTCGGTGTTGATTTCTGGCAGTGGCGAATAGCGTACCCCAATCCCGATGAGCAACAGTGCGGCACCGACAACGCTGTAAGGTACAATAACCCGTGCGACGAGCTCATCCAATGCAGCTGAACGCGCCACGTCGGTCATCGACGCCAAGCTATCAAACAGCGCCTGGTCCGTTGGCCGCAGTACGGCTGCCGCAAAAAGCAACGGCGCCACGATTCCCGCAAATTTGTTGCAGATGCCCATGATGCTAATGCGTTGAGCCGCCCGTTCCTTCGGGCCGAGAATCGTAATGTATGGGTTAGCAGCCGTTTGCAGGATGGCCAATCCGACACCGATGGTGAACAAACCGATGAGGAAAATCTCGTACGTACGGGTCATTGCTGCCGGCACGAAAATAAACGCTCCCAAGCTCAGCGCAAAAAAGCCAATCATCATCCCCTTTTTGAAACCGACGGCCTTCAACAGGTAAGACGACGGCACCGACATCACGAAATACGCGATGTAGAACGCGAATGCGACGAGGTACGACTGAAAATGGGTGAGTTCGCAAGCAATTTTAAAATACGGGATAAGGATGGCGTTGATCCACGACAGGAAACCGAAGATGAAAAACATCCCTGCGATAATGACAATGGAAACCGTGGTGTCCCGCCGTGAAAGCGACGCAACGTTTACCTTGGTAGTTGAAGCTGTCATTGGAATCCGCTTAAATCGTTGGTTCCCATCCACGTTCGTATTCACGACGCCATAGCTTTCGTGCTCCCCGGTTGTTTAGGATATGGCCATTCGAGGGGTCTACATCCAACGTGCCCCCGGTGCGCTGGGCGATGTTGCCCAGTTGCACCAATAACGTACTTATATGCCCACTTTCGATATCCGAAGCTAGCTCGCTACCATTTTTAATGCCGTCGAAGAAATTCTGGATGTGTATGGCATCCAGTGCTTGTGAGGGGTTGGTCACGTTACGGGCATCCACGGTTACGTCATTCTTCACCTCTTTCACGAGCTTGCCTTTCAGGTCTAGTACTTTATACGCATTGCCACTGTCAATTTGAACGGTACCGTTTTCACCATAGAAAGCCACGCCTACGGTAGAACCGTCGGTTGTTTGCCCGTTGCAACTGCGGCCCTCCCAAGTGATTAGGCTTCTATCTGCAAACTCCAAACTGATGGATTGCGTATCGGGAGCTTCCCAATCGTCTTGATAGCGGTAGCGCCCCCCCGCAGACGTCACCTTGGTCGGATAGTCAACCTGCAACCCCCATCGGGCGAGGTCGACCATGTGGGTACCATTATTCAATGCTTCGCCGGTACCCCAATGCCAGAACCAGTGCCAATTATAATGGATGACGTTATCCTTGAGTGGAAGCCGAGGCGCAGGACCCTGCCACAGTTCGTAATCCAACCACGACGGAACTGCTATTTCCTTACCCACCCCAATAGACGTTCGATTATTGGAATACCATGTTTTTGCATAGTAAGGTTTACCAATGATACCGCTGTGGAGTTCTCGGATTGCCTGTGCCACGTTGGGCCAAGACCGCCGCTGGTTGCCCATTTGGATGACATTTCCATATTTCCGCTGAGTAGCCACGAGCAGCTCCCCTTCATGCGGGTTGTGGCTGGCCGGCTTTTCGAGGTATACATGTTTTCCGGCTTTTGATGCCAAAATGGCCGCCGGTGCGTGCCAATGGTCGGGTGCTGCCACTACCAGTGCATCAAAGTCGCTATATGAAAGCAGCTTACGGATATCGGGCTCCGATTTTGGACGCTTGCCTTGGTTTTCTTCCACGGCGCTGTTGCACTTTTCGGCTGCACGGCTGTCGACGTCGCAGACATAAGCAACCTCTGCGTTCCGCTGAGCAGAAAAATTACGGGCCAACGCTAAGCCACGCGCATTAACGCCCATCATTGCCACCCGTATGCGCTCGTTTGCACCTACGATATTTGCGTAGCTCTTTGCACTGAAGGATGGCAGGATGCCCCCGAACGAAAGGGCGGTTGCACCAACTACCGCTTTCTTAATAAAGTCTCTTCTTGAATCAATTGATTTTTTCATCTATCTAAATTTGTTTATTCATCTTTTTTTGTTTCTAAAGGCATTCATGCTGCCTTCGGCGGTTTTAATGGTGATGAAGCTATCATGATTTTTCATTTGTGTTTGACTTCAACGGCATTCAAGATGGCTGAAGCCGTTTAGTCATTC